>MDTC01214283.1_pt1 | contig 52816 bp, 65 predicted proteins | sample 811181 | NCBI WGS metagenome assembly MDTC01 (sample SAMN05326644, study PRJNA326480) | marine metagenome | isolation source: seawater | place: Pacific Ocean: North | collected 2011 | reverse complement strand
CATGGTGGAATAGGTAGACACAACAGACTTAAAATCTGTCGCTTATGGCGTCCCGGTTCGAGTCCGGGTGCGAGCACCAAATGGAGGTAAAATGTACACAGTAGAATTTGAACATGACACATTTGAAATAGTAGTTCTTGATGATAAAGGACGGGAAGATGATTTACGAGTAGAAATATGTTCAGATGCAGTATATATTTCACAATTTAATACTGTATTAAATACAGAAGCTGACATAAGAATTACACACGAACAATGGGATGAAATGCTTGAAGCTTTACGAAGTCCAGAAGGTGCCTATATTAAAAGGTTAAAAAAATAACTAAATACATTATCAAGGAGTTTTCGCATGGGTGGTAAAGTATTTAATGGCACAAATGATTTTGATCACAATGCTATTGAAGAGTTATTAGATTTAGTCAATAACAAAATTTTAAAAAACACTGGAATTGAATGTATTCCAGTAGGAAGTGCCGCTACTCCAACTCCAGGCAAACGTTCTGGAGATTTAGATGTAATTGTTGATGAAAAATCAGTAGATTCATACTTCAAAACAAACAATGCTCGTGATGCAAAACAGGCTTTGGCAAAATTTATTCAATCCAATGGATTTGAAACTTCTGTTATTGGTACTAATGTACACGTAAAAATGCCACTAGGAAATGAATTTCATCAACTAGATATAATGGTTGTTGCTGATGCTGGCACTGTGGCTCAATTCCATACACATGATATACCACAAGGATCCAAGTTCAAAGGTATTCATAAGCAATTAGCTATTGCTAAAATTGCAAAAGCAAAAGGATATCTTTGGAGTGCATGGAAAGGTTTATTCACACGCAATGACAAAGGAAAAGCAGGAGAATTTGTCAGTAGTGATTTAAATAAAATAGCACAAATACTACTTGGTGATAATAGAAATGCAAATGATCTAGGTAGTTTAGAATCTATACTAGCAAGTTTACCAAAAGATCAAGCAGATTCATTAATGGCAGAACTTGAACAAGATAGAAACTGGAATGTATCAGAATCTGCTGAACTAATTAGAATAAAAGAACTTGCTGGTTTAACTCTTAATAGTGTAAGGATGATTTGCACATGAAAATAAAAGATATTGTAAGGGAAAATTTAACAACAGCAGATATTCCTGTGGTAAATTATGATAGGAATTATGGTGGAGATATCAACAAAGTTTTAGCAGTAAAACCAAATGCACAAGCAGATGCACAGGCCATTTATAAAAAATTAGGCGGTATTACAAGTGCAAATTATGAAAAATTATCTGCCTTGGTGCAAGCAAAGATACAAGAACTAAGAAATGTGTATCGTAATGCCGTTGCCAAAAAAGGATTGAAAGGTGCCGCGGCTTTGAAATCTCCTGAATATCTTTTGTTTAGAAAACAGAGTAATGATCTTAAAATTATGTCAAGCACAGCAATGAGTATGATGACAAAGGCCGCAGGTGCAACAGGACAAGTTATAAAACCAAACGTAACTCCTGGATATACAGCAAAAATTTTGAAGCCTCAAGGACAGGTAATGAAATAATGAGATATGCTGAATTTAGACTAGTAGAGGCTAAACAACTAGGACGGGCTTTTAATCACTTAGAAGACTTGGTATTCTTCTATGGAAGTAAAGGAACATATGAAGCTCTTGAGCATTTAAAGGACATGGCATCTAAAGAAGGTAGTGATAGTATAAGAATGAAATGGGACGGTAACCCACAAATATATTGGGGTAGAGCAGAATCCGGAGGCCCTCTTGTACTTGCAGGACACAATCAATGGAGCAGAGGAGTTATGGCAACTTCTCCTCAAGAAGTTCAAGACTTTATAGCAAACAAATCAGGTAATCCTAAAACTCCACAAGAAAAACAAGATAGAATGAATTTTGCAAGACAGTTTGCAAGTTTATATGATGATTTTGATAAAGCTACTCCTAAAGACTTTGTTGGCTATGTGTATGCAGACGGTTTATTCTTATCTCAACCAACAGAAAAAGAGGGAGTATATAGTTTTTGTCCTAATCCAAGATCACAAACCTGTTATCATGTGAAAAAAGATAGCGAACTTGGAAATAAAATAAGCAGGGCAAATATTATGGTTGTTGGTCATGCAATGTTTGAAGAATTTGGAGCACCTGATTCTGCACAAAAACCAATGCAAGATTTTAGTGACTTTGATAGTAATCCAAATTTGATTGTGTTAGGTCCTGTATACAATACAAAACCTGTAGAAGTAGACACACAGTCAATAGATAAGACTGAAGAATATTTAAAACAAGTAGGACAAGGAATAGATAATTTTTTACAACCACAAGCTGGATTGTCAGACTTAAAAAATATTATTTACACATATGTAAATCAAACAGCAAAAGCAAAACAACTACCACAACTAAGCTCTCAACATTTTTTTAATTGGTTAAATTTAAGTAAAGTAAGCCAGCCAAAACAAGCAAAAATTTCTGATCTAGATAAGCAAAATAACAATGCACTAGAAAATATTTTTATTCTTGTTAAAATGATACAAGAAATGAAGGATGATATAATTGATCAAATAGATGGAGAACAAGGAGAAATTTGGGATACAAATGGCGAAGGTAGAGTTAGATATGCAGATGCAAGTAAAGAATTTGGTAATGTAAAACTTGTTCCAAGGAAAAGGTGGACACCAGCATGAAATTATTCGAAGTAGAAAATCCATTTATAAATTTAAATCCAAATATGTCTGGAGGTCTTTATAGACGCATTGATAAAGAAGCTACAAAAGAATTACAGCAATGGTTAAATGATAATGGTTACAACGCAGGTAAAATAGATGGCATATATGGACCAAACACCATGCAAGCAGTTAGAAACTTTCAAGCTGATGCAGGACTTAAAAAGGATGGAGATGCTGGTAAAAATACAATACGTATGATAATTGATATTGAAACTGGTAAAACTCCTGCACCTACAAAACGTATGCGAGGAGTAGATCCAAGTGTAAAAGATCCTAAATCAGGAAATGTAATACAACTCTTAAAACATTATGCAAGAAAATATAGAATATCAGAAAAGTTTGTAATGGCTATTGCAAACAAAGAAAGTAATATGAACCCAGATGCCATAGGAGATAAAAATCTCAAACACAAAGCATACGGAATAATGCAAGTAAGAAAACCAGCAATGTTAGATGTAAATAAAGCTTTTGGAACAAATTACACAGAAGAAGATCTAATGAGGTTAGATCCTAGAGCAATAGCTGAAGTGGGTGTAGGATATCTTGCAGTTGCAAGAGACAAATACGGTGCTAGTAGTTTTGGAGAAATGGCCGCAATATATAATGGTGGTCCAAATGGAGTTAATAATAGCAAAGCAATGAATTATGCTAGAGATGTAATGCAACGCATGGCATAATAATGACCAACCATATTGCATTATACAAAGAACTTTATGATAAAAATAAAAAATTCATCAGTCATCCTATTATAAATCATCATCCAAGAGGTGTTCGTGATAATCCTAATGAAGAAGTGTATATAGGATTTGGCACCTACATAAAAATACCTGCTAAAACAGGAAATGTTTATTTCAATAATCATAGCGAAACAAAAAAATATTTTAACAAATTATCTATAAATTATGCTGAAAATAAGTTAAAAAGTATGATTGTAATTCGTGATCCAATCAAAAGGTGGTTTAGTAGCTACATTTTTTGTATGCAACATAGATATGCCGGACTAAGCTATAATGATATTGACCCAGTATATATTAATAAATTTATAAACAGGCAATATAGTATATGGAAAAACAAACCAAATTTTCCATGGTGGATTGATGCACATTTTATTGATATTTGGAGAGATAGCCAAGTGAATAACCATTGGGATTATATTACAGATACAATAAATTTTACAAAAACTTTGAAAGCGTTATTTCCAGCTATTGATTGGCAATCACATACAATAAATGATAATAAAGCAATAATTAAATACAATGTAAATAACTACAGAGAAATTTTAAGTGAAGTTGCTTATGATCAGTTGAGTGAAATTTATGCAAAAGACGTTAAATACTATAATAGTTATTTAGATGCAAGTAGAAAACTTAACCAAACATTTGTGTCAAGTAAGGATTTGGAAATATGAAACTTAGACAACTATTTGAAGCACCTGGTGATACGGTAGGACTTATCTTTGGCAGATTTAATCCTCCACATAAAGGACACAAAGCCGCTTGGCAGATGTGTAGCAAAAATACACATTGGTATGTGGGCACAAATAGAGAAACAATGGGTCCAACAGCAAAAAAGGTAGGAGCAAAAGGAGCAATTAATAAAGATCCTTTACCTTTTCCTGTCAAAATAAAAGCAATGTCTTTAGTTTGGCCTGAAGTGACTAAACATATTATTGCTGATGAAAGTTGGTTTACATTAGCAAGCAAATTATACCAAAAGCACGGAGAAGCCCAATTAAACTTATATACAGATGAAGCATGGGTAATGCAAACATTTGAAAAAGTAAATGGTGTTGAAGGTAGGCATGGTTATTTTAATTTTAAAACTATCAACGCAGTAGCAACCCCTAGACTAGCAAGTGCTACAGATTTAAGAAAAGCAGTGGCAGATAACGATCCGCAAAGATTTGCTGAATTAGCCGGAACTGATATCAATGCAGAAATAGACGGAGTATCATTTTTTGAAGTAGTACAAACTTATCTTGGAATGTCTTATGATGATTACACTGCTTTAATGAAGCAAATGGGAATTGCTAGAAAATCATGAACCTTAGATGTGCTTGGGCTGACAATGGGCTGGCTATTATAGACACTGGTGGCATTGTTATGCCTTGTTGTCAAATTAGGGGAGACCATGGCAAAAACACAGTCAGCAATTACCCTAATGTTTCTAGATTAACAACCCTTAATGAAGTACATGACAGTAATAGTTTTAGAACTATTAGAAAAAAACTTAAGACTGGAGATAATCACGAGTGTAGTTCATGCTGGCATATTGAACAAGCTGGCAAAATTAGTAGAAGAGAATTTTTCTTATCAAGCAAATATTATACGGGCGGTGACGGAATAAAATTCATGGAACTAATGCTAGATTCAACGTGTAACATGATGTGTAAAATGTGTAAACCCACACAAAGTTCTAAATGGGCAAGTGCTAAAAATCTTTTGAGTGATTTAGATACGATTGATACTTCAAATGAAGGACATCATATAATGACCGGCTCTTCAGTAAATAAAAATTTGTTTCCTGTTTTAGAAAATACAGATTTATCTAAACTTGTACATATTAATATTGTAGGAGGTGAACCTTTTTACAGTAAAAATTTTATAAAACTATTAAGATTACTAGACGAAAAAAGAGGACTAGAAAATATACACATTGGGTTAAACACCAATTCCAGTATTTTTCCAAATAACGAGCTCTTAAAATTATTAGTATCTACAAAAGCATTAAGGATTAAACATAGTTTAGATGCTGTTGGAAATTTAGCATCATATATTAGGCATGGTATGCCTTGGAACCTAATTGAAAATAATGTCAAAAAATTTATAAAACTTAGAAAAAAATATCCAAATATCACTTTGGTAATATCAAGCGTTGTTAGTGTGATGAATATGAACCATATGCAAGATTTAGCAGATTTTGCACATGACAATGGATTAACAATTGATTCTTATATGTTAGAACATCCTAAGTATTTTTCTATATATAATATTCCTATTGATTACAGGAAAAAATATCTTTTAGATAAAACCAAAAGAAATTACAATAAGCATATACAGGGTTGGGCCGATGATTTTAACAATCAAATGTTATATGAACGTGACTGGGACAAGACTGGATTATCAATGCAAATATTGAATACCTTAGACAAGCATCAAAATTCTAACTTTGCTGAAACAAATCCGGAAATGTATAACACATTATTAAAACTTGCAAAAAAATAAAAACTATAGTATAATTACAGTATGTACGAATGTTTCTTCTTAGCTAACACTGAAGCCAATCCTTGGAGTCCTGTAGCATCAGACAATGGCATCTCTATGAAGCTAGAACACCTATTTGTACATTTTGATGATTTTTCAATTCGTAATTGGTATAACGCAGACAGAATACGTGAAATAAATTGCGAGAAAAAATATCTAATTTATCCTATGGATATGCCAAGAAACTATAATATTAAATTACACTTCAAACACATAAACGATTTAAATGATAAAGATGATACATTTCTTGTGTTATGTAATTTTTTAGATGGACAGATAGATCATGAGTTACTTGCACAATATATCAAAAAAGCAAGGATACCTTACAAAAAAGTTATAATTGTTACAAATAATTATGCATATGTTAATTTTAAAAATTATGGTATGCCTTATATCTATGTAGACTTTTGGGAAAGTTTTACTAGGTATCATCAGAAGTTTTTGCCAGACGCAACAAGCAAACGTGAAGTCACGCTAAAAGCATCAAAAAAATTTTTATGTCTAAACAGAAACATAAAATCACATAGAATATGGTTTTATTTTGTAATGCATAGATTAAATGCAATAGAAAACAATTACGTCAGTTATCATTTACCAAATATTGATAATGAACATTACAATTCTGCAACTAGAAGTGGTCTAGTTACAAAATATATACCAAATTCTTTAATGGAAGAATATAGGCAATTTTTAAACAAAACCAGACCAGGACAAAAGTTAGATAAAATTTCAAGCACAGATGCGATTAACTATCAAACAGGTATAAAAAAATATTATGAAGATAGCTTGTTTAGTATTATTACCGAAAGTGATTTTAGAGATACATTCTTAACTGAAAAAACTTTTAAAGCAATAGTACATTGTCATCCATTTTTTATTATAGGAAACAAACAGCATCATGCACTTCTACGTGAAAATGGATATCATACTTTTGAAGATTTATTTGATATTGAATGTGTGCATAATTTTGATCAAGCAGGTGAATTAATAACAAAAGTTAATAATACAAGTATTAAAGAATATACAAGACGAATATCAGAAAATCATACTGATAAATTATTACATAACTATGATAACTTCTTTAACAGAAAAATTAGTTGGAATAGTATTGTAAAAAAGATAATAAATGTTACGAGGTAGTATTGACTGAATTCAAAGAACATTTTTGTATGGCTCCGTGGACACATATGAGTGTATGGCAAACAGGTGACGCTTACCCTTGTTGCATTTACCATTGGGATATGCCAGTGGACAATATAAATCGTAGTGGACTTAAAGGTGCTTGGAATAGTAAAAAAATGCGTGACCTACGATTACGTATGTTGTCTAATGAGCCAAGCGAAGGTTGTATCAAATGCACAAATTATGACAAGCAAGGCATTATTAGTTATAGACATAAATTTAACACTGAATATAATCATCATTATAATTTAGTACAAACTACACAAGAAGATGGCACAGTTGACCAAATGAACCTAGCATACTTTGATATTAGATTTAGTAACCTTTGCAATATGAAATGTCGCAGTTGTGGGCCACACTTTAGTAGTAAATGGGCAGAAGACATAAATGGTAAACCGGAAATAGTACAAATAAATCATCCTGAGATGTGGGAAGAAATTGAAGATGTGCTTGATAATATTGAGGAAGTATATTTTACTGGCGGTGAAAGCTTATTCATGCCTCAACATTATAGATTATTAGATATGCTGATAGAACGTGGACTCAGTCCTAGATTAACCTATAACAGCAATGCAACTAGACTTAGTCTTAAAGGCAAACATATAGAAAATTATTGGAAACATTTTAAAAATATATTTTTTTGTGTTAGCTGTGATCAAATTGGTAGCAAAGCAGAATACACACGAGCAGGACAAAAATGGAATACTGTATTTGATAATTTATGTTGGATTAGAGATAATTTTGAACATGGATATGATAAAGGAGTCGTAATACAGCCCAATCCAACTATTAGTGTGTTAAATATAATAGACTTGCGTAAAATAATTAACTTTCTGTTTGAACATAACATACCTACAGATTATGATATAAATTTAAGTAATCTCTTAGTTGGCCCTGATTGGTTAAGTTGTACTATTTTACCCAAGCATTTAAAGGATAAAGCAAAGGAAAATATATTACTTCTAAAGGATGATATTGCAAAATTAAAAATGTATCCGCAACGTAAAGAATTTTTAGATTCAGGATTGGATAATATAATAAACTTTATGTATAGCAGTGATGATACACATTTGATAGAAGCATTTAGAAAAGAAATGCAAAAAATTGATCTAATTAGAGGTGAAAACTTTTTAAATGTTTTTCCTGAGCTAAAGGATTTGTATGTCTAATATTAAGGATAATAAACACTTTTGTATGATGCCTTGGGTACATATGCATATGTGGCCGGCAGGGTTCACGTATCCGTGTTGTATGAGTGATCCTGATTATCCTATTGGTAATACACAAACCCAAAGTTTACAAGATATATGGAATGGCGACCAAATGAAAAAAATACGCCTTAATATGCTCAAAGGAGAGCCAAGCAAAGAATGTCGCAGATGTTACGAATTAGAAGAAAACGGAATGCATACTTTAAGGAACAGTAGTATTTCAAACTTTGAACACCATTGGGATAAAGTGGAAGCTACTAGCGATGACGGAAGTGCTGGTAATGTAAATATGGCTTATATGGATATACGATTTAGTAATCTTTGTAATCTAAAATGTCGCAGTTGCGGTCCACAGTTTAGCAGTAGCTGGTTTGAAGATCATAAAAAAATGCATGGAGAACTTAATCATCCTAAAATATTACAAGTGCGTAAAGATATGACATCTTTTTTAGACGAGCTTGAACCGTTATTAGAAAGTGTTGAACGTGTATACTGGGCAGGTGGGGAGCCATTGATTACAAAAGAACATTATAATATACTTGACAAATGGATTGATATGGGCAAGAATGATGTTAAGATGGATTATACAACCAATTTTACTCAAATGTATTATAAACGCAAAACAGCATTTGAATATTGGAATAAATTCGAACACGTGAGAGTGGCTGGCAGTTTAGATGCTAATCATATGAGAGGAGAATATTTACGTAAAAATATGGACTGGAAACAAGTAGTGCAAAATAGGCGTACTATGTTAGAGCAATGTCCACACGTATATTTTGAGATAACCCCCACAGTGAGCGTTTATAACGTGTTAAACCTACCGGATTTCCACAAAGAATGGATTGAAGAAGGATTATTAGAACCAGGTAATATACGAATCAATATATTGCTAGATCCAACTTATATGCGTCTTAGTATACTTCCACAAAACATTAAAGAAAAAGTAAAGATTAGGTATCAAAAACATTTAACCTATTTAGAACAGTTTGAAAATATAAATCATGTTAAGCAAGATTATAAAAATATTCTAAACTTTATGGAAACTGATACTACAAAAGAAATTAAAATGTGGCAATTCAAAACTTTTAAAGTTGACAAGCTACGAGGCGAAACTGTATCTCAAGTATTCCCCGAACTAGAAGGAATGTACTAATGGGATTTTTTGAATTTAAAGATCCAGATAGAGAAAAGCCTGAAAAGCCTACATTCAGTGAGGATAAGCATACAGCAACATTAGCGGCTATAGCAAAATATAGCAAACCTGTACAAAAAGGTTTACAAGAGCTTACAATTGACTATGCTGTAAATCGTAAAACTAGGGTATGTCTTGCACTGTTACCCGAATGGGATCCAAGTTTTCCGCCATATAATGTTGCAAAACTTGCAAGTGCAATTAAACGTGCAGGTTATGCTTGTAAAAGTTTTGATATTAATGTAGAGGCTTTTAGCAGGTATGACAAAGAAAAATGGCCAATTGATTTTAATCCGTGGGATCCTTTAAGAGATTGGCATTGGATTGGTGAACATTATATTGATATCCATAAACATTTAGAACCTATTTTGTATGAATACATAGAGCAAATAGAAAAGTTTAAACCAGATGTTGTTGGCTTTAGTTTATACTATTGTAATGAAGAACCTTGTAAATGGATGGCAAGGGAATTAAAAAGACGAATGCCTAACGTAAAAATTATTGTTGGTGGGCCAGCAACTCATGCAAGTTATTACAAAGGTGAAGATGTATATGATTTTGTAGTTAATGGTGAAGGTGAACAACCATTACTTTTGATGCTTGCTAGTATTGAAGGCAAAAAGAATATTGAGTATAATGAAGATGCAAAAAGTAAAATTATTAGACAGCCAGAAAATCAAAGATATAATCTAAGCACATTACCCTTGCCAGATTACAGTGACTTTGATTTTACAAAATATAAATTTCCTAACGGTGCTTTATGCGAAATATCTAGAGGTTGTATTGCAAAGTGTACTTTCTGCGAAGAAACACACTTTTGGAAATATAGACAACGTAATGCTACAAGCACATTAGATGAGATTGAACATATGTATTACGAACATGGTACAAATGTTTTTTGGTTTATCGACAGTTTAGTAAATGGTAATTTGAATGAACTTAGAGGCTTTGTTAAAGGAGTTGCAGAAAAAGGCTTAGATATACATTGGACAGGATATAGTAGATGCGATGGAAGAATGGACGCAGAATTTTTTAAAGATTTAAAAGCAGGAGGTTGCGAAGTCCTTAACTACGGTATCGAATCAGGAAGTCAAAAAGTTCTTGACGCTATGGACAAAAAAGTTAAAGTAGAAGAAATGGAAGCAAACTTTAGAGATGGATTTGCCGCGGGTGTTGACGCTATGACAAACTGGATTGTAGGTTTTCCTAATGAAGGTCCTTTTGAACTTGAAGAAACTTTAACTTTTTTATGGAGGATACGTAATCAAGGGTTAATTGCAGTTAGCCAGGGTACAGGATTTAGTGTAGGGGTTGATACTATTGTTGGGCAAAACTTTGATAAGTTTAATTTACTACCTTTTTATTACTATGATCATTGGATTACAAAAGATTTAAAACAAAGCATTGTACACAAACTAATTAAAATGAAATGTTTTAGTATTTTTACTGATTTTTTACAAACAGATAAAATCTGTAGTTTACCAACAAGATGGAATTTACGGAAAAAGCATTATAAATTTGAATTCAACAATCCAAATAGGCTTAACACATTAGAATACGACTTTGAAAATGTAGACTATCAAATTATTAAACCTAACTTAGGTGCATTTGCAGATAGCCTTGTAAATGAGATTTGGCCATTCTTAAGGATTATGTGGAGAACAAGAGGCGGATATAAACTTAATCTTATATTCAATAAAGAATTAGAATACGAAGAATGGGGTGAAAGAAATGCCGCTCCGCTGAATGCAAACTATGATTTTGAAATAGACGATTCTGGTAATTGGACAGCTGACTTTTGGTGGGATTATCAACAAGACAAATATGATACTTGGGACGACAAGTATTGGATAGAGAACGGTGTGGAAAAAATGAGTGTAGATCCTTGGTCTCCGGTATGGGCTATTATGGACTTTACAAGAGATAACGGTAATGCTGTGATTAGAGCTCGAAAGTTAGCATGGATGAAAGATCCAGCTAAAAAAGGAAAAGATCCGTATAATGCGTTCGACAGTGAAATATTTAAAGAACAGCAAAAGCAGTTTTATAGATTTAGAGATACCGATTTAAGTTTTAAGTATGAATGGCAAGGCAGTGGTAAATGGGACAGATAAGCAGTAGCTATTGTGTATATCCTTTTATAAATGTGCATACCAATACAGATGGTAGGTGCAAATTATGTTGTCATGTATATGGCGAAGATTATATTCAAGTTGACGGCAAAGATGCTGTACTAGGTAAAACAAAATGGAGTAATATTTGGAACAGCGATTACATGGAAGATGTGCGTAGCAAAATGTTATCTGGAGGCCGTGTTAAAGAATGTGATCGTTGTTTTGAACATGAAGCAAAAGGTTTACAAAGTAGTAGGCAGTGGGCAAACGAAAACTATACCGCACCCACTTTGCATAGCAATCCTACTCACCTGGAGCTTCGATTGGGAAACAAATGTAATTTAAAATGTAATAGTTGTTGGAGTGTAAGCAGTAATCAAATATATAAAGAACGTAAAAAAATGTTAGCCAAGGAAAAGAAAATTCCAGAGTGGCTATATTATCAATGGAAGCATGAAATAAAAAGTGTGGAAGAACACGACTGGGCTTGGTATGAAACGCAAGATTTTAGAGATTTTGTTGACGATGTAGCACCAACACTAGAACGTTTATATCTCACAGGTGGCGAACCTACAATGATTGACGCTAATGAATATGTGTTAAACAAACTAGTAGAAGTTGGAAATAAAGATTGTTATGTAGCTTGGACTACAAATATGACAACATGGCCAGATGGCTTTTATGATAAGTTAGATTTTTTCAATTCAAGCGAAATACAGATGAGCATTGACGGGTACGGTGATCATAATATGTATATTAGATATCCTACAGATTGGTCAGTACTAGAAAATAACTTTAAGAAAGCTCAAGCTCTACCCGAAAAGGTCCAACTTAAAATTTATTTTGTTTACCAAGCTTGGAACATATTTGATGTGCGGAAATTAATTAATTGGTTAGAATCTAAACAAACAAGACGTATTGACTTTGTACCATTATTCCTAGAACATCCTGATCAAATACATAGTTGTGTATGGCCAGCGAATGTAAAAACTCAAGTTATAGAAGATTTATCTAGAATTAATTCCAGATTACATAATGATGCAGTACAAAGAATTATTAACTACACAGTTAATACAAATAAATATTCTATAGATAACATTCATAGGATGAAACAATTTATTTCTATCAACGACAAGTACAGAAAATACCAATTCAAAGATATATTTCCAGGACTAAATCGTATATTGGAGCAAGAATGCACGATATAAAAGCCATTATACCTGCTAAAGATAAATGGATAAGCATAGTCTGGCAAGTAAACGATTGGTGTAACTTCCGTTGCACTTATTGTAGTGAATGGAATTGGGCTGGTAGAAATAAGAACGACAAAGATATAAATCTTATAGTTGATACACTAGAAAAAATTATGTTACATTATAAAGATAACGGATATAGATATTTTAAACTATATTTAAGTGGTGGTGAACCTACTATGTGGGCAGGCTTAATTCCTGTTGTACAAAAGTTTAGAGAAATCGCCGAGTGGCCAGGTAGTTGTGTAGGCATTAATACAAATTTTAGTAGACCTGTTAGATGGTGGGAAGAACATCATTACTTATTTGAAGATGTTGTAGCGAGTTATCATGCTGAATGGACAAAAGAAAAAAAATATTTAGAATGTTTTAAATTTTTACAAGATAAGAAAAATTATCTATGTAGTCGGATTATGATGCACCACAAACATTTTCAACAATGTATTGATTTTGGTGATAAAATTAAAGATACTTGTGATAATTATATGATAGAGTACGCACCTGTGTATGATGAACTTAGACCAAGCACTGATCCATATTTTTATGAAGAAAAATGGCAAATGGATTTTTTCAAAACTCGTAGTAGTGCTAGGCAACAAGTTATACCAATTGACAAACAACCAAATTGGGCATGGGCAAAAGTAATGCATACAGATAACACAATTACTGATATTGATACCAATGCGATTATTACAGAAGGAAAAAACTTTTTTAAAGGATGGACTTGTAACATACACGAAAGTTTACATATACATCCTAATGGTAGAATACAGCAAGCCAGTTGTGGAGTAGGTCCTATAGTAGGAAATATAGTACAAGGAAAATTTAATATCAAATTAGCTGAAGCAATAACGTGTCCAAAAACACATTGCCATTGTGCCGCTGATTTTAATATAAGTAAAGCGAGGCCGGAATATGTCGAACTCGTCCAGTAGCGAAACATTTTGTTATCATGCAATGCAAAGTTTTAGTACCCATCCACACGGGCGTAGTAGACCTTGTTGTTTTAGTAGAGAAGAAACAAGAAAATTTATGCCCGGTATTAATTTTCAAGATACACCTGAATACAATGATAAAGTTAATGCCGCTAATAATTTAAAAGAATTTATTAATGATCCTGCGATAATGAAAATTAGAGAAGGATTACTGAAAGGTGAAAAGCCAACAGGCTGTGCAGAATGTTTCAAACTAGAAACTGATGGTATACGTAGTTTTAGACAAACTTCAAATGAAATATATGCGGAACACATAGACGAATCTCTAAAACACGTATCTGAAGATGGCTTTTTAAATCCTGAGGCTATTACGTATTTAGATATTAGTTTAGGAAATGTATGTAATTTAAAATGTAGAAGTTGTAATCCTTGGGCTAGTCATCGTTGGATAGAAGAAGGACCAACTGTACCTCATACAGATTGGGATTCCACAGCATATAAAATTGGAAAATTAAGTAGTATAGATCCGTGGTTTATAAAAGCATTTGCTGAAGGTTTTTTTGACGATGTATTACCTAATATAAAAATTATAAACTTTATAGGTGGTGAGCCCTTGGTTGTCAAAGAACACTATGATTGGCTAGAACATATTGTAGAAATGGGCTGGAGTCAAAATATAGAACTACATTATAATACTAATGGCACAACAATACCAGATAGATTACTTGATATATGGGACAAATTTAAAGGCATAGTTTTGAGTTTAAGTATAGATGCTATAGGCGATTTAGCATACTATGTTAGATTTCCAAGCAAGTGGAAAATTATTGATAGGAATATTGAAAAGCTAAAACAATTTAGCAAATCTAGAACTGGTGTTATTGTGCATACTCATGTTACGTTAAGCGTTATGAATTTACATCAGCTACCTGAGGTATTAGGATGGTGTAAAAACAATTATGACACATGGCATTATACTTGGGATTGGGGTAATCATGGATATCAAAATTGCTTACCGCATTTCAACATTGTGGAATATCCTCAAAATTTACATATAAGAAACTTACCTGATGAAAGAAAATCTTTAATGAATACTATGTTAGAAGAGCAACATAATAAATTTTTAAATGCTGGTTTGCCAGAATGGGAACAATGGGCAATTGATGCAATTATTGGATTAAAGAATCAACTAAATCAAGAACCAATCGAAGGGGACTGGCAAAAATACATAAACAATACTGTTGCAAGTGATAGATTTCGTAAACTAGATATCCTCAACTATATTCCTTGGATGAAAGAATATATGTAATGGATATTGTAGCATTTGGAGAAACAAAATTAGTAGGAGAAAAACGTGCTTCTTACTTTTTATCAAAAAAACTTGATTACAATTATATAGATTGCACATCAAATGACACTGGACCTCAAGGTATATTTAGAAATACTACAAAATATATTACATCCAATACAAATCCATTCTTAGCAATTATTGGATGGTCTAATCCTTATAGTTTAGAATTAAGAAAATTTTATAACAGAAAAGAAGTTACAGGATTTATAGACGAAAACTATTTTAGTTACAATGCAAAATATAAAAAATTACCAACCGACTTTAATAGGTTAAAAAGATTTGATGATATATTATTTGACCATCACTTATGTAACAATAGGTGGACCACCATTGCATTTAGTCTACAACAAACATTGGAAAATTTGGACATACCTTATATGATGTATAATATTGATCATTCTATTGAATGGAATGGATATACAATGCGTATATTGAGAGAAATAAACAGAAGAAGATATATTGGTGTTGAAAATCCTAAAGCAAACGTAATAAAATATTTAAAAAAGCGTGGACTGAAATTTGATACAAACGAGGGACAAAAGCATCTGGCAAATCTTATTAGTGAAAAATTAGGTAAAATTAAATGACAACGATAGTTGCAATAGGTTGTAGTCATACTTACGGAACATTGCTTGATGGCAAACAATCATCAAGTCTGTTTAATCTTAATAATAGTTATGCAGGATGTATAGCAAAAAAACATAAGTGTAAATTTATTAATCTTTCACAACCAGGAGGAAGTAATGAATTTATATTCAGAGTAGCGATAGATTGGCTAACCAGATATAGAAAACGTGATGAAGATTATATTGTTCTAATTGGCTGGACAAGCCCTTTTAGAATGGAAACAAGATATCCTGAAGATTCAGAATATAAACACACAGTTGTAAGTAAAATTGATATGAAATACTTTCCTATGAGCCTAGGGCAAGGACCTAAAGTAGCAAGAAGTAGAGCATATCAAAAATTACATAGTATTTGCCCATTAATTTTTGAAAATACTAAAGATTTTGACTTATGGGCTACATACGCATATAACCTACAGCAATTATTTTTTAAAAATAAAGTAAAATTTTTAATGTTCAATACGTGTCAAGAATTAGAATATACTGAAAATAATAAAACCGTTATAGATGCATTGGATACAAAATACTATATACATCCTATGAAAAAGAATGAAAATTTTCTTGAAAGATCATTAGGTAAAGGATTTGCTAAAACACCGTGTTGGCATATGAAATTAGATGCCCATTTAGATTACAGTTTATATCTTAGTAATATTTTGGTTGACTTAGATTATTTTTAATGCTATAAGTAGATTAGGGAACAACGGAGGATAATATGGCTAGAAGTGTAACAAAAAGAAAAAAGAAATCACCTGCAACTAGGCGTGGTGGAAAAGGTTTACAAGCACCTAGCTTTGAGGGCTGGGAAAATTTAGAAATACAAAAATTTCACAGCTTGAAGCGTTCGGTAAGTGACTTTTACTATATGGAGTATAAACCATCTGACAATATTGAACACATTTTTACTTGGATGAAAGAAAATGGATATAATAAAGCGGATATTTCAAGTGCAAAAAAAGCGGCAAAGTTTGAAGGATTGACCGGTATCTATTGTCGTATGCTTTTAGACGGTTGTCCGGATTTTGTTCAAGCAGAAGATGATTATTGGCAAACACTTCCTGGCACTGGAGGACACATATATCCTTTAACAGATTATATTAAACCTAAAATAAATGATTTGATTGCAAAAGGTAGAGATATTGTTGAAGAAAAGAAAGTAGAAGAAAAAGCAAAAAAGAATATACATATTCCTACTATTCAAGAAAGAATTAGAGAACAGGCACAAGATGCTTGTGAAGAAATAGAAGAGTGGATGGATTCATTTATAACTGATAAAGAAAATTTTGATCCTAAAGGCTTTAATTTTACAAAACATTTCACAAAAATGAAAGTATCTCAGGCTCATGCACGTAAAATTAAAGGAATGTATGCCGGAGAATATGAAGAAGCTCAATTAATACAAAACTTACCTACTGCATCCGAAATTAAAAAAATTAAAGATGAACACGAACAAGACATGGCTAGGCAGTTAAGAGAAGGTTATGAACACATTACAAAGTCAGATGCAAAAAAATATTTGCAAGCTCTAGAAATCTTAATGGGTGCTTGTGATGTAGTTATTGATAGTGCAAAATCTACACGTAAGCCAAGGATGAAAAAAGCTCCTAGCAAAGAAAAGTTAATTAGTAAATTAAAATATTGTGTTAAAGATGATAATTTACAATTGGTAAGTGTTAATCCATTAGAGCTTATTGATAGTAAAGAAATCTGGGTTTACAATATTAAAACAAGAAAGATTGGAAAATATATTGCTGATGATCATGCAACAATGTCTGTAAAAGGAACATCAATATTGCACTATAACGAAATGCAAAGCAAGCAAAAGACACTTCGAAAACCTGCTGATACTTTGAAAGAATTTAAAAAAGCTGGCAAAGTTGCATTGAGAACATTCCTAACAGATATTAAAACCACAGATATAAAACTTAACGGACGTCTAAATAATGATACTATTATACTAAAAGTTACACACTAAATAACTTGTTGGTCAAAGACACACGTAAAGGAATAATTATAATATGACATTAGATAAATTAGAACAACAAGTAGTGTTGTGGAGTAGAATGGCATTACTTGTGCCAATAGTTGTTTCTGGCTTGTTAGGTATTTTGTACTTTTGTGAGTTATGGCAACTCAGAACATTATTCTTTATTGCCTGTGGATTGTATTTTACAACTGCGGTGATATGGTGGTGGTGGACCATGAAGTCAATTCATTTATTAGTGAGAATTATGAAAACTGCAAATGAAGGTATTAGTGAAGTTAGCGATGAATTAAAAAATATTCGTAAAGAACTTCAGGTTGACATTAAGAAAACTAAGTAGTATTATAATAATAAGGACTTGGCGTCAACCCTTCTAATTCTGCCGCCATTATTTTTATAGGAGAAATATATGGCATATTATAGTACAAAAACATATGGACACAATATAGGTCTTAGTGCTTGTTTTAGACAACCACTAGCACACAGTCATTGTAAACTTTTACATGGTTATGCACTACAGTTTAAATTTACATTCGGTTGTAATGATTTAGATGAACGCAATTGGGTTGTTGATTTTGGTGGTCTAAAGCCACTTAAAGCATGGTTAGAAGATCATTTCGATCATAAGGTAATCTTAGATGAAAATGATCCATATATGCAACACTTCAATAATTTAGAAGCGGCTGGATTATGTGAAATAGTAAAGTTTCAAGGTGTTGGTGTAGAAAAGTTTGCAGAACACGCCTGCAAGTTTGCTGACAAATTAGTTAAAGATATGACTGACAACAGATGTTTTGTTGTTAGTTGTGAATGTGCTGAACATGGTGCCAATTCCGCAATATATAAGTCGGAGAAATAATGAAGATATTGATATGTGGATTACCTGGCAGTGGAAAAACAACACTTGCCAAATCTTTTTCTGATCTTATTGGTGGTATACATATTAACGCAGACGAAGTTAGGAAAAAGTACGAAGGCTATGATAAAAAAAATTGGGATTTTTCAATCGAAGGTAGACTTAAACAAGCTGAGCGTATGAAAATGATTAGTGATGGTGTTTTATTATCTGGAAAAATGCCTGTTGTTGATTTTGTTTGTCCTACACAAGAAACAAGAAAAATATTTGAATCAGATCCTATAAAAGTATTTACAATATGGATGGATACAATAAAAGAAAGTAAATATAAAAACACAAATCAGTTATTTGAAAAACCAGACCCTAGTGATGTTGATTATCATATATCAGAATGGTTTGATAATACTCATGAAGTGCTAGTACCTGTAATAGAAAGATATATGCGAAGAACTCAATCTACTTTTATAAGTTATATTTGTTGGAAGAATGAAAATGTTTAAATGGAACAAACCCACAGTACAAATGTTAGGAAGATGGCAACCTTGGCATAAAGGTCACACTGAGCTGTTTAAGAAAGCTTTAGAAAAAACAGGACAAGTGTGCATTATGGTTAGATCTATGCCCAAATCTAAAAATAATCCTTTTAATTTTTATGAAGTTACAACAAGAATTAGAGATACATTGCATGATGAAGGATTTCTTTATGGTAAAGAATTTATTGTTATTGAATTACCTAATATTGTAGATATAAGTTATGGTAGAGATGTAGGATACAGTATTACAGAACATGACTTACCTGAAGAAACAAAAAAAATTAGCGGTACTTGGTACAGATCAATGATGATGGAATAATATTGTGAATTATATTGTTTGTCTAAAATGGGGTAAGAAATATTCTGCTGAATATGTAAACAAACTTTATGACATGACTCAAAGGCATTGTACAATAAAACATCAATTTGTATGTTTTACTGAAGATAAAAGAGATATAAATCCAAATATAATTATCCATAAGTTACCAAAATTTAATCTAGAAGGTTGGTGGTTCAAGCCATATTTTTTTAGTAAAGATTTACCTTTACAAGGCACAATTTTATACTTTGATTTAGACGTAATAGTATTTAGAAATATAGATAAGCTATTTTCTTATAAACCAGGTTCTTTTTGTATCATTAGAGATTTCAACAGAAATATTAGAAAGGACTTTGACCGATTTAACAGTAGTGTATTTAGATTACAAACAGGTATGTATGATAATATATGGCAAAGTTTTTTTGCTAATACAGTACATCACGTACAACGCAATAGAGGCGATCAAGATTGGATGTATAGGCATATTAAAAACTTTTCTTTCTGGCCAGATGAATGGATTCAAAGTTACAAATGGGAGATGCGTGATAGAAGAGATCTGGCTATTTTTGAAGGTAAAAGAAATTTTGTTAATGATGCACCTCCAAAAATTTTAAGTGATACCAGTGTGGCTGTTTTCCATGGAGAGCCTAATCCTGGAAATGCAAATGATACATGGGTGAAGGAGCATTGGGGATGATAAGATTATTACATGAAACTGAAACAAAATTAATTAAAGATGATCCAGTACGACCACATATTTCTGTTAAATGGAGAACAGATGATGAAAGAGAAGTATATGTGTTAGAAAGTGAAAAAGTACATCCATACAATCATCATAATATTGATGCAGTAATTTGTGTTGCATATATGAATAGTGTGCCAATTAATGAACAAGAGCTAATGAATTTAGCTCTATCAGTTAATCCTAACATAGCAATATTTTATACTGTATGGAGCTATAGAAAAGGTTCTGGAAGAAAAATTATAAACGATATTACAAACATAATCAAAGAAAAGCACCCCAATATAGATCGTTTTGTAACAATGAGTCCTAAGACCGAAATGGCTAAAAACTTTCATACTAACAATGGTGCAATTTTAATCGCTGAAAATACAGATTCATATAACTTTGAGTATAAATTTTAGGTTGACATAAGATAACTACTATGTTAGTTTTAATTTATACTTGCAATGTAGGGCAATAAAATGAAATATACTATTTTAAATACCGGAAATGGTTCCGCAATGGAAATGATTTTTGAATCTCAAGATCAATTAGAAAGATGGTTGGCTTTAAATCCATCATTTAAAAATTTAGGGCAAGTTGAATTTGCATTACCTACAAGACACGTAAGAATGCAAAACAAAGATGAGTTTGCAGGTTGGGGCAGTTAATGAAACAGACGTGGATAATAAGTGATACACATTTTAATCATGCATCAATACTAGGATTTAAAGACTATGCTGGACTACCACCTAGAGGTAGTTTTGATAATGTTGATCAAATGAACGAATGTATGATGGATAATTGGGCTGATACAGTAGCACCAAACGATATTATATATCATTTAGGTGATGTGTTGTTTGGTGAAAACAAGCCTGAATGGTTATCAAAAAATATGTGTAAACTTCCTGGTAAAAAACATTTGGTACTTGGAAATCACGATAATCCAAAATTTCTAGCACCTTACTTTAAAAGTATTAATTTGTGGATTGATATGAGTAAAGTTGGTTTACTCCTTTCGCATACTCCACAACATGAATCTACTTTGGCAGAAACACATAGATTTGGACAAAAACCAATTCTTAATGTTCATGGGCATATACATAGCAATCCTTCACCCGAAGGTCCTTATAAATGTGTATGTGTTGAGCAAACAAATTATAAACCAATCAATTTAGATGAGTTATTATAAAAAAGGTTGACATTATTTCAAAAATTTGCTATATTAATAATATAGGGCAAAACAGAGGGAGTAATTTATGCAAAATATAATAAGTTTAGAACCATTATACAAAAGAGATAGCAAGGGTAAAGTACGTATCTGGACTATAGAAGTTGGATATGACAATGAAAATACTGCTGGTATCAGAAGTATTAGTGGATTAGTAGATGGCGAAAAAATTACTAGTGTTTGGAATTTAAGCGAAGCAAAGAATGTAGGCAGAAGTAATGCAACTACCGCTAAAACACAGGCAGAATTTGAAGCAAAAGCTGAATGGACTAAAAAAGCTGATAAAGAATATTTTTCAGATATTAACGCTATAGATTCTCATGAAATTTTTAAACCTATGTTAGCACACGACTTTGCAAAAACTCCTGTACAATCAGGCATTACTCAACCAAAACTTGATGGAATCAGAATGGTTGTGAATACAAGAGGTTTGTATAGTAGAAGTAATAAACCAATAGTAGCAGTTCCTCATATACAAGAAGCATTAGCAGAATTTATAAAAGATCATCCAACAGTAACATTAGATGGTGAACTTTACAATCATGAACTTAAAGATAACTTTCAGAAGATTACAAGTTTGGTCAGAAAGACGGTTAATTTAGGTACAGAAGAACTTGCTGAAAGTAAAGATCTTGTACAGTATCATATATATGATATGTTTGATAGTGCTAATCCTGATATGACCTTTATGCAAAGATACAACTGGATACAAAGAAATGTGCATCTTGTGAATAAAAAAGCAATTGGTATTCATTTAGTTCCTGTTGCGATATGCGAAACAAGTGAAGAATTGGATACAATGTATGGCGAATATACTACTGCTGGTTATGAAGGACAAATGATAAGACAAGATACTGTTTATGAAAATAAAAGAAGCAAAGGCTTATTAAAAAGAAAAGAGTTTATTACTGAGGAATATAAAGTAGTCGAAGTTATTGAAGGACAAGGTGCATGGACTGGATATGCAAAACGTTTTATACTTGCTTTACCAGATGGAACACAATTTGGTAGTGGTGTACGTGGCTCGCAAGCACAATTAAAAGAACTGCTTGAAGCAAAAGAAAAACCAAATTGGGCAACTTGTAGATTTTTTGAATACAGTAATGATGGAGTTCCACGTTTTCCAGTTATAATAGATTACGGAATAGGAACAAGGGATGACTAATTGACCAAATACTTTATAGCCGCACCGTTTGGTAATTATTTAAAATTTGAAAATGCAATTAGTGTGACAGGTAGTTGGACCGTTGAACCACGTCCTGGTCTTGCCTGGCAAATGTTAAAAACCTTACGATATGTAAAAGTTGATGGTGTATGGGGTTGGCGAAATAAAATCGGCTTGCGTAATGCAGGAATACAGAAAGGATTAAAACGCACAGGTAACTTTGATGTATTAAGCATTGCATCAATACACAAGTACGATTGGATTAACTTTGATAGCATAGTACCTGAACATCAAAGCATAGAAGTTAATATAAGTTGTCCTAATCTAGACAAAGACGAAGATGCTACAAATTTTCCTTATTTTGATGTGTTTCCAAAAACAAAAAGACATTGGTGTATTTGTAAAATACCGCCAACTGCAAGCAATGACTTGGTTGACAAAATAGTAGATTCAGGTTATAATCAAATACACGCCAGCAATACATTACCGAGTAATAAAGGCGGATTATCAGGAAAGCGATTAGCACCACACACTATGAGACTTGCAGAATATATAAAAACTAAACACCCTCATGTAACTGTCATTGCAGGAGGTGGTATTACTAAAAAATGGCAAACACAAATTTATTTAGACGCTGGTGCCGATCATATCAGCTTAGGTACAGTTAATTTTACTCCTTGGCGAACGAAAAGGATTATCAATGGAACAAGATAAATTGAATAAACATTTACATTGGACAACAACAATTACTGAAAAAGTAATGCTTGGTGGCATTGGTATTCTTACTGTTGTGGCCGCATTATTAGAAGTATGGGGAATGTGGAATATCAAACGCATAGAACTTGCTGATTTATTTTTGCTATTCATATATACAGAAATTGTAGGCATGGTAGGTGCTTACTATATTAGCAATAGAATACCTGTTACACTACCTATCATAATTGCAATGACTGCTCTGTGTAGATTGATTATTCTACACAGTAAAGATGGAGAACCACTTACACTTTTAGCAGAAGCAGGTGCTATTGTTTTACTTGCAGGTGCCGCATATGCAATGAGTGCTAAGGAAAAATTAAGTTTACAAAAAAAGGCAATGAAGGAGGAAAATAATGAGTAATCCAAATGAACCATATCATAACGAAGGCTTTGGCTGGGCTTTTATTAATATCGTTATCTTTACATTAATAATTCCTGGTTTTATTATTTTAAGTATAGATAATGGTTTTGAAAAATTTGTGCAAATGCGAGGAGTAACAGGAGATTGTTGGGAAAATAGCAGACATGAACGAGTATGCACTGTACCAACAGAAGGTGCCAAACTTGCAAATTGTAAATTTTGGAGGAATTTCTGCGAATGAACTGTTGGCACTGTAATGCAGAACTAATATGGGGTGGCGACCATGACGTTGAAGAAGACGAAGAATATGATATCGTAAGTAATCTTTCGTGCCCACAATGCAAATCTGTTGTGTATGTTTATCGTTACTGCGGAGAAGATGAAGATTGATGAATGATTTAATTTTTACAAGTTGCGGAGATTTTATAGAAGATCAGAAAATTGCAAAACGTATTGGTTTTGCTTGCAAGTATCTACACCCGGATCAAACACAAAAACCAAAAGTACTGGAGGAAATACAACGACCTCTTACTGAAAAGTGTACAACTGTTGCATGGCTAAATAGACAAAGTAAAGATGATGCAGAGCAACGGTTGTGGGATATAATGGTCCACAATGCGGCCGCGGCAAAAAGGTTAGTTGAATATGTTGGAAGCCTTCCTAGAGAACTTCGTATGGTCCGATTGGGTAGCAATCAGCTTCCTTGTGCTACCGAGCCTAATTGGATGTATTTTTGGTCTAAGCCAGATGTTATTGCATACTGTGAAAGAGAGTATTCAAAGGTTGGTGAAACCGCAAGGCTTTTGGATGTCAGATTATCGATGCACCCAGGACAATTTACGGTGCTCGCCTCTGATAACGAAGAAATTGTTGAAAGGAGTATAGATGAGTTCGAATATCACGTCAACTTACTTCGCTGGATGGGGTACGGTCAGAATTGGCAGGACTTCAAATGCAACGTCCACATCTCGGGTAGAAAAGGTCCGCAAGGGATCATCGACATCCTCCCGAGATTATCCCCAGAAGCAAGAAACACGATCACGATCGAAAACGACGAAAACAAATGGGGACTCGAAGCCTCGCTCGAGCTCTATAAACATACTAGCCTAGTATTAGACATACATCATCACTGGGTAAACACAGGAGAATACATAGAAGCAAATGACGATAGGATCAAGTATATTATTGATAGTTGGCGTGGTGTGCGTCCTACTATGCATTACAGTCTTTGCCGTCCGGAGTATCTCGAAGGACATAGACGAGACGCTCGACCAGATATGCAAAAACTTATAGAGGCTGGTTACAAAAAGCAAAAACTTAGAGCACATAGTGATTTCTGTTGGAATGATGCTTGCAATGATTGGGCATTATCTCATTGGGAATGGGCAGATATTATGGTAGAAGCAAAATGCAAAAATCTTGCAAGCATACAACTTCTAGAAAGATCAAAAAATTTAACAATGCAAGCGGCATAAGGAGAATTTATGAGTAAAATAATAGTAGCTTTAGATTATACAAATCCATTAGATGCATTAGAAATGGCCGCAAAACTTAGAGGCCATGTTGATGGGTTTAAAACAAATCACACATTATGGAGTCAAAGTGTATATATTAAAGATTACACCGAAGGACATGAATTATTCATTGATTGTAAACTATGGGATACACCAAATACTGTCAAACAAGTCTTAAAGAAAATTGTAGATAAAGGTGCTACAATGACAACTGTAAGCACATTAAACAGTAAATCAGTCTTTGAAGAAGTTTCTGAATTTGCAGATAAAATCAAAATTCTAGGGGTTACCTATCTTACTAGTTGGAATAGCGATGAACTCAAAGGTATAATGAATCAAAGTGGACCGCTACTTTGGAGAGAGAACATCGACAGGATAAGACCATACGGGTTTTCTGGGTTGATTTGTAGTGCTAAAGACCTACAAACAGTTAACCCGTTGGCGCCTGACCTTTTAAAAATTTGTCCTGGTATAGGAACAAACACTGGACAAGTTAGAACAACAACTCCTGAACAAGCAAAAGAACTTGGTGCTGACTATTTGGTTATTGGTCGCTCTATTACTGAGAGTGATGATCCTGTAGGCACTATAACTAAGATTCGAGAAAGTCTAAATAACTAGGCGATAAATACATTATGAGTTATATTACAAATATGTATGGCGGACAAAACCCTGTCCAAAATAAAAATGAAAAGAATCCTAACAGGGTATTAGGTGGACTCAGAGGTCAAGGCGTAGATAGCTATTCTGTACTTGGCGAAGATGGTCAAGAAAAACACATACCTACAAAAGCATATGTTCAAGGTCTTGAAGAAAAGATTAAGCAACAAGATAATAGATTAACTATGCTAGAAAAACAATTAAGGAGATTATCAAATGATCAAAAAATGGATAGAACAGCGTTTAGCAGAACGATCAACAATTGATGGAGTAATTTTTATTGCCGCTGGAGCCGCAATTATCGTATTTTCACCGCTTACAAAATTAATTGCCTATGGAGCAATCGCATACGGTGCATGGACAATATATAGACAAGGATGAAAATTCTTGCAATAGGATGTAGTTTTACCAACTATTGCTGGCCCACTTGGGCAGATTTTTTAGATGCAGACAATTATGGATTATCAGGCATTGGTAATGATAGAATGTTTTACATCTTTAATCAACTCTATCCAAAACTTGAATTGTATGATTTAATTGTAATACAATGGACTTCTCCATATAGATTTGATTACAAAGATGGCAAAAATAAATCATATAATGGCTGGACAGTTAACGATGGTAACATAGCGTTCAGTGAAAGTAATAAAGACATTTGGAAAAGATTATCTTACTGGTATAATGAAGAATTTGAAAAATTAAGAACTAGTCATTTTATACAAGCAACAAGAGCAATGTGTAATGCTATAAACAAACCAAATTATCATATAAACATGAGTGGTGATATTAACGAGTTTTGCGATCAAGAGCTTAGTTTGATGCAGAAATACAAAGGCACTTATAAGTTTAAAAAAGTTCTATCAGACAGAAAAAACCATCATAAAGACAAAATGGGTGAATATACAGACGAACATCCTACAATCGATTCACATAGCAAAATAGCAAAACTTATTTCAAAAAAATTTAATGTCAACCCTATAAATGAGCAGTGTAGATTAGAATTTTTAAAATTGCACAATGATATAACAGCAGGCAAATATCCGGATTTACGCGATGTAGATGATAAATGGCGAGAAATGAGACACAAGATGGAAAAACAAAGAATAAAAAAAGCATATCCAGATATATTTCAATTATAACTTATTAATTGGTCTATCACTACTTGCTTTTAAGTTCCACACTTTCTTAGCATTTACACCACGCTCTTGTGCAAATCTCTTGGCATCGCAGTTTTCACATACATGAAAGTAATTGTTATTAAGTCTTTTTGGATCCATATTACCTCTTTCACGTGTAAATTCTTTATCACACGCATCACAACGCAATACTATCATAGTTTTCTTTCGACTATATGTATGCTGTTTACCAAGCTTGCTTCTACGCATATGCCAAGTATCAATCAAATATTCTTTAATATACATAACTATATTTACATTAAGATTATAAAAAGTAACGATAAATATTAGAAAGGACCTGTAATGCAAATTTTAACTTTAACTGAATCAGCTGAAAAACAAATTGAAACATTATGCTCAGAAAACGAATGTTACGGCATAAGTTTAAATTTAAAAGGCGGTGGTTGTGCTGGATTTGAGTACGATTGGGGTACAGTTAGTCTACCAACTGATTTAGAAGAAGGAGACGAAGTGGTTAAAACTCTTAATGGGTGTGCATTTGTAGTTGGTAAACATAGCACAATGTTTTTAATAGGAACTGAAGTAGATTATGTAAAAAGCTTGGTAGGGTCTAATTTTGAGATACGAAATCCAAATGCACACAGTAGTTGTGGTTGTGGAGTAAGTGTAAATTTTGATATGGAAAAAGTTGTACCAACTTGGTAAAGGAAAAAAATAATGGCAAAACAAGAAATTGACATTGGTGTAGAGGGTAATGACGGTACTGGTGATAGTATACGTGAATCATTTAAAAAAGTTAATGAAAATTTTCAAGAACTATATGCTGTATTTGGTTTAGGCGGCACTATTGGTTTTAGAAATTTAGATGATACACCATCTTTATTCACCGGAAATGAAAGTAGTGTTCCTCTAGTTAACACAGGCGGAACAAATATAAGTTTTTACAAATTTGTAAGTGACAGTGGATTTAATAACAATGACATAAGCTCGCCAAGCACAACAACAAATAGTGTATTTTTCCAATTTGCCGATCCAGATCCGACTACACCTAATGTAAGTGGTACTGTTAAAGTTTCAATAAATGATCCACACATAGAACGTGACCCAGATCCAAGAATAACAAATCCTTTTAGTATAGAATCACCTGCTGGCTATAACAACGATATTAATACAAAACTCCGTAATACAGGTGCTGGAGATAATATCACTACACTTGTTAATCAATTTAATACAAAACATTCAGCTTTACCTAATATTACAGAAGATAATTTACTTGTTTCAAAAGGATACACTGATGATACTTATATTAACACTTCTGGAGATGAACTTACAGGATTATTATCTTATGACACAAGTGTAAATCCTGCCCAAGGTAGAGAAATACCTGCTATAGAAGATGTAATTGCACGTAATGGTAGTCTTGAAAATAGGACCATGCTTAAGGATTTATTCCTAAGTGATCATCCGTCTCCGCTAACTGGATCAGGTACACCAAATGGTGATGATGATTTACAAGTTCCATCTAAATTGTATGTAGATACTCAAGGATATGCATCACCTACAAATATATTTGTTAGTACATCAGGAGATGATAGTCAAAAATTTACTCCATCAGGACAAGAGGGTAGAAGTCTAAACTATGCTTATAGAACTGTTGCAAAAGCTATGCAAAGAGCAGAAGAAATAATTGAATCTACTCCTTATGAGGCAGGACCATATGCCCAGACTATTACATATACTTCTGGCACTCAAACGGTGAATTCAACAATTACCACCGTAACTGGTGTAATATCACCGTTGGCAAGTTCAGCAACTGCTAAAACTGTAACAGAAACAAATTTAATACAGATATCACATGATGTGACTGATTACTTGGATGTCACATATACTAATTTTAATTATGACAAATCTATTTGTAGAAGAGATACTAGATTAATATTACAAAGTATTGCACTAGATGTACAAGCAGGCGGTACTGCTAACTATCTTACAAGGTGGGCAGGCTTCAGGTACAATGCTAATCCAAGTGGTATAATTGCAAAAACAAAACAACTTACACAAACAATAGCAGGTATAAGAAAAGCACAACAGCTACTTAATGATTTATTTGTTGCAAATGGAACTATATCAACACAAGTAAGAGATACTTATACAACTAGATTTGACGAAATTGTTAATTTAATTAACAATAGTGAAGATTTTGATGTAAATTTAGTTTATGGAAATAGTTACCAATTTGAATTTGGTAATGGAGGAAATGCCGCTGTAGATCAAGGTATAGCAGGCAACCCTGATTTAAGAGAAGGTAAAATTATAATAGGTAAAACCACAGGTGCTAAAGGCATTATTACAGATTATACAAGAGCTAGTACAGGAACAACTGACAGAATTGTAGTTAGATTGGTTGAACCAATTGACTTTCAGGTGGGTGAAGAATTAGAATTTGGTCAACTTGTAAGAAATAATCAGTGTACAGTATTTGTTGAAAGTGGTATTTACGAAGAACATTTTCCAATAAGATTGCCTCAAAACGTATCAATAAAAGGTGACGAGTTTAGGCGTACTGTTATTCGTCCTAAGAAAGGTATTTCAACTAGTAAATGGGCTGATACCTATTTTTATAGAGATATTGTTTTTGATGGATTACCAGCGGCACAATCACCTATTGCTACAATTAATAATGTAAGTGGTGCAGATGCTTCAAGAACACCCGGCACTTATAATATTACAGCTAATGATTACGGAAAAACTGGTTCAGGACAAGATGCAACTTTTAGAGTTGTAGTTGCTACCGGAGGTTTAGCAACTGTAACAGTTACAAACGGTGGTACAGGTTGGATAATTGGTGAAACGGTTACAATAGATGATAGTGATTTAGGAAGTGGCGGAGGAGCTGATCTGACATTTAAAGTTGCCACAACAGGTGGAGGATATCATTTTACTCATCCTCAGTCAGGTGATCAAGGAAAATACGGCTATCATTATAATTTAGATAGTAGTAAAGTATCTAATATAAGTTCTAATGCGGCAAATAATCCTGGAAGTTTTAATAATGCGGCAAATCTTATAGAATTAAACAAAGCATTTATAACAGAAGAAGTTATACAGTACATAAATGCAAACTTTGTTTCTTCTAGTGCCCATACATATGTTGGTGGTACAGCGAGCAATGCAGTTCAATCAGGTGGTAATTATACACATACATTTGTATCTGCTGTAACAAATGGAGTTACATCAAATGCAGGTAATTTACCAAACGCAGTGACAGGTGCAACATATAATGCGGCCACAGGTGAAATGGTAATTACCTCAAATGCTCATTTATTAACAACTTCAAACACACTTACCATAGCTGATAATGCACTATCTTTTGTATGTACAATGGATGGTAATACATCAACCAAGACATATCCAAGATCTACTGACCCTGCATCTGGATCAACTCTTGCTATTAGTTCAGTAACCACAGATACTATTACTATAAATGTAGGTGCATCACCAATTGTAAATCATGATGTAACAGACGTAAATTATAATCATAGTACAGGTGTTATGGAAATGACCATTGGTAGTCACACACTTACTACAGGAACAAGTATTAAGATTGCTGATAATTCATTAGCATTTACTTGTGCGGCTGACGGAAATACTTCAACACATACGTATCCAAGATCAACTGATACATATTACAACACAGCAGTAGAGATAACAGCAGTATCACCTACAACAATTACTGTAAACGTAGGTCCAGTCGGTACATTTACTTATAGTGAAAGTAAATGTAGAAGAGATACGGGTCTTATTCTTACTGGTATAATTAATGATTTAAAAGTAGGCGGAAGAGAGGCAACTATTGTAAACCAAGGTGCTTACTATAGTGGATCTGTAGCTGGACAAGAATCAGTTACCAAAGCCGCTATAGCTTATATCAAAACTATAAGTGCAAATGTTTTACAAAATGATAGCGGATCACCTTTTGCAAAATTAGGTTCAGTAAATCAAGTATTTGATACAGACTATACTTCTGAATCTCAATCTGCTACAAATTTAAATGCGTTAGTGGATTTGGTTAATTTTGCTTTTGATCCAAATTATAATCCTCCATTAGAAAATAATAAGATGGATGTGTTTTTATGTGACGATGCTACTATTGTAAGAAACATCACAGTACAAAAGCATGGCGGCTTTATGATGACCCTTGATCCAAATGGACAAATACTTACTAGATCACCATATTGCCAAACAGGAACAAGTTTTTCTCAAAGTAAAGGCACCAGAAGAATTTTTGGTGGTGGGCAGTTTATTGATGGCTATGCAGGAAATATGCCAGCACAGATTTCAGCAGTAACAAATGCATTTAGAATTACACTTACTTCGCCAGCAGGACAAGGCTTGTTTATAAAAAGACCACCAACACCATTTCCTTTTGTGTTAGGAGGTGCAAGGTATCAAGTTAATGCAATTGAAAATTATAATTCCGGAACTGGTACTGTTGAACTAATACTAGATGAAACAAGTAATAGTGGTAATGGATATACTGGCGGTACTAGTGTTGATATTTTTATCCAGTCTGGCGGAAACAGAAGTATGTTATCAAATGACTTTACACAGGTAAACGATTTAGGATATGGTATTGCCGCTGTAAACAATGCATTGACTGAAACTGTTAGTATGTTTACATATTACTGCCATACAGGTTATATATCTTCTAAAGGTTCGCAGATTAGAGCATTAGGTGGTAATAACAGCTATGGTTTTTATGGGCTTGTATCTGAAGGTGCTGACCCTGACGAAATACCAACAGCAGTTAATCTTAGAGATGATATGGTATTTCCTGGTAAGGTAATTAATATTGAAGGATTTTTAGATTTTAGTAGTGCAGTACCAACTCCAGCAGTAGCAGTAGGCGATACTGTTGTGCAAAATATTACAGGTGCTACTGGTAAAGTTGCACTTTTAGGTGAAAACAATACAAGAATTTATATTACAGATATTACAGGAACATTCAATAACGCAGATGATGTAAATGCAGACGATAGTAGTACAATTATAGGTGTTCCTACAAAAGTAACTTTACAAGATTATAGTGCAGATTTAAATAAATTATTTGTATTTGTTTATGATTTAGAAGGATTTCCTTTAAACGTAAGTGAAGTAGAAATTTTACATCCTAGCGGATTGTATCAACCATATGAAGTTACAAATGCTCAACAGCAACCAAACTTTTTTAACGAATATACTGGAATTAACGATACTATATCAGCATCGTATACAGGAAGTAGCCCGCAGTCAAGCAAAGCAACTTTTACAATTTATAAAAATAGAGCAAATGGATATCAAGTAGAAGTTGTAGGCAAAGGTGGCGGCTACGCACAAAACGAAACATTTTTAGTAGATGGTCAGTTTCTTGGCGGAGCATCAAGCACAAACGATGCCACTATAACAATTTCAAGTGTATCAAGCGGTACAGTTACAGGTGCAACTATCACAGGTACTGCATCATTTGATGATAGTTCTCCAGTAAGAGATAGTAGAATTTGGAGATTAAATTTAGGTACAGGTATTGAAGGAACTGCAAGTAACGGCCTACAAGAAGTAACACCACATGATTCTAAAGTTATAATTAGACATAAGCAAAATTTTGTTTTAAATAACTTTCCATTGGTGAATCCATCAACAAGACCAAGTACTGCATTTCAGTTTACTGATGATGATGCAAACTTTACATACAGAACTATTGCTTTTGGAAGCACAATTACAGCTGGATATCAGACTGCAAGCACAGAACGTGTGGTTACATTTGATGCAAATTATAGATATATTGATCTTACTACACAAAATGATAGGATTGGCACAGCTGAAAATGCAGGTGGATTTACAGTTGATCCAAATTTTACAGACTTCTTAGCTTCAGCATCTCCAGCACTAAGTGGTTCAAAAACTTTTGGTGCTACAGTAGGAGATAGATTTATTATTATAAATGTTCTTGATGCTGTAAATCAAGCAAGAATTGCTGAAGGCGAAATGATTTTCGCTTGGGGAGGTAAAGTTCATACTATTGATGCCTATGCAGAATATTCAAAAGATTTTGGTTCAGGTTCTGTAACTTTTGGTATGATAAAGATTAGTGATAAATCAAATAGTGATATTAATTATCCATTATCAGCTTCTGGTATTGGCACAAGTTTAACAAACACTGCAAATATTACATTAAAAGGTGGATTGGTTGCAGGCGAAGATGCACAAATCACTGTAAACATTAGTACCACTAGAGCAACAGGACATGATATGCTTGATATCGGTACTGGTGGATTTAACACAACTAACTATCCAGATAGAATTTTTGGTTCTCCTTTTGGTACAAGTGTTGTGGGAACAAACGATGCTATAGATAGTACAGGTAATGCAAGTAAAGCACAAGTACAAGAACGTTCAAAAGGTCGTGTTTTTGCTGTACTAACAGACCAAGATGGATTCTTTAGAGTAGGTAGATTCTTTACAGTTGACCAAGGTACTGGTAGTGTTACCTTTAATGCGGCTCTTGTACTTACAAATATAGACGGTATAGGATTCAAACGTGGTGTACGAGTAAATGAATTTAGTAATGATGATACATTTACAGATGCTAAGGGTGATGCAGTACCAACACAAACAGCCGTAGAAGGATACATTAATCAAAGACTTGGACTTGATAGAGATGGACAAACTGTCTCGCCAAAAATTGGACCAGGCTTTTTAAGTTTAGGCGGTGCTGGATTTACAGAAACACCTATGCAAGATGTTCTTAACATGGGCAGTAATAGGATAACCAATGTAGCAAGTCCTATAACCGGTAGTGACGGAGTTAATAAAACATATGTTGATGAAAAAACAGATGAGCTAAACGATATAGGTGATGTTACTATTACAGGCACAGGAGGATCGCTATCAGGTCAGCTGTTGGCATTTACAGGCACAGCTCAACAAAGTGAAAATCACGATGTAATAGGAGATATCGGATTCACCAAAACTGGTCCTAATCAATTAACTACTTCAATAGGCACAGGTGTTATTGTTGATGGAGATATAAATGCAACCGCCGATATTGCTCAAAGTAAACTTCTTCTTAACCTAGCAACAACTGTTTTACAAGCACCAACAGGAAATGCGGCGGCTAAGCAGGCTTCAAGTGGACTAGCAAGTTTTGATGCGGCTAATTTTGAAGCTCAAGATGGATTTATAGGAATCAAGGTTGGCGGTGTATCAGATGCTGAAATTGCTAATACACTAGACTTTACTGGAAAAAGTGTTACATTTGGAGTAGGTGAAATAGGAAATGGGGAACTTACAAACAGTTCTTTGACTATAGGATCTACATCAATATCATTAGGAGCTACTCAAACATCACTTGCTGGAATGACTGGAATAGCTTTTTCAAGTGGCGATATAACAGGCTTTGCAAGCATTAGTCATACAGGTAATATTGTTGGAGGAAGCAATAGTGGCGCAGATAATGGACAAACAATTGGTTCTGCAACTAATAGGTATAATACTATTTGGGCAACTACATTCAACGGCCAAGCAACTTCAGCACTATACGCAGACCTTGCTGAAAATTATTTAGGTGATAAAAACTATGAACCAGGTACTGTTTTAGTATTTGGTGGAGAGCATGAAGTTACAGAATGTAATAGTAAAGGTGATACTAGAGTTGCTGGTATTGTAACAACAAATCCTGCACATTTAATGAATAGTGCATTAGAAGGAGACCATGTAGTAGGACTTGCATTACAAGGACGAGTTCCATGTAAAGTTATTGGAGTTGTAAGAAAAGGAGATATGTTGGTTACAAGTGCAGTGCCAGGATATGCCATTGTAAATAATTCGCCCGGAGTTGGACAAGTTTTAGGAAAAGCTGTAAGTGAAAAAGACGGAGATGCACACGGCACAGTTGAAATAGTGGTAGGGAGAGTATAATGGCTAAGCAAACTATAAACGTAGGTACCACAGCAAACAGCGGAGGAGGTGATCCTCTACGTAGTGCAATGATAAAGATTAATGAAAACTTTACTGAAGTATACGATAGAGTAGGTGTAACTGAAACGCAATTAGGACTAGATAACAAAGGTGGGGCTACTATTGAACAAAGTATAATTGGTAGCGTTATTGGTGCAGACTCAAGTATTATTGTTGATCATACAACAGGAACAATTACAGGTAAATTAGTCGGCGATGTAACTGGAAGTGTAGTTGCAGATGATTCAACTGTGCTTATTGATGGTGTAGCAGGTACTATAAATGGTTCAGCACTAACAAGTCCATTAACAGCCAATCTTACAATAAATTCTCCTATAGTAACAGGAATAGCGGACTTTACTGGATGTACAATAGTAGACTTAAAGACCGCATCAGTAGACTTTACAGGTAGTACTCTTACTGGCACAGGTTTCATAAGTTTAGCAACATTAAAAACAGAGGTAGCGGCAAGCACTGACTTTGCAGACTTCAAGTCAAGAATTGCGGCATTGTAATATAGGATAAATATACAAAAGGATAATATAAATGGCAAATAGATTTCCACTAGTAGTAGATAGCAGTGATAATAATATAAAAGAGCTTCCAGAAGGAGATAGTTTAGATTTTACCAACGTAGGCGTAGCAAATCTTACCAACTTATCATTGTCTGGAGCATTAACCACGGCTACAGCAAATGCCACTAATATATCAGTAAGTGCAAATATAACTACACAAACCATAGGAGTAATAGGCCTATTATCTGGAAAAGATGCGGATTTTACAGGCACAGTAGATGCAAATACCTATACAGTAAATGGAGCGGCCCTAAGCACAATACAAGTAAAAAGTGATTGGAATGAAACCAATCCAAGCGATCCTTCATTTATTCAAAATAAACCTAATATAGGCGGTGTTACTAATTTGAACGACTTGGGTGACGTTTTTGCGGCGGCTCCAAATTCAGGTGATATCATACAATATGATGGTTTTAGCTGGCAATCAGTTGCCAACACTGGAGGTGGCGGAGTTGATCTTACTGCATTCAGTGTGATAACTTTAGGTGCAAGTGGAAACGGATCATTATCTTATAACAATGGCACAGGTGTTTTTACTTTTACTCCAGCATTGGTGCCAACAGCTACAAGCCAATTAACAAATGATGCTAATTTTATTACACTAACAAACGTAACTAATTTAGGATATATCACAAGGTCAGGAATAAGTGCTGGTGATCCAATAGCTTATAATAGCACTTCAGGTGTAATTACATTTGATAATACAAATACAAATTTTACAACTTTAGCTGAAGTGTTGACTAATGTTGATTTAACAGATATATTGACTGCTGGTAATACAACATCATTGACTGCAACATTTGGTAAAGTTATTGCAAACGGTGCAGGCACTAACGGAGAATTTGGTACATTACAAGCAACTGGAATTACCTTAGGTGGATCGGGTATGTCTGCCGCTACAGGAGGAATTGCACTTACTGATGGTGCGATTGCAATGACAAATGGTAATATTACACTAACAAACGGTGATGTGAGTGCTGACGAAGTCTTTGGTACAACCCGTGTAAACACACCAGAAATATTAAGTTCTGGAGATATTAATATAAAAGCAAATGGTAGTAATAATAGGGTCACAGCAGATAACTATCTAAGAGTAATGCCAAATAGTTCTAGACCTTCAACTCCACTAAATGGAGATATTCATGTAACATCTGATTATATGGAAGTATACAGTGATAATGCTGATGGTCAATCCGGTGCTGGTTGGTTACAAATGCCATGTGCAAACGGTATAAGAGGTTTACAAGTGCCTTATTTTACTACCACACAAAGAGATGCTATACCAAGTCCAAGACCTGGAGAAATAATTCTAAATACAACTACAAACAAACTACAGGTACGTGGCACATCAGGTTGGGTTGATCTTGGCTCCTAAACAATATTTGTTTTATCATAAATATTAAAAACGGAGAATAACATGGCTATTCAAACAATTAACGTAGGTAATCTTGCTAATGACGGTACTGGAGATGATTTACGTGAGGCATTTATAAAAGTAAATCAAAACTTTGCAGAGCTTGAATTAAATGACGCAGTTGCAAAAAATGTTGGCATCGGTGGATTTACTGTATACAAAGAAACTGTAAACGGAGAACTAAGATTTAGAGCTTTGCAACCTGATCCTACTGCTCCAGGTTCAATAACATTTAGAATAAGTGATGATGGGGATACATTATTTGTTAAAAGTACACAAGCTCAACTTGTTTTTACTGATGAAACAAACACCTTAGTCAGTAATATAGCAGAGCCAATAATATTCAAAGGTGCTCCAAATTCAGGAACACAAGTAACTGTAAGTAATTCAACAAAGACAGTTAGTATTGATAGCCAGCTTGCAAATGAAACTTCACCCGCAGTAAGTGCTACTCTTAATATGCAAAATAATAATATACAAAATTGTGGTACTATAAATGGAGTAGATATTTCATCAATTGCAGATATTGCAACATTAGACTTTGGCGGCATTACAAATAATGTCGACTCTATTTTAGAATATATATTACAAGTTGGACAAGATGTTGATTTAGGAACTATAACAACACCTGTGCTTGTAACAATTGACCAAGGCTTAGTTACAAGTTAGGGCAAAAAATGTGGAATGTATCAAATGGCGCACTAATACTAACATTAGACAGCAGTGATAGTAATGCTGTCAAATTGCCATTACCACTAGACCCTACAGGAAATACAACAAACAATATAACAGATTGGATTGCAGAAAACGTAGGTCCAGATACAACTGTGTATGTTGATATGGACACTACACTTGCTGATTTTAACAAAAAATTAGCATCATTGTTTAGTGTATCTAATACTAGAGATATTACTTCACCAAGTGTTATACAATACAATGCAATTTTTAACGCAATGCCTGGATTTTTTCTTAATTTAGAAAAATTACCTCAAGCAGATTCTTTACTATCTAAATTTAACAAGTACACAATTCTTACAACCAATACTGGTGCCTTAAACGGAAATGGAGAAAAACAAGATTGGGCTAGTGCAAATTTGACTGCATATCCGCCAACTGGGGATATTTTGTTTGCTTCAGGAGAAGTCCTAAGCGGAGTTTATCAAAATGCTAATAAAGGTGAATTTGCAACTCCTACTAGTGTTTTAATTGATGACAGTCCAACTTATGTTAGACAATTTAATGATGCCGGAGGCAATGCATTTAGATATATTTGGTCAGAGGTAATTGAAGGAACTTTACCAGCAGGGTTAACTCTTACTGATAACACAATAGTTGGAACTCCTATAAGTCAAAGAACTACAAGTACTTCAACATTTACAATTAGATTACATGATAATTTAGGTTATACAGATAGACAATTAAGTATAAAAGTTTTGGCTGATCCAAATTTTACTGTATGGAATGTTACTACTCCATATGACTTAGGTAGATATTTAGAAAAAACTAACACAAATATTCCTCTTCCTATAAACCAAACAAGTAATCCTTCAGTAACACTTATTTCAGGATCATTACCAAAAGGTATGAGATTAGAAGGTTACTTTTTGAAAGGTGCACCATTTGAAGTAAAAAGACTAGAAACTTTTAAATTTGTACTAAGAGCAATAGAAAATAACGAAATTGCAGATAGGACTTTTGAAATAACAATTGAAGGTGAAGATGCACCTGTTTGGCAAACTCCTGCAGGACCTCTTAACATAGGTTCAACTTTTACTCAAAGTCTATGGCTTGATCAATTAAATTCACAATACGGAATATATTCTACAATTAATTATGTAACATATACAGTAACCGTTGACGCTGGAACAAATCAATATGGTGCAGGAAACAAATATTTTATTAGCGGAATAGATGGCACTAGCCCAGTGTTAGAGCTGAATGAAGGAAGCACTTACACATTTGATATGTCAAGTTCGACAACAGCTACACATGGTTTAAGATTTTCTACAACGCCAAATGGAACATGGGGAGGTGGTGTAGAATATACTAAAGGTGTTACTGTAGTAGGAACTGCAGGTGACCCTGGTGCATATGTACAAATTGTTGTACCTCGTGGTGCTCCTACCCTCTATTATTACTGCATAAATCACAGCGGAATGGGCAACACAGCAAACACACCAGTAGCTAATACTTACACAAAACAGACTGTATCTATTGCCACTGGCATACCAAGTAATTCAACAGGAAAAAATGGCGATTATATTTTTGATTCTGAAAACAATGTATTTTATTTCAAGTATAATGATTTATGGAAATTATTAAATCAATCAGAATTACAAAGATCTTATGGAAATAACACAAGACTTGAAACAAGTGCCACTGTTCCAAACCCGTTGACTGTTGAGTTTTGGTTTAACCTAAACCCACTTAATAATGGCTTAAATTTAAAAATACTTAGATTCGATAATGAAATATTAACATGGAAACCTAATATATACAATCTTAGTATTAATGCTCCTGTAGATCCAGAGGATAAAAATATTTGGATTCAATACTTTGAAAATGATGCAAGGCTAATTTTTAGACAGTATGATGTTGATGAATTACAATGGATAGCTTTACCCTATATTGCAAGTAACACACCTCCTACAAGGTCATCTCAAGCTTTTTTTGTTATTGATAATAGTAGAGTAGATTTTCAATTACAAGCAATAGACTCTGATCTGACTGCTGGAGATAGCTTAAAATTCTATGTTGCACAGGGCGATGGAGAATTACCTCCTGGTTTAACTTTATCCAATACTGGAGAAATAAGCGGATTTGTAGATCCTATTTTAGCGTTAGATGCAGACAATTATGATCCATACGGAGATAGTACAAGATTACAGCAAGGTGTGACTGATACTGAAGGTTTTGCTAGTGATCCATATGATACACAATTTTATGGTTATGGGTTACCAAGTAGAAATCCAAGGAAACTAAACAGGACATATGATTTTATTGTAACTGTAGCAGATGATGTAAGTGAAAGTAAAAGAGCATTTAGTATCTATGTTGTAAGTAGTGATTTCCTAAGAGCAGATAATACAATATTGAGATCTGCTACTGGTTTGTTTACTGCTGATGTTACCTACCTTAGAAGGCCTATTTGGCTTACACAAGGTGACCTTGGAAATGTTAGAGCAGACAATTATACTACAATTTTAATTGAAGTATTTGATCCAAATTATATACTTGGCACTGTAAATTATAGTTTGCGTTCATATAATGATGATGGCACTGAAAGCACACTACCTGAAGGATTATCTTTAGATACTACTACAGGAGAAATTGCAGGAGTGATTCCTTATCAGCCTGCTGTTGAAAAAGAATACAAGTTTACAATAGAAGCAACAAGATCTGATCAAGACCAAGAAGTTTTTACAATTAATACAAACATATACGAGGACACTCCAGCTGGTGCTGATCAATTGAAAGTAACAAAACTTTCAAGGGATATGACTGATGGTGTAGATGATGTAAAAGCCTTAATTGACACACAAGTAAATATTGAAAATAATGAATACTTAATAACTGGAATCAATGAAGATAATGATTTATATGATATTTTAGAATTTGGTTATCCATTACTTCCAAGTAATACATATAAACCTTTGACTATTAAACAACCTATTGCAGTTGGGCAAGCTGTTGCATTTGGATATCGTAATAATTTAACCCAACAACAAGTTGATAAGTGGGTAGGGCGTAATATAAGATTTAGCAATACAAATAATGTTGTACAACAAATTTCATTTCTTAATAACTACAGATTTGAAGGTCCAAGTAACCAGGATATAGGTATTAATCATACCGCCGCAAATATTGCAATTATTCCCGGAGAGCCAATACAAACTACAGTTAAAAGAGCACTAAATTCAGTAACTGGGATAGCTACTGATTTAATTATTGTTGATGCTGGTGACTTAACAAGTATAGGTGTTACATTGCCACAGACAGCATTAAGTAACAACAGAAATATATTAGAAAGTGTATTTGATGCTGAAGATAGTTCTTCAGTGGATAGTATTGTTGAAGACGATACTATAAAAATTGAGTTTGTAAATCCTTGGAGTGTAGGTGTAGCAGAGAACACACAATTTGCTATAGGTGCTGTTAAAGACAAAAGTATATCAAAAAGATTAACACTAGCATTGTCTGAATTCACAACCACAAGTAAAACTTTTACACTTTCAGTATTAGGAAATGTTGAAAGTACTATTGCATGGGTAACCCCTGCAATCTTACCAAGTTTAGGAGCTAATAGAGTTAGTTACTTAAAAGTTGTTGCAACTAGCACATTAGTTGGTGCTAATTTACGTTATGATATTGTATCAGGTAAGGTTCCACAAGGATTAGAATTAAAAAGAGATGGCGAAATTACAGGAAAAGTTGCTCAATTTGGAACATCTACTGAACCAGGTTTAACAACTTTAGATAACAGAACAACTACTTTTGATGGTTTAACTACAAGCTTTGATAGAGAATATACATTTAAAGTTATTGCAAGAGATAGATTTGGTTATAGTGCAGTAACAAGGACATTTACACTGTCAGTAAATGATACCGACAATAAATTATATAGTAATATCTATATGCAACCATTCCTTAAAGAAAATGAAAGAACAGTTTATGAAGATTTTATAAATGACTATACTATTTTTACACCTGCTTTAATTTATAGACCATTTGATTCAAACTTTGGGTTACAAAAAAATTTAAGAACCTTGGCTTTTGCTGGAATAGAACAAAAAAGCTTAGGCGATTTTGCGACAGCAGTAAGACAAAATCACGGAAAGAAAAAATTTTTATTTGGAGATATTAAAACAGCAGTAGCTAAAACTCCTGGAACAAATGATGTTATATATGAAGTAGTATATGTAGATGTAATTGATCCTGGAAAACCAAGTAAAGGCGATACGCAAAGTAGAACAAAAATACGCACAGGAACAAATCTCAAAGTCAATCAAGTTAAAATAGAAGTTAAAGATGATGATACTGCTAAAAATCAAGGTATAGGATTTTTCTCAATTTTAACCAGGTTAGGAACTGTTGTAAAAGTAGAAGAATCAACAGAAGGACTTGAAATAATTAAACAAGATGGAACAAAAGTATCAGTATTTACAAACGGATCTCTTGGTATAATTTCAAGAGCAGGAACAATTACTGTTCTAACTACAGCATTGACTACAGATAATAGTGGAGATCCATTTAGATTTAGACCAAATAGAGATCCAATTACTGTGGATCAAACTGCGGTATTAAGTAGTCAAACAAAAGATCAGTATAGATATCCAGCAAATATTGGCACAATGCGTAAGCGTATAAAAGCAATTGGTGCAAACGAAAGAGAATTCTTACCACTTTGGATGAGAACAGCTCAAGAAGGAAGTTTGTCTGAAATAGACTATGTGACTGCTCTTCCTTTGTGTTATACAAAACCAGGTGGATCTATAACAATAAAAGAAAACATAGAAAATGCAAAGTTTGATTTTTCTATAATAAATTATGAAATTGATAGATATATAATTGATAAAACTTCAGACACTACTGATGAAACATATGTTTTGTTTCCTAACCTTCCATATAATGTTGTTTAGTAATGATCAGATTAGTTCAATATCATTTTATAAATCATAAATACAAAGAGGAAAAAGTTTATGGCAAGTAATATAATTTCAAGTACAATTGACGACACATATCCAGTAGCTGGTATTGATAATGATACCCAGGGGTTTCGTGATAATTTTAATATTATTAAAACTGGTTTAGCAACTGCAAGCTCAGAAATTACAAATCTACAAAATAACACTCCAAAAACAAATGCAACTTCGTCATTTAATAATAATTCAATTACAACTGTAAACTTATTAGGATCAACTAAGGAAGCAAACGCAACAAATGTTTTAGGTGAAACTGCTTTAACTTTAAGTTTTGCCACTTCTCATTATTTTAGATTAACAAATATTAATAATACTGTAACAGTAACATTTGATGGCTGGCCTGAAACAAGCAAACTTGCAGAAATACTTGTACATTTTTCAGGTAACGGTAGTGGCACACAAGCTGTAACATTTGCAAGTGATGGTGCAAGTACAATTTACACTGACGGAGATGCAGTATGGACAAACAGAGCAATAAATGTACCAGCGGCATCTGACCAAAGTCATTTAATAAAAGCATATACATATGACAATGGATCAACTGTTTTCTTAAGATATCTTGGTAAATTTGTAACAACAACATAAAATGCATCCATTAGTAAATGATTTGAGTGAATTCACAACACCTCAGTTACAGGAAAAAATAGTAAGTTTGCAGAAAAAATATTTTGCAATGAATAATGCACAGGTACAAAACCAAATTGTATTGTTAATAGATACTTACAATTTGGAAATAGAGCGTAGGCAAAGGTCAAAAGATAAAAAAGAACCAAATAAAGATAATAATGATCTTGACAAATTAATTAATATATCGTAATATAGTATAATGCTTATGAAAACAGACGAACTTGGTATACCCAGATTTTCTAATAAAGATCTTGTAGATTTAATCTATACTGGTAATGCAGATAAGTGCCATGTGGTGCTTTGTGATGAGTCTACAGATGTTGATAAATTCAATGAAGTAATGGAACAACAGGGTTTTGATAAACTTACTAAGTATATTCCATTAGATGTAGATAAAGAAACATTTGATAATGCTTGTCAAAGCGAATGGTATATGCCTGACCATTATAAAAAAATAGATGTGTTACATTGGTTATTTGCTAAATGTATGCAAGAAACACAGGTTACAGATTATGATATTCTACGTTCAACAAAAGAATGGCAAAGGACAAGAGAAGAATTTGAAGAATTTGCAGAACGCAAATTAACAAATTTGCTAAGATATATGATATATCTTGTAGACTTTATGCGTGAAAATGATATTGTTTGGGGAGTAGGAAGAGGATCAAGTGTATCGAGCTATGTTTTATATTTGATAAATGTACATAAAATAGACAGTATAAAATACAATTTAGACTGGCGTGAATTTTTACGTGACTAAATATTCTATACAAGGAGAAGTCAATGGCAATGAAACCACAAGCTAAAAAAGTCTACCGATCGATGCAAGGAAAAATTGTTGACTTAGATAGACTTATAAAAAGAAATGAGTTGACTCCAGCTGTAGGTAATGCAAGAGTAAATGCACGAGGAGACGAACTTGGTCCTGGCGGACAAATAATACGTAAAAGGGAAGAAGTTGTAAGAGAATATTATGAAGGTAACAAACCTGTTGCTGACGAGGTTCCTGTAAAATCTGACATTACTGTAGCAGAGAAAACTGAACTAGAGGAATTTGATAATGAACCTATTCCTCCAAAACCCGCACCTCAGGCTAAACCAAAGCCTGCGGCAAAAGTGCAAACAAAAAAATCTACTCCTGCTCAAATTGAAATCGATGAAGAGTGGGTTGAAGACGAAGAAGGTAACTTTATTAAAAAAGGTGATTAATGGCAATAAATTACAATACAATCCAAGGTCAAATACGGCCTGTTGGTAAAAGAGTTTTAATATCTGATATGTACTTTGGAGAACAAAAAACCAAAGGTGGATTAATTATTAGAGATGACGATGGAACCTCCAGAGGAATATATCCACGCTGGGGAAAAGTTCATTCAAAAGGTCCTGATAATATTGATGATTATAATATCGGTGATTGGGTGCTTATAGAACACGGACGTTGGACCAGAAGTGTTGATATAGATGAAGGAAACGGAAAAACAGAATTACGTATGATAGATGAAGATGCTATTTTAGGATATTCTGAGACTAAACCTGATGACGTGTATATTGGTGACGAGGCTTAGATGACAAATACTTTCAAAGATATTGAAAAATTTGGTTCTGCTTGTGATCAAAGTCCATCACAAGAAAATTATGAAATGTATTTGAATCTTATCACTGAAGAATATACAGAACTTCAACAAGCAGTTACAGATCAAGATAAGTTAGAACAACTAGATGCACTAATAGACATTCTAGTTGTAACCATGGGTGCTATACGTGCCGCAGGCTGGAACGGAGAATCAGCTTGGAATGAAGTTATGCGAACAAATTTTGCTAAAATAGATCCTGATACAGGAAAAGTTCGCAAAAGAGAAGACGGCAAGGTTCTTAAACCCGAAGGTTGGAAACCTCCCGAACTTGCTCAATTTTTATAAGGAGTAATATATGGAAACAGTACAAGGACGAAGTCAAGTAGAATTTGATCAAGGGCTAAGGCAACTTATGCTTACAATGTACAATCATACTGCCAGTGGACTAGCTGTCAGTGGTGCAGTTGCATGGTTGACATACAGTTCAGGATTATTGTATGCAATGGGCAGTTTGCTTTATGTGGCAATGTTTGCACCATTGGGTATGATTTTTTGGTATAGTTTTGCAGGACAAAATTGGAGCCTACAAAAACTTACACTCTTCTATTATGCATTTGTGACATTAATGGGATTAAGTTTGAGCACTATATTTGCTGTGTACACGGCAATGAGCATTACTCAAGTGTTCTTTATTACATCAGCTACATTTGCAGGTGCTAGTTTGTATGGATATACAACAAACAGGGATCTAACCTCATGGGGCAGTTTTCTGTTTATTGGCTTGATTGGTATCATTATTGCAAGTATTGTAAACATTTTTATGGCAAGTACTGCTCTAATGTTTGCTATTAGTGTGATTGGTGTTCTAATCTTTACAGGTTTGACCGCATATGATACACAAACTGCAAAAAATATCTTCTTGCAAACCAGAGATGAAAGATACGGAATTAAGTTTGCAATAAGTTTGTATCTTAATTTTATTAACTTGTTTCAAATGTTGTTAATGTTGTTAGGAAACAGAGAATAAAAGTAGTTGACTTTCTGTGTTTGTTATGCTATAAATTAATATAAAGTAACAACACAGAAAGTATATTATGGCCATACATGGCATGATTGATTTAGAAACTTTAGATATTAGACCTACTAGTGCAGTTCTTACAGTAGGCGGTGTAAAGTTTGATCCATTTAATGATAATGAACCACACAGTGAATTTTACTATAAGTTAGATATAGACTCACAGGATAGAAGTGTCAATGACGAAACTATTGCTTGGTGGGGCAAACAAAACCAAAAAATACAAGATGAAGCATTTGGTACAGAAGGTCGTGTACATATTAATACTTTTTTAGACTTACTACCAAAATGGATGGTAGGTGTAGATGTATTATGGGGACATGGATATGGATTTGATGTTTCTATTATGGAAGATATGCTAAGGCAAAACAAAAGAAGTATTCCTTGGCAGTTCTGGCAAATAAGAGATAGTAGAACTTTGTTTAGTATGTGCAAAGTAGATCCTCGTAAATCTATGCAAAGTGATTTACATAATGCTTTAGCTGATGCATATTTTCAAGCTAAAGGTGTACAAATAGCATATAAGGAATTATCAATTGCAAAGTAATGAAGATTCAATAAAACAACGCATGGCAGAATTATGCGAACCTATAGATAAACAAATAATGATGTGCGATAACAAAAATGATATATTAATGTTAGGCTGTGCAATGTTAGAAAAAGTTAAAAATATTTTAGATTCACAAATTGGCGTCGAAGGGCGTAAAATTATTTTAAAGGAAGCAAATGATAGATAGTCCTATAAATACCCATCAACAATTAATGATTATAACGGCAGAAGAATGTGGCGAACTTACTCAAAGATGTAGTAAGATGCTACGTAAATACAAAACCATTTCAGATATTGAAGAAGATCAACGTATAAAATTTGTTGAAGAAGTTGGTGATGTATTTTGTATGATAGAATTAATGGTTGGACATGGAATTACTAATTGGAGAGAAATACACGATCGTTCTGATGTAAAAAAAGATAAACTAAAATTATGGAGTAATCTAATTCATGGCTAATTACATGAGAGAAGATTTGATGGTTCAACAACAAGTTGAGTCTGTTTGGCAACATATGGTTGGGGTAATTTGCTTAAATCAAACAAGTAGACATCAAGTAAAACGTGTTTTACCGGAGTTATTTGAAAATTGTCCAACTCCGGAAACTTTTTTAAAAACTGCTCCAAGTTTGTTAAAAATTATTTTAAAACCATTAGGTATGGTAAATCTTAGATATACCCGTTTAAAACAAATGAGTAAAGATTACTTGACATGGGATGGAGAAGATGCTACAATGCTTTATGGTATTGGTAAATATGGTAGTGATAGTTATAAATTATTTTATAAAAATGAAATTCCAGAAAATGTTTCAGATCACGAATTAAACAGATATATTAATGAAGAACTTAAAGGAGTAAAAAATGAGCAATAAAGATAGTTGGAAAGCATTTCCACCAATTGCAATTTGGATTATTTTTAGAGATAGCTGGAATGGTGTTATGACAATTGAACATTCACCATTACGAAAACTTGATCCAAGAGTTGCACATATGTTGTTTTCTATTTTGGGGTTTATGTGGAGTGCCATTTTTGGTATTGCAATAGTAGATAGTTTTACTGCATTTGGAATAAGTGCAGTTGCACACATTGTTATTATAAGTGGTATTTTTATAACTGCAATAGTGTTTAATGAAGCTGACAAGCGACCAGATGCCCTCAATGAAACTATATCAAAATTTTCATTGAAAGAAGGTTATCATAGTTTTCCAAGAGCCAGACAAAATATGTGGGTGAATGGAGAAAAAGTAAAACTGGATGCAAATGATCCAGGCGGCGAGCATGAATGATGATGTAAAAAAAGTTGCACAAGAACAAGCAACTGAAGCATATGAGCTATTTTTAAAATTTATAAAATATTTCTCATATCTTGTAATGGTTGGCCTATTGTTTGTAGCAGGTTGTAATTTTGGTGTAGATGGTACAGGAGGAGCTTATGATCCAAGCCAGGATCTTAAAGATGAATATCGTAGCAACATGGGTTTAGATTAATGAAAGATTTATGGGTAGAAAAATATCGACCAAAAACTGTTGATGGTTATGTATTTCGTGATGACGCACAACGAAATCAAGTAAACACTTGGATAAAAGACAAAACTATTCCACATTTGTTATTCAGTGGTAATGCAGGCATTGGTAAAACAACACTTGCAAAACTACTGTTTAACGAGTTAGAATTAAATGACTTAGATATACTTGAAATAAATGCAAGTCGTACAAATAGTGTCGATGATGTGCGAGATAAAATTGTTGCATTTGTACAAATGATTCCATTTGGAGATTTCAAAGTTGTATTACTAGATGAGGCAGATTATCTTTCACCAAACGCACAAGCGGCACTACGTGGTGTTATGGAAGAATATCATACAACTGCACGTTTTATACTGACTTGCAATTATCCTAATAGAATTATTCCAGCAATACACAGTAGATGTCAAGGTTTTCATATTGCAAAGATAGATCAAACTGAATTTACAGCAAGAGTGGCAGAAATCCTTATTACTGAAGGTGTAACGCCAGACTTAGATACTTTAGATACATATGTTAAAGCAACATATCCTGACTTGCGAAAGTGTATAAACACAGTGCAAATGAATGTACAAGATAGTACTTTACTTAAACCAAATGAAGGAGATACAGGCGAAAGCGACTGGAAACTTGAAATGGTTGAACTATTTAAAGCAGGCAAAATAGAAAAAGCAAGAAAACTTCTTTGTGGAACAATTAGGGCAGAGGAAATGGAAGAAGTATACAGATGGATGTATGATAATATTGACATTTTTGGAGATGACGAAAAACAAGATAAAGCAGTGTTAATTATTAAACAAGGCTTAGTTGATCATACATTGGTTGTAGATCCAGAAATAAACTTAGCCGCAACATTGATACGGCTTGGGAATTTATGACATACATAGTAAATGATGCTTGTATACGTTGTAAACATATGGATTGTGTAGAAGTATGTCCCGTAGATTGCTTCTATGAAGGCGAAAATATGTTGGTTATAAATCCTTTAGAATGCATCGACTGTGGAGTTTGTGAACCTGAATGTCCTGCTGATGCAATTCTACCTGATTCTGCACCCGGAGCATCTGAATGGGTTGACTTTAATCAAAAATGGTCCGATATTTGGCCAAATATAACAGAAATGCGTCCTGAAGATGTGCCAGAAGATGCAGAAGAATGGCACGGAGTAGAAAATAAAATGGAACATTTTTCAGAGGAGCCTGGACGTGGAGATTAGTAAAAATACAAAACTTATTAATGATCTTATGCGTATTAATGTGCTTGAAGAAGAACTTGAATATTATAAAACTCTAATTCAAGAGCATGATACAGGACATATACATACCACAATAAGTTTTATACAAGAAAGACTTAAAATACTCAAAGGAGGAGAAAAACAATGGCCGTTCGTTTAATAAGCTACTCAAAAGCCACAGAAGAGTTTGAAGCTGAAGGATTAACAGATTTACAAGAATTGATTGCTTTTTGTGCAAAAGTGTCTAATCCTGCCGCACAAATTAATAAAGAAACAAGTGAACGGTTAATAAAATACTTGATTAAACACCAGCATTGGTCTCCATTAGAGATGGTAAATGCAGTTTTAGAAATAGAAACAACAAGAGATATAGCTCATCAAATTGTTAGGCATAGAAGTTTTGCATTTCAAGAATTTAGTCAGCGGTATGCAAATCCAAAAGATATGGATAATGTTTTCATAACAAGTGAAGCACGTTTACAAGATAATAAAAATCGCCAAAACTCAATCGAAATTGATCTAGGCGAAGAAGGTATGGGTGAATTAATTAATAAATGGGAAGAACTTCAACAAGATGTATGTTATACATCAGGAAAAGCATATGATTGGGCTATTGCTAATGGTATTGCTAAAGAAGTAGCAAGGAAAGTATTACCAGAAGGACTAACAAAAACACGACTTTATATGAATGGTACAATACGTAGTTGGGTGCATTATATAGATCTAAGAAGTGCAAATGGCACACAAAAGGAACATATGGAGATTGCAAAAGCTTGTGCAGAAGTTATAGCAAAAATATTTCCACTTGTGGATAGTATGTGAAACATATTAGTGCTATAATTGGCAATATTGGTTACAAATGTAATTGGCAATTAAAATTTGCATGGTTTCCTGTAAAAACAAAATCACAAAAATTTGTATGGCTACAAAAATACTACAAGTGCTACATGAGTTACGACTGGCCACCCGGCAAAGTGCAGTCTGATACAATTACGTATCATACATATAACGAAGGTTTAGTTGCTATGCTAGAAGCATAGCAACCATTTAAACTAAGTCTCCATAAATTTCCAAAACCTCTTTTACTGCTTCATGACGTTCGATATCTTCTTTTTTGAAGTAACATACGTCAATATGCTTAGTATCTTTCCTTTTAATTTGATTTACAAAATCGATAAGTCCGTTATCGTTAAGTCTATCAGCTTGAGCTAGATCACCTGTTACAGCCATTTTTGAATACATTCCAATTCTTGTCAGTAACATTTTCATTTGATTTGGCGTAGCATTTTGCATTTCATCTGCAATAATAAAAGCACGTTTAAAAGTTCGTCCTCTCATATATGCTAAAGGTGATATTTCTATTATTCCTTCTCTAATCATACTTTCAATTTCACCTGAATAAAAGTATTCTCTAAGAACATCAAATATTGGTCTTGTCCACGGTGCCATTTTTTGTTCTAAAGTTCCTGGTAAAAATCCAAGATCTTCATCTGTACTCACTGCAGGACGAGTTACAATAATTTTACTAATATCATTTTCTAAAAAACTCTTTACCGCCGCTTGACACGCAAGTAAAGTCTTGCCTGTTCCAGCAGGTCCTATACCAAAAACAATACTTTTTGATTCGTTAAGTAATGATAATGTATAAGACTCTTGGTTGCGATTTCTAGGTATAATATCAATATTTTTGTTCTTTTTTGGAAGAAGATAATTATTAAATTTTACAACATTGTTGCTTGCTTGCCTTTTGGCTCTAGCTTTTGCACCCATTAAGTGTCTCCTTATTATGGAATTACGCAAGTGTTACCTGAGCAGGTTACACCCGCCAATGTATTTACTTTCATGAGTAAATCATTAACTACGCATTTTGGAAACTGTAACTAGAAAATTTTTTTAAAGATAAATATACTAAAGCGAGGAATAACTATGGCTAATTTAGATACTTTAGACGTTATCAAAACTTTACAAAATATACATGAAAATGACAAAGCATTTCATATACTAAAAGATTTTGAAAGAGTAATAGATAATCTTGGATTGTATGTTTTTGATAATTGGGAAGATGGTGAATTAGTTCAAGGTCCTATAATAAAAAGACATTGGGTAAAATGTTGTTTTATGTGGCCACGTAAAAAAATGCCAGATCCTGCTGGCGGCAAAATTTTAGCAGATTATGACTGCAAAGTTGGTTATGAAAAAAGTTTTATAATAAAAGCTAGACAAATTAGAAAACCAAGTGATATTAGGCCTGGAACAAAAAAAGGAAAATTAGATAAATTACCGGTGTGGCTTGTACATATTGCTATTCCAAAGTCATTGATGTTAGACATTTATAGTGGTGATAAAAATGCTTATTCAAGTGAAGAAATTAATCCTAGTGCATCACCAACTGTTGCTCCTGCACCTCCGGCCGCAGATACCGCACTACCAGTAGAGGAGCCAGTTGTGTAATGGGACTACAACAAGGTGATTTAATAGACTTAGTTTTGCCAGTTTTTGAAGTAGATAGCTTCAAAAGTAAAATGGGCGATGATGAAGATATTGTAGTTGTTAGTTTTAGTTTAAAAGAACAAAATGCCGCAAATGATTTAGTAGATTTTATAGAAAAGTCTTATAATTTTGTTTTAGATGCAGATAGCACAGTAAGTGAACTAGATCAAGGTACATATAAAGTTTTTGTTGAAATTGAAAGAAATAGAAAAATAAATGATAACATTATGGAAATGCTTTATGGTATTGGAAAGCTTTCTAAAATGGAAAGCTTTAAATTTAGATATCATAAAGATTTTACAAGTAGAGAAGCAAATATAGATAACTTACAGGAAATGGTTCCCATTGATGCAAATACTTATGTATTAACTCAAAATCCTATATCTGAAAATGCAGAGAAGTTTTTTTCTAAAACGCCTATAGAAACTTTAGAATTTATAAATGAAACAATTTTTATAAAAAAACCTTTTGCTGATATTATACATATGGAAATAATAGATTTTGATACAAATGATAAAATTATGGAAAATATAAATGAAACATTTGATGTGAATGCTTTTCCTGAAATTTTATTTTTAACAAAATATCTTGGTGAATACAGCATTAGTAAGTATGGCGATAAGTTACTACTAGAGAGCAATGGATCCACATTAGTTGTCAAAAGAACCTAAACACGCTAGAATAATTCAATAAATAGATATATAATGCAAACCTATTGTCAAAATTGCGGACATCAATCCCACTGTGGAATTCCTGCAAATCGTGAAGAAAAAGATTACGATGGTAGGATTTATATAATAAAAATTTGTGACGGATGTCGCTGTGATAATTGCAAGGAGAAACAAAATGGGTAAAGAACATTTTAAATTTGATTTTGAAGAGTGGATGGCTGAAGAGCTAATCCATAGAGACGACTGGAAAGATTGGTACGAAGCAATGTGTGAAATCTTACCATTATGGGGAGT
>MDTC01188409.1_pt1 | contig 52857 bp, 26 predicted proteins | sample 811181 | NCBI WGS metagenome assembly MDTC01 (sample SAMN05326644, study PRJNA326480) | marine metagenome | isolation source: seawater | place: Pacific Ocean: North | collected 2011 | reverse complement strand
TTTAAGGATGCACATCTAGCCACTGCACTTTCCAAAGAACACAATACACTTAAAAGTATTCTTTCGGTCTCTGACCAACTCCAAGACTTAGAAAATCAGCTTCAACAGAGTCAAGAACTGCTTGATGATCAAGAATTTGCGGATACTGCGAAAGAGGACATCAATCTAATTGAGTCTAGAATTGTTGAACTCACAAATAAGCTGATGATTTCCATGTTGCCAGAAGATCCTGATGCGGGAAGAAATACCATTCTTGAAATAAGGGCTGGAGCTGGAGGGAACGAGGCTTCCCTTTTTGCACTAGATTTATATAGGATGTATTGTAAATATTGCGAAAATAAAAGTTGGGCTGTTGATTGTCTTTCACAGAGTATATCGGAGTCAGGTGGCTTAAAAGAAGTGATTTTTATGATAAAGGGAGAGGAAGCCTGGGCTAAGCTCAAGTTCGAAAGTGGCGTACACCGGGTTCAACGGGTTCCAGTTACAGAAGCAAGCGGAAGAATACATACTTCAACCGCAACAGTTGCAGTTTTGCCAGAAGCACAAGAGGTAGAGGTAGATATTGATCCTTCAGAACTAGAAATCAGCGTCTGTAGAGCAAGCGGTCCTGGTGGGCAAGGAGTTAATACCACAGATTCTGCAGTGCAACTGCTGCACAAGCCAAGTGGTATAACCGTTTATTGTGCAGATGAGAGATCACAGCTCAAAAATAAGAATAAAGCTATGACAGTATTACGTTCAAGGCTTTTAAAGGTGAAACAAAATGATGAAAGAGAAAAATATGCAAAAGAAAGAAAGGAACAAGTTGGAACCGGAGATAGGAGCGAAAGAATAAGAACATATAACTTTCCACAAAGTAGGATAACCGACCACCGAATAAATTATAGTTCTCATGCATTGAACGAGTCTTTAATGGGCGACTTGGACCATTTATTGGATAGTTTACATAATTTTGATCAAAACCTTCGATTAGAGGCTCTATCCAAATCAGATGCAAAATGAACAGTTAACCTACGGGGAAATCATTCGGAAATCTACTGAATTTCTTTTGAATAAGGGTGTAAGTTCGGCTAAATGCGATTCTGAATGGATCGTGTCCGATTTAGTTAAAACCTCCAGAATGGAACTATATTTGAATTTTGATGATTTGGTACCACAGGAAAAAATTTCTGAGATTAGAAACAGGATCGTTCAAAGAGGAAGGCGTATTCCTCTTCAACATATTCTAAAATCCGTTCAATTTTGTGACTTAAGATTAAAGTGTGATGGGCGGGCTTTAATTCCAAGACCTGAAACGGAGAGGCTTGTGGAAATTATTATCGAATCTGTAGGAGAAACATTTAACGGCAAAATTCTTGATTTAGGGTCAGGAACAGGTGCTATTGTATTGGCTTTATGTAACCAATTAAAAGAAGCCAGAGGTTTGGGTATTGATAAGTCCAGTGAAGCTATCTCTCTTTCAAGGGAAAACTTATGCCTTTTGGGTCTTTCCGCTCGGGTTTCGTTCCAAAAGTTTGACTGGATGCTGGAAGAGTACAAACAAGAAAAAGTTGATTTAATGATATCGAACCCACCTTACCTTAGTCTTAAAGAATGGAATTCAGCCGAACCTGAAGTTAATAAACATGACCCAAAAGATGCTCTGGTATCAGCAGAGGGTGGACTGGCTCACTTGAGAAAATTATTGGATCTATCAAAAAGTGCTTTAAAAAAAGACGGCCAAATATTTCTTGAAGTTGGTATGGGACAAGCAGAAGAAGTTATGGAAATGATGAAGGATATCTTTTACGATATCGAAAATCGGAAGGATTTTTGCGGAGTTAGGAGATATGTCTTCGCAAAGTTTTGTTAAATTTCTTTTACTTCAGAAAAGGGAGTTCCTGAAATCTGAGATTTCTCTCGAATTGACAACCAATCTGACATGATACGAAGGGATTCGTGTAACCTTATGTCTAAAGAATCGGGTTTTGTATACTCCTTTCCGATGGATGAATTAGTTTCTAAATCAATTTCACCTCTTGCTACTCGAGATTTGGCAAGTTGATCTTCAACTATTCTAAGCTTTATTTCTTTCTTTGGAAAAGATAGGTCGTCAAAAGAATCATACAATTCATTTAATTGGTCTGTAGAGTTGGTGTCTTGGATTTTTTCCTGCAATCTAACGGCTAGGTCTAGTTTCGCATTTTTCTTGTTCTTTCTGTCCTTAAAAATTTCTATGTTTTGATGAATGTAATCAAATTCTGGTGCCCTTTTTTGCCTATCAAGGCTTCTTTTCTGGATTTCTTCAACATTGTCCATTTCGTACACAAACTCGTTCTCGGTCCTCCGGTGGTTAACCGGGGCAATAGAATCCCACTCCAAAGCATTGTCCAAGTCTGATTCACCAATCGGAAGGAATTCGTTAACAGAAGGTAATACTATATCACTTTTAACACCATATATTTGAGTACTTTCTCCTGACGGAAGATAGTATTTTTGAATTGTTATTTTGGCTGCGCTTCCCTTCTTGGCAGATTGCATAAAGTTGAAAGGTAAATTCATTTGAAGCAAAGATTGAACCGTTCCTTTTCCATGAGTTGATTTGTCTCCAACAACAATTGCACGCTTATGGTTTTTCAATGCTCCTGTAACGATCTCAGAAGCAGAGGCACTTTGTCGAGAAACCAAAATAATTAGAGGCATATTCCAAACTAGTTTTGGATCAAAATCAAATTTTTTGCGAATCTTCCCGTCTGTATTTTTTACTTGGACAACTGGTCCACGAGAAATGAAAAGTCCTGCCAAGTCGATTGCTTCGCTAAGGTAACCTCCACCGTTTCTTCGGAGGTCTAAAATCAAGCCTTCAATATTTTCTTTTTTTAGCACATTAATAAGTTCTTCAACATCATCTGTCGCCTTAGGACCTTTACCAGCTGAGCCATAAAAGGATGGCAATTCAATAACCCCAAATTTATGATTTTTATTTTCGTGCTCCACCATGTGAATGCTAGCATTTGCAAGTTTGTCGGTAAGCTTAATCTTGTCGCGCACGATGCTTATGATCTTGGTCGTGGTGGGGCTTTTAATGGGCTTAATTTCCATTCTTACAATGGTGTCTTTGGGGCCTTTGATTAGATCAACAATTTTGGAAAGCTTCATGTCGACTACATCCACAAATGGGCCCTCTGCTTGGGCTACCTTGATAATAATATCCTCTGGTTCCAATTCACGGCACGCCTCTGCAGGACCCCCTGGGAGCAATTCTTTAATAGTACAGAATCCATCGACATCGGTAAGGACAGCACCAATCCCAACAAATTCATTATTCATAGCTTGATCAAACTTTTCTTTCTCCTTTAAATTCATAAATGTCGTGTGGGGATCAAAGCATTGAGTTAGTGAACTTAGATAAATTTCCTGAACATCTTCTGATTCGAATTCTAATATATTTTTACGCCAGCGAGTATATCTTTCATTCAAAACTTTTTGAGCATCTGTCACCAAATCATTGAGGATTTCCTGATTTGGATTAGAATTGTTCGAATCTACAGTATTCACAAGTTCGTTAAGAAGCCCATGTCTGATGAGTTTATCCCAAAGTAAATCAAGTTGTTTTTTGTTTGTAGACCAAACAGCTTTAGTTCTGTCAAATAAGTATGTCTCATTACTCTCAAACAATCTAAAATCAGAGATCCTTTCTAATGCAGAGTCCAGTCGGCCGACCGCATTGGATTGATATTTTCCAAAAATTTCAAAAGCTGGGTAAAGATTACCCTGTTTGAAGTAAGTAATAATTGTCGGGGTAATATTTTTGTGAAAAGATTCAACTTCTGAGTTTGTAAAATAAATCTTCTGAGGATCTAGTTTTTTAAGGTATGCATTTAAAAATTTCGATGCGTTTAAATCCTGTATTTTTACCTTGTTATAATGGGCTTGCTCCAACGCTTGTACCAACCATTTTGTTTCATGTTTCATCAATGCGGTAGGTTCAAGAATGGAAACTTCATCTCCATACCCGCTAAAAGATGTGAGGATGAAAAAGTTTAATAAGAGTGAGGTAAATTTATTCATTTAAGACAATTGTTAAAATATTTACTAATTATTTTTATTTAAGAAAGATTTAGCTTTGTCCAAAGAAAGCCTTTCTTCATGTGTTAGAGAACCAAAACCCTTATCATTGATCTTGTCCAATATGCGATCAATTTCGTTTTGAATACTGTCATGATCTGAAATATTTACTTTAAAGTCACTGGGAGTATGGTTTTTGTGATTGAATTTTGACTTAGTTCTGGATGGTTTGATTTTAGATGGCTTCAATCTAAAGGTTGGAATTTGATAACCCTTTTTGTAGAGTAGACAAAAGATGTATCCTGCCAAAATCCCACCAAGATGAGCAGAATGTGCGATGTTAATCTCGACTCTTTCCACACCTTGAATTGGTACAGGTGCTGCTAATTCCACAAATATAAAAGAGTAAAGCTCATAACCGAGATAAGCGTATAATATTATTTTTGGTTTGAGCGTAACTGGCAAAATTAAAAAAAGTAAAAAACGAATAGGCTCATTAGGTCTAGATACACAAAAAAATGTCAAAAATGCAGATGCTACTGCAGAAGCTCCTATAAGATACCCAGGTTTTGATAAAATGAAATAATTAGTAGAAAGCCACAAAAGGCCACCTGCACCCGCGGAAACTGCGCACAGGGCAATAAAATCTAAAGAGGATAATTCTCGTTCTATTACCCTGCCAATGAAATATATCAAGAGAAGATTAAATATTAGGTGAATAGGGTCACGATGGAGAAATGCGTAGGTAATTGTATTCCAGATGAACCCATTCGAAAAAGAAGGCACGGAAAGTGCAAACAAGTCTTTAAAAAAGTAATCTAAAGAAAAGAGCAGAAATACCTTTTGAAGAACGAAGACAATAATGAGAGTGAGTATAAACTTTTCATTCAATGAAAACCCCTGCTTCATGGAGGGAAATTTCATGTATTGTCTATCGTAAAGCATTATTTGGTGAGTTTGTTAGTAATGTTTTCAAACAAAACGAATTGGAGCAAGGCTTATACAATTGATTTAAAAAAATATGACAAGCAGAGTTCCTTTATTAAATTTTGTTATACCCTTCTTAATCCTTTATCCCATTCCCAACAATGCTTTTGGAGGAAACCAGGGAAAGGTTTTATTATCAGTTATCATTTTTGGGGGGGTTTACTGCGCAAACTTAAAAATCCTAAAATGTAGGATTATGAAAACAAAAGTTCTTTTGATATTACTTGGAATTTTCATGTCGTTTTCAAGAATAGAACAAAGTTTTTTAACACCAATACTTTGTAAAACTGAAATTATAGCATCCATTGATTCGAACGGGTTCTTTCAAACAAAGTCTGGCGACATTCACGATACTGTAAAAATCACTGAAATCCAAGAATCTAAGCTACAATGGCGGGGAAAAGATGTAATCGTAAAAGACCAATACGGATTACTCAATAAGAGTTGGATTTTAAGTGAAAAGCTAACCGTCAAAGGAGTAATATATTCAAATGAACTAAGCTTGCCTACTTTTGCTATCAATAAAGTTATCGAGGATAAGAGTCAGGGTAGTCTTAAAAAAATTATTGAAAACAAAGATACGTTAATCAAAAAATTCTGGATTAGTTCAAAGGCTTCCTCGAATACAAAATCCTTCATCATTGCATTTACTACTGGGTCTAAAGGGTATATAGATGATGCTACAAAAAATACTTATATATGTGCAGGTGTAATGCATCTATTCGCTGTCAGTGGATTACATTTTGGAATATTATATGTCATACTAAGATTTGCTGTTCGTATTATATCTATTAATAAACTTTTTACTACATTATTTATAATATCGGTTTTATTTTTATATTTGATTTTTATAGGTTTCACATATTCTGCACAAAGAGCATTTCTGATGATTTTAATATGGGAAATATCAAATATATTTTTTAAAAGAAAGTGTGCAATCTGTGCACTCTCTTTTTCTTTTGTAATAACCAGCCTATTAAATCCAGAATCTCTTTTTCAACTAGGTTTTCAACTTTCTTTTACCATTGTTTTATTAATCATTTGGTTCTCAAGGAATAATTTTTTGATCAGTGAGAACAAATCATTTTTCGCTTATTTTTCCGGATTGGTAAAGTGTTCCTTCGCTGCTTTTTTTGGTAGTTTCTTTATTCTACTTGGGTCATTTGGTCAAATTGTTCCTATCTCAATAATTTCAAACATAATTCTTATACCTTTTGCATTTCTAATAATGGTAATATTTTTGATATATCTTCTAGAATTTTATTTATTGAATTTTGATTTATATTTTATTGTAAATTTTGTTTATTACTTAATAAACGAACTTTTATCGTTTTTAAACGATTTTCCTCTATCTTATTTTTCTTTTGATATTGAAGTAAATGGTTATATATATATTTTTTTACCAATCTTAGTTATAACAATATTTAATAAAAATTGGGGGTTTTTTTTAAAATTTACTTTTACCTCCATAGTTTCATTATCTTCTATCTTTTATGCTGTTTGTTTTTAAGTCTTTAAGGATTAACCTTTTTAGCATTAAGGAGTCAATAGAACCAATTTTTGAGACCAGTGTTTGTTGCTCCTTGCTGAATAATATAGTCAATGGGGTTACCCTAGTTGTATTGTTAGGTATATACCGAACGAGGGGAGAAATTTCATTACCAGGTAAAATGAAGTTTGATGCGGATAATTGAGATTTTTCCAGTTGCAATTTTGTTTCTTTTAAATCTTTGTCCACATTTATCGTGTATAACTTGAGTCCTCTTTTGCGAAATATTTTGTAAATTTCTGATAAGATAAGTAGGTTTTCTCGTGATGATTCGTCTTTTGTGGACCATAAATAAAATAAGGTTGTCTTTCCCAAATTATACTTAAGGAAAAATTTCAAAGTTTGTTGGTTAATTGATCTGATTTTAACGCTTTCCTCCGAGTATCTTCTTCGAACTTCATTTGCTATAAATATATCTTTCTTGGTCTTAATTGCGGTTCCATGTACTTTTGTGTTTACCTGATTAATATAGTTATTATTTTTTGCTTCTCTGTAGGTATGATACAGGTCAGATTTATTAAGATTGTTTGGTTCATTGTAATCTCCAATTCTCCCGTCATAAATTAGTTTTCCAGCTTTATTAAACAAAAAAGCGTGAGGGGTTGATTTTGCACTTAATTGGTTTGATATAGATTGTTTCACACCATCATAGAGATAGGGGAAATCAAAATCTCTTTCCATTGACCTTATCCGCATTTCTTTGAGGCTATCACCCACATCCGAGTAAGCGAGTTCATCTGGTAACAATGCTTTTTCATTGTTTGGAGAGACAAGGAGTAAAATAGATTTTTCTGAAACTAGAACCTTTGATATTTCTTTTATTAATTCTTCAAAACTTTGAGATATCTTGCAATGGTTTGAATATAAGACGATGCAAACAAATTCCTTATCTAAAAATTGATTTTGATCGTAATGTTTTCCATCTGTGCCCTTTAAGAGGAAATTCGGATAATTCTCCCCACGCAAAGATAATGATATGATTAATGCCATTAAAACCAAAGGTGCATGTCCGGCTACTTTAAATTTAAGGTACATCTTTTAAAAGTAAGGGTTGTCTGTAAAGATATCAACCATTAGGAAGAGTACCTTATGTATCCACAAGATGTAAAAACTACTTGGTTTGCGGGGAAAGGTCACTGGTGTGATGTTCCAGATAATGATTGGAATGATTGGAAGTGGCAAATGAGAAACAGATTGCAGACAGTCCATGACTTTTCCAAATATATAAATCTTACTGCTGATGAGATTCATGGGCTTCGTATCGCAGAAACAAAACTTTCCGTTGCAGTAACTCCATACTTTTTCAACTTAATTGATCCAAATGATCCTTTATGTCCAGTTCGTAGACAAGTTATTCCATCTGGTAAAGAAGCAGTTTCTACCAGTTCTGAATTTTCAGATCCGGTTGGCGAAGAACATTCTTTGGCTGCACCCGGAGTAGTACACAGATATCCTGATAGGGTGCTATTGTTGGTTACCGATCGTTGTGCATCTTATTGTAGGTACTGTACGAGAAGTCGTATGGTTTCAAACGCTCAAGGTTACGGATTTCATCCTTCTTTTGAAAAATCTTTGGAATACATATCAAAGAATAGAAAAATTAGAGATGTTTTAATTAGCGGTGGAGATCCGCTAATGTTAGCCGATCAAAAAATTAAGGTTTTACTTTCTCGTCTTGCGGAAATTGAGCATGTCGAGTTTGTTCGAATAGGCTCAAGGATTCCAGTTTTTATGCCTCAAAGGATTACGCCTTCTTTACTTGATGCGTTTCAGTCTCACCCCAACCTTTGGCTAAGTATTCACGTAAATCACCCTTTAGAATGTACAGATGCACTTAGATATGCCTGTCATCAATTAGCTAAATCAGGTATTCCGCTTGGTAATCAATCTGTACTTCTCAAAGGAATAAATGACGACAAAAAGTTGATGAAAAGCCTTATTCATCGTCTTTTAATGATGAAGGTTAAACCTTATTACCTGTACCAATGTGATCTGGTTAAAGGTAGTTCACATTTTAGGGTAGATCCTGTTGTGGGTATTGAAATAATCGAATCTTTGAGGGGGCATACCTCTGGTTATGCAGTTCCCCAGTTTGTAATAGATGCTCCTGAAGGAGGTGGAAAGATTCCACTAAATCCAGAATACATTAAAGAAATAAATTCCAAAGAAGTTATTCTAAGAAATTTTAAGGGAGATACTTATAAATATCCAAGGAATGCTTCATCTTTGCCTAACGATTCAATTACGACACTCAAAGCCATCAGGGACTAGTTTATGTAAAAGTCTAGTCAGTTCTAATCGGCATCACTACGCACAAAAAAGATACATCCTCGTCTTTATTGATTACTTTAAAAACTCCAGGGCTCATATCGTCTCTAAATTCCAAAATTAATTTGTCCTGAGGAATAGAACGAAGGGGATCAAGAATAAACCTAGGATTAAAAGATACAGCAGCATCGTCACCTTCATAGTTAATATTCATAGATTCACAGGCATCTCCTAGGGTGCTTAAACCTGTTATTTCCATAATTCCTGCTTTTATTCTGAGTGTTACTTTTTCATCAGATACCAATGCCGCACGATGAACACACTCTTGCATCAAATCTCTCTCTATAGTTGCTGCATTAAAATCATCTTTTGGGATCACTTGTTTGTAGTTTGGATATTTTCCTTCTACAACTTTGGAAACGAGATAAATGGAGTTTTCAAAACCCAACTTTTCTTCGGTTTCTTCTACCGATAATTCGAAAGATACCTGTCTATCAGTAAATGAGACCTTCACTTGTTTTCCAACATCTGGAAGTTTCTCTATTTCATTTACCGATAGAGAAGGGAGAATAAACTCTCCTTCATCTTTTGTATCTATATTGTTTTTTGTAACAGCCAATCGCCGACCATCTGTTGCGACAAGAGCAAGTTTTTCTTCAGCCAATTGGAAGAAAACACCTTTTAACATGTAACGCTCTTCATTCACAGATTGAGCATATGAAACGCTTTTGAGCATCGTAACTAGTTCGTTTCTATCAAATACAAACTCTTTTTTCTCTTCCAATTCAGGTAGAGGGGGGAATTCTTTGCTGTCCATTCCAATAACATTAAAAATGGAACCCCTAGTGCTTATGGTAGCTTTGGGAGTATCTGCAGTTTCAACGCTCACTTCCATGTCCGCTAATTCCCTTATAATTCTTCCCAACTCCTTGACCGGTAAAGTGATCGTTCCTTCTTCAGCAACATCCGCCCTAATACTACATTTTGCTCCCAGGTCTAAATTTGTCGTTGTCAGCCAAACGAGATTATCCTTTGCCTCTATCAGAACATTCTGAAGTATGGGCATTGTTTTTCTTGTACCAACAACGCTCATAACAAGCTGGATACCAGAACTGAAATGATCCCTGTTTATTTTGAATTTCATCTAACAACTTCTGCAGAAAAATTGGTTAATTAACAACGAATAATTATTAAGATATAAAGAAATTAAAAAAACAATCTTCTTATTATATTTGTTGATAAGACAAATAGTTTTGCAAAACAATGAAAGACAAGGGTTTGCAAAAACAAAATTTGTCCACAAAAAGAAATTTAGCGGGGAAAAAAAAAAAGAACGCGAATAAGGGAAGTAAAATAAACAATTAGCAACAAGCTTATTAACAAGCATTTTTATTTCTTTTTCAGGGAGTCCAGATAATCCCAAAAGCTTTGATGATTTTCCAAGCTAGAATGTTCGGAAGTTGGCAGCTTGCAGCGAAAGATAAAGTCATTAAGAGAATTTTTTGGAAGAATAAAATGACAATGAAGAGCGATGTCGATTTTTTCGAAATAAATTCTAAAGTCATCAATCCTTAATCTGTAAAAGAGCTTACCATTTCTATTGAAACTACCGATTCCGGAATCTTTACCCTTGAGAATGGTATTTGATAGAGAACTCAGAGTATCCATTAACTTCAGTTGATCTCCTTGAGATAGATCATTTAATACAGATAGACTCTGGTCAGAAAAAGTAACTTGAAACATGCCATAATTAAAAGTCTAAAGACTACAAACTTACAAACAATTAAAACAAAATAAGAACAAAATTTTCCTACACTAATTCCTCTGGTGCAAATATCGTTTCTAGTTTACAATCAATATTTAAATGATTGATCAAGAAGACTTGAAGATTGCAAGAAGCGTACTGAATACAGAAGCAGAATCTATTTTAAAGGCGGCAAAAAATATAGATTCTACCTTTAAGAATGCTATTGATATACTTGATTCTTCAAAACAAAAGATAATTGTTACAGGAATAGGCAAATCAGGTCATGTAGGGAAAAAAATTTCCTCAACCCTTTGCAGTACTGGTTCACCTTCATGTTTTTTACATCCGGCAGAAGCGGTTCATGGAGATCTAGGTATTCACCAAAAAGGAGATCCGGTCATTTTTCTATCAAACAGTGGATCAACTCCAGAACTCCTTTCTCTTGAACCAGTATTAAGAAAAAGAAATGCAAAAATTGTAGGAATTTTGGGAAAGACACGAAGTAAGCTAACAGACAAAGTTGATGTTGCATTAGATGCATCGGTAACCATCGAAGCAGACCCATTAGGGATAGTACCAACAGCAAGCTTTGCCGTAGCAGCATCTTTAGGGGATGCAATTGCATCTGCGTTGATGAAAAGAAAAAAATTCTCTGAAAACGACTATGCAATTACCCATCCAGCTGGACAACTTGGAAGAAATTTGATCTTAAATGTTGAAGATGTAATGCATCGACCAAATAAAATTGCTTGTGTTATGGAAAAGACTTCAATCAAGGATGTGGTATTGAAAATGTCAACTTTCCCTCTGGGTGCTGCATGTGTTATAAATGAGGGTAATGATTTAGTCGGTGTAATAACGGATGGGGACCTGCGCAGAGCTCTACAAAGGTTTGAAGATATTAGAGATATTAAAGCGAAGCTTATAATGACTCCTAATCCAATTACTGTTTCTCCCACTATTTCTCTTGGAGAAGCTCTTAAAGTAATGGAGGACAGAGAATCTCAGGTTTCAATACTTCCTGTTGTAGAAAAATTAAACGATAGTATTTTGGGGTTAATTAGAATTCACGATATCTATGACCCAGGAAAATTATAATTCCAGACGCTTGTATTATCTTTGTTCGCTCATTCTGTACTTCTTTACTTCATGAAGCAAAAAAAAATATTCAGCGGGATGATTGTTGTGGTTGCATTAAGTGCTGTTGCTTGGTTAATTTTTAGTTACAAAAATGCTACAGATGAACTTTCTCACAGGGAGAGTGATAAAGCAGTGCTTCAAAAAGACATCGAAGAATTAAGAAAAGAAGCGAATTCAAACAGAAAGTATCTTGAAAAACTTAGGAAAGATCCTGATTTTCAGGATGCGACGGCAAGGCAGGAATTAGGGTATGGAAGAGATGGCGAAAGAGTTTATCGGTTTCCAGAAGAAACCAAATAAAATTTAAAAAACAAAATGGAAACAAAACAAAATGAAAAAGCAGTAGTAATTACATCTGCTAGAAAAGCACTCGAACAAAATGAACTGCTTCAGTCATCATTCGAAAATATAAATGAATTTTTAGAAACCGAAGAGATTCCCGAAAGAATAACCCTTTCGATTGCTGAACTTATTGATAATAAAGATTGGGCCGAACTAAACGATCGTTTTCATACAAACTTAGCTTTTGGAACTGGAGGAATGCGTGGAAGAACGATAGGGAAAACTGTAACCAAAGCGGAGAAAGGAATAAAAACATCAGAAGGCGGACCCGAATTTGCTGCAGTTGGCACAAACACCCTAAATGAATTGACCGTGCTGCGTGCCACAAAAGCCCTATTTTTATACTTGAAACAGTGGATGGCAGAAAAGGCTATTCATGAGCAACCACGCTTGGTGGTCGCCCATGATGTCAGGCATTTTTCTTCTAAGTTTTCAAGATTAACTGCTAGTGTTTGGAGTCAGTTGGGTGGTTATGCTATGGTTTTTGACGGTCCTCGTTCGACTCCTCAATTAAGTTATACCGTAAGGAGTAGATATGCGCATACTGGTGTTGTGATAACCGCAAGTCATAATCCATTTCATGACAATGGTTTTAAGGCTTACTTTGAAGACGGAGCTCAACTCATACCCCCTCATGCCGATCTTGTGGTTGAACACTATAAGAAAATTTCAATCCAAGAACTCATTCCATTACTGGACGGTTCAGAAGAACAATCAAATTTGTCTATATTACAAACATCTGACGACATGTCGTATCGTGCCGTTTTAGAAGAAGCTGTTTTTGATCCGGAAATCATCAAAAACCAGTCTTTGAAAGCTGTTTTTACTCCAATTCATGGAACAGGAGCCATTTCTGCCATTCCCGCCCTCTGGGACCATGGAGTGGATGTTTGCGTTGTAGATGAACAAAACTTACAAGATCCAAATTTTAGTACGGTGGATTCCCCAAACCCAGAGAATGCGGAAGCTCTAAAGTTGGGAATTGGAGTGGCTAAAAAAACTCGATCCGATTTGGTTATGGGAAGTGATCCAGATTGCGACCGTATAGGAGTAGCGGCCCCTGATAAAAACAAGAAATTTCATTGTCTTAGTGGAAATCAGATAGCTTGTATGCTTGCAGAATATCGACTAATTCAACTGAAAAGAAAACAGTTATTAAGGGAAGAAAACCAGACCAATTTTGCAATACTTAAAACTTTTGTAACCAGTCCACTGTTAAGTAGAATTGCCAAAGCTAACAACATTAGGTGCATCAATACACAAACTGGATTTAAATGGATGGCCAAAAAGCTGAGAGATTATGAAGAACAAGCAACCTATGAAATTAAAGAAAAAGAAGGCATTGGATTGGATTATGACAATACAGATCTGTTTACGAGAATTCAAATCTTAAGCAGATATTCAACTTATGTGCTGCTCGCTGCAGAGGAAAGTTACGGTTATTTACCTCTGGATCTTGTGCGTGACAAGGACGGAAATGCTTCAGCACTAGCAATAGCCGAATTATTTTCATTTCTGAAAGGTTCTAAGTTAACCGCTTTTGAATTCCTTGAAAGTCTATACCAGAAATATGGATACCATGCGGAAAAAACAGAAAATATTTACTTTGACGGAGCAGAAGGTAGTGAAACGATAATAAAAATTGCAAAATCTTATCGTGAAAAATCACCCGAAAAAATTGCGGATATTCAAATTGTTGGAGTTCAGGACTTTTTACAACCCGGTCAAATAGATGAAGATGAAGAAGCCTTACCAAGGGAGAATTTTCTTATCTTAAGCTTAGAAAATGGATTCTCCGTTGCAATACGCCCGAGCGGCACGGAGCCTAAAATAAAATTTTATATTTTTGGATCAGATGACCCCGGAATACAAGATCTGCAAAACTCTAGAGACAAAGTTGATTCTTTGATGGAGACCATCGGAGCTTGGTTATTGGAAGACGCTCATAAGAGAAGTACATGATAGATTTTTGAGGGGATCAAAGAGCTTCTACCCTAAACCAACATAGAGGAAGGGTTTTCTAGGTTTTCAGAAAGAGACTGGAGAAATTTTGCAGCAATTGCGCCATCAACTAACCTATGATCACAACTGAGGCCAAGCATCATGGTTTCACCCATGACGATATTATTAGAGGTTCCTGCAACTGGTTTCTGAGAAGTTGCTCCAATTGAAAGAATAGCAGCATTGGGGGGGTTTATAATTCCACTAAAAAAATCAATTCCGAACATGCCTAAGTTTGTAACAGTAAAAGTTGAGCCAACCATTTCATCTGGTAGAAGCTTTCTCGTCCTCGCCTTATTTATTAGTTTCTTGGCTTGTGCAGAGAGCTCGATGAGTGAAAGTTTTTCGGCATGGTTAACAACTGGTGTGAGTAAACCGTCATCAATAGCCACCCCAAATGCAAGGTTAACACTTCCATGAAATTGAATATTTTTATCTTCCCAAGAAGTATTAATAGAAGGGTGCCATTTAATGGTTTCTGCACAAGCCTTAAGCACCAAATCGTTGATTGAAATTTTAGGAGCTTGTTTGTTTTCACCCGGAGTTCTTTCTTTCAGTTTATTGTTAATAGCTTCCCTTGCCAGCCGAAGTGGTTGAGCATTAATTTCTTTCTGCAGATAAAAATGTGGAATGGTGGTTTTAGATTCTAGAAGCCTAGAAGCGATCACAGATCTCATTTTTGATACCGGTATCCGTTTTTGCTCTAAAATTCCAGCAGAGATATGAGAATTATCAATTGGTTCCAAGTTTGGTTTGGAATTAATTACATCCTTTAAGTTTTCTTTATCTAAATCCTTTTTTATAACTCTACCATGGGGTCCGGAACCTGCTATATTTGAAAGATCAATATTATTTTCTAAAGCAATTTTTTTGGCAAGTGGAGAAGCGATAATTCTTTGACTGTCCGAATTAGAAATTACTGGATCTACAGAGGCAACCCGTATATTTTTATCCACTTTTTCATTGGCTATTTCTTCTTCAGAAGAAGGTTCCATACCGATCTCGATCTCTACAGTCTCAGTCTCTTCCGATAACTCTTCAGAGGCAATCGGTTCAGAATCCGCTTTGGGAATAAGTGAGGATATATCTTCTCCAGCCTCTCCAACAACCGCTAATGGGCTTCCAATAGCCGCTTCCAATCCAGCTTCAACAAATATTTCGAGGAGAATTCCATCCTCAAAACTTTCTAAATCCATAGTTGCCTTATCAGTCTCGATCTCCGCTAGGATATCACCGTTAGCAACTGGGTCTCCTTTGTTTTTGTGCCATTTCACCACAGTACCCACGGTCATAGTGTCACTTAGTTTAGGCATTTCAATTAGTTGGGCCATAGGTAAAAAGGGGTTAGAGAATTTCTAATGCGGCCTTTAAGACCCGGTTAGCATCAGGTATCTGAGCGTTCTCGAGGGTCTTACTGTAAGCTTGGGGAGCATCGACTGCAGAAACTCTCTTGATTGGAGCATCTAGATAATCAAATGCCTGATCTTGAATAAGAAAAGCAATTTGTGAATCAACTCCACAAAAAGGTTTATTTTCCTCAACCAGTAGAACCCTGTTTGTTTTCTTTACACTTGATACAATTGTATCAACATCCAGGGGCCTAATCGAGCGAAGGTCCACAACTTCAGCGTTGATGTTGTGTTTTTCCTGTAAAATCGTTGCTGTTTCAAGAGAAGTATGAACGGCTTTGCCATGAGCAATAATGCTGATGTCGGAACCTTCCCTAAGCACATTTGCCTTTCCAAGAGGAATAATAAAATCATCATCATCAGGTACCTCGCCTTCCATATTGTAAAGAATGGTATTTTCCATAACGCAGACGGGATCATTATCTCGAATGGCAGCTTTTAACATACCTTTTGCATCCGCAGGCGTGGTAGGACAAATTACCTTCAAACCCGGAGTATTGGCAGCAAAATTTTCGGGTGTATGCGAGTGTGTCGCACCAACATTAGTTCCGCCATTAGCGGGACCTCGAAAAACGATCGGTATGTTTATTAGTCCCCCGGACATATACCGAACACTTGCAGCATTGTTGAAAATTTGGTCGAACGCGACATAACAAAAGCTCCAAAACATAAATTCAACGACCGGACGCATGCCCATCATGGCTGCACCAACAGCAAGACCAGAAAAAGCAGCCTCACTAATCGGAGTGTCAATAATCTTATTAGGACCAAAACGCTCGAGCATACCTTCCGAAACTTTATAAGAACCCTTAAATTGGGCGACCTCTTCTCCTAAAAGAATAACATTTTCATCTCGCTCTATCTCTTCAGAGAGGGCTTGGTTGAGGGCTTCTCGGTAAGTAATTTTCGCCATTTAAAGTTTAAATTTGGGGTTGCTCGAAAAACATGGTTCCTTCGGAAGTTGCTTTATTGGGATTATCCGTTTCCCAGTAAATGTCATCCATTAATTCGGATATATCTGGATATGGACTCGCATTTGCAAACACCGCAGATGCTTCCGCTTCATCTTTTGCTGACTTATCGATTTCACTAATCTTTTCATCCGTAATTACACCTTCTTTTAACAACTTTTCTTTAAACAAACTGATGGGATCCTTATTTTGTTTATATTCTTCAATTTCCTCTTTGCTTCGGTAAGTTTGATCAGGGTCAGCGACAGAATGTCCTCTGTATCGATAAGTAATAATTTCTAAAACAGAAGGCTTGCAGGATTGGTGTGCTTTTTTCAAAGCTTCGCCGATATTGTGCCTTACTTCATAAATATCATGTCCTTCCGATACTGAAAAATCGATATCAAAAGCATCACCCCGTCTTGCTAACGGCTCACCAGCAGAATGCCTCGATTCCGCTGTTCCCATGGAATAACCATTATTTTCAATGATGTATACAACCGGTAAGTCCCAAAGAGAAGCAAGATTGAGTGACTCATAAAAAGGACCTTGGTTGGTGGCACCGTCACCCATGTAGCATAGACATGCCCCCTTGAGACCCTTGTGCTTTAGGGCAAAGGCCATGCCTAGCCCAAGAGGTGTTTGTCCACCGACAATACCATGACCACCCCAAAAGTTTTTGTCAGGAGCAAAAAAATGCATGGATCCTCCTTTGCCCTTAGAGCAACCCGTTTTTTTCCCGTATAATTCTGCCATACACTCATCCATATCCATACCTACCGCTAGAGCATGTCCATGGTCGCGGTATGCAGTAATGACATGATCGTCAGGGCCCATAGAAGAAACAGAGCCAACTGCAACCGCCTCTTGACCGATATATAAATGTAGAAATCCGCCGATATGTCCTTGTTGGTAAGCCCTAAGAGACCTTTCTTCAAATCGCCTGATTCGAATCATCTGAGATAATAAACTAACCTTATCTTCAACAGAGAGGTCCGCATTAAACTCAGATGCAGAAAAGTCAGCATCAGTAGGGGGAATTGAATCACTAGCAGTTTCAGGAACCTCCACGATTTTGACATCTGGAGAAGGTGCTGCACTTTTAGGTTCAATTGGATCGTCTTGGGTGGTGTCGTGGTATAATCCTTCCATAATTAATTGTGGGTATATTATCTCTTTATTTAGGCTTTGACTCAATCATAATATTAGGTTTTCCATCCACCCAATCGGCCCGAAGACCCCACACACCTTCGTTTCTTTTGTCATAATAAGGCCAAATTAATTCATGGTCACTCTCGGGAATGGAAAGCAACTTGATTTCATCTCTATCAAAAAAGGCAAAAGAGCCTTCGTCAAAACTTTCAGGTAATTGAGAAATCGGTTTTGTACAGTCGAAAAGAAACATTAGCCAGTGTCCTGTTCCTTCGTAACCTTTCTCGGAAACATAACCAAATAATTTAAGATCCTTATCCCCTAAAATGAGACCAGTTTCTTCCATTGCCTCCCTTCGAGCACATTCGACGGGAGATTCTCCAGAATCCGTCCCAAGTTTACCGCCTGGGGGACTCCATAAACCAAGATTGGGTGCTTTATTTCTTTTGAGTAGCAGCAATTTATCTTCAAAGTTTCTGATAAAAAGAAGACATGATATTTTGAAATGCATTTAGTTTTTGCTTGTTTTAATGCACCAACTTAAGGAAGGATAAGGACCTTGAAAACGTTAATATCAAATGCCCTATGAAAAATACACCTACGATTATTGTATTACTAGCCATGTTTGCCTTTCCCGGTCTGGGACTTTTGGGAGAGGAAGATGAGTTTTTAGAATTGGATATCACCACCAAATTACCGATAAAAAAGCTCAACGACTCCTGGATTCAAATATCAGTCCCGTTTAAATTCCTCAAACATCCAAGACTTGAGGCATTAAACGGAAGCAGGCCTACATCCATTGCCCAAGCTTTCAATCCTAAATTTATCAATGATATAAAAGTGAAACTGTGGATCTGTTTTCCAAATAATTATACAAAGAATCTTCTGGGATCGAATGACAGTTTAAAGGAAACAGATTTTTATCAGTATTATAGTGCTGAAGTAGAATACCAAACCTTGGAGTTTGAAAGATCTACAAAGAATGCAAATTTTTTATTTCCTACGCCAATTGCAGAAAGGGATGGTTTCATGGAAGCGACCATTAAGCCTGTTGGGTATGTCATTGAAATCTCTCACAAAGGCTCCAAATTCGATATCAGTAATTCTGTTTATTTCAACTACCGAGGGGCAACACCGCAAGTTTTAGAATCGTTCAGAACCCAAGCAGTTTCAAAAAGTTCTGAGAATAAAGGAGTCCTGCTCCCTGCCCATGAAATTAGCATGAATTATCTGGATGGAATGGGCCCGGTTAAGAGACGGTACTGAGTTCCCAAAACTACCAACATGTCAAGCAAGCGTGAAATAGTTATAAATTGTGGGATTTCCCATGTATCTGCTAGCATATTCAGTTTTGACGGAAGCATGCTAGTGCTAGAAAAAGTCGGGCTACATACACTTAATTACGATTACACCCAAGACACGCTTTGGATAGATGCTGTTATTTCTGGAATCCAAGAACTTTGCGAGAATCTAAAGCTAAAAGGAAATGCTAGGTTTATTTTCCCAGGAAGTTTTTTACTCACCAAAACTATTCGCGTTCCTCGAGTAGAAAAAGATAAACAGGATCAAATCGTAGGATTCGAGCTATCTCAAAAAATGCCCTTTCCTTTAGCTGAATTAATTTGGGACTATCAAATCATTGACGACGATGGTGTGGAGCAAGAGATTTTAGCATTTGCAGTTAAACCTGAAGTTGCTGAGTCCTTTTGTGAAAAATTGGTTTTGTTAGGGTTAGCCCCCGTTCAAATTACACCTGCTCCTATTCTTGATTATAATGCTTTGCGTGCTTCAGGTATCGGTTTGAACGAGAGTGAAACCCTCGTGGTCAACATGGGGGCAAAGTCTACCAATTTGCTCTTTATTAATCCTACAGGATTTCTTATACGCAGCATTGCAGTTGGTGGAAATGCACTTTCGCAAAATTTAGCGGATCGATTAGGTGTTCTTTTTGAAAAGGCAGAAGAAGTCAAAAAATCTTACTTTTCGGGTCAAATGGCACTTGCCCCAGAGGATCCCAATATACAGAACATAGAATCCTGTGCTCAACAATTCCTTGCTCGAGCTAGCCAAGAAATCACGCGTTCCATTGTAACTTACAAAAGATTGAAAAAGGGAAGAGCACCCGAAAGAATCTTCTTGGCGGGCAGGGGAGCACTTCTTCGTCACTTGCCAGAATATATCAGTCAAAGTCAACAGCTTAGCATTGATTATTTGGATCCTACTAAAATACTTAAAATGGGGCCAAATATTTCTTCAGAAATGCAGTCCCTTATACCCTTTATGTTAAGTGAGCCAGTTGGTCTCGCCAGCTCTCTCTTCATGGAGGACGAAACAAAAAGGTTTGCACCTGCCCTAAATCTGCTTCCTTCGTCCAAGATCTCAAGTTTAGGATTTAAGAAAAAGAAACCATTACTATATGCAGCATGTATTATTTTTTCCCTTTTGCCCTTGCCGCAACTCATAAAGTCTAACGGAGAACTTAAAAAACTTAAAAACTTTCATGCCCTCGAAATTTCAACCACCGAAGAAATTGAACTAGAGCTTTCACAGAAAAAGAAGAAATACGAAAAATTTCTTTTCGCAGATAGATTAGCAGATGAAGTAAAAAACAAGAATTTACCTTTCGTGCAAAAACAGGAAACTTGCTGGCAAATAAATGATCTGCTTAATCAGTTGCAAGGTACTTTAGATCACCCAGAAGTGAAGGACACTTGGTTTGATAATTTGACCTTAGTTATAGAATCACAAAAGGGAGCAAGGCGGTCATCTCAAGATTCGATAGAAAAACCAAAAAATAAGCTAAAACTCGAGCTTTCAGGAAGATATTTAGTTCGAGCAAGCGAAGAAGAACTCAGTGCAAATGATGAAGAAAAAAGGAACACTTTGATTGATCTTAACAGCCAAAAGCAAGAAGCTTTAACTGCTTATTTAAATGGAGTATCGGTGGTGGAAAAAATAGAAAAAAAAGTATTTTCCACCGAAGGTAAGGGAGACTTATTTGGCAAATATTTCACTCATTTTGAATATGAAATAACCACCAACCTATGAGAGAGTGAATTTTATTAAAGAAAATATAATGCTTCTTGCCTTTCTGTTTCTTGGGCTCGGGATTTTCTCAACACTTGCAATCCTTTCTTCTGGTGTTTCAGATGATATCGAAAAAGTATCAACCGATATGCAGCGAGAATGGAGCAACCAGACCTTTACCCAAGAAGAACTAACTTCATTCCAGAATCTAGATAATGACACTAAACTTTCTATGAAAGAACTTTCTTCTCTTGCCAATGTAGAAAAGAAACAAACTATATTTTGGAAAAACATTCTTAATTCCAGAGAAAACCACATGAGCAAATGGAGCAAGAGGTCTCCAGAGTCAGTAAATGCCGATATTACTAGATTATTTACATCCTTAAGATCGAGGTGTTTGTCCGCCGAAATTGAATTACCAGTTAGTGGTTCCAAATCTCCGACCATTGGCTTTGGAGATACCAATAAAAAACCGGAAAATAATTATGGTTTTGGATTTTCGGCGTATGATGGTTTTTGGCCAAGTTTTAGCGAAGAGGAGGCTAAAATTCTTGGAGTACAGGCTAAAATTGTTAAGGAGATGGTAGAATTCATTACACAATCAACCATTGAATCGCAAAAGCTCTCGATCGTGGAAATTTTGAGAGAGGTAGCTGGTAAGATAGACCTTACCCATATTGAGAATGACCAACTGACCATGGGAGCTGAACAACAATTGTTACTTCGTGAGAAAGGAAAATTAAGCAGTCTTATCTTTTTGATTACCATTAAAGGACAATCTAAACATGCCCGAAATTTCATGAATCAACTCAGGCCTCCTTTCATGCTTAGGAACCTAACCGTGAAAAGAGATTTGGTTCAGGCAGAGCCATCAAGGATGGTAAATGATTTTACCCCGAATCCATTTGGAGGTAGTGATGAAGATTTTGCACCATCTAAAAAAGAAAGTCTTCCAATTGTAAAAGATGTAAATTCAGAGTTTTCTTTTTTGATCGAATACATCACAGAAGTTAATAACGGAGTCGAGCAGCTTTTCAACAACAAGTCTATTTGGGAAAAAGGAGACCAAGAAATTCTTGAGCAATTCTTCACGACTTCCGGGAATTCCGATAAAATAGAAGCGGCAAAGTTACTCATAACCAAAAGTGAATAAATTAAAAGATCATTATGAAAAATTGATTCTCGCCGTATTGGTAATTCTGCTTGGTTATTTCGCATTGTCCCGCATTTTCAGTGGACCTGACCATATACCAGAAAAACTGAATGCAGCTTTATCCTTGCCATATGAACTCGATATTGCCCAAGGAATGGCCGAACTTACCTTCAAAAATATTCACTCTCTAATGCCAGGCCAAGAAATTTCAGTCATTGAAGATAATGGCTCCGTCAAAGAAAAGATAAGGATAGAAGGAATTATACTTAGAAGAAAGGCGTTCGTGCAAATTTTTCTGACCAACGGAGAGATGGTTGAAGGAAGGCTCTCTTCCCAAGAAGATTTACGAATTGGAGAAGATTGGAAAAAACTTCGGCAGCCTCTCACTGTAGGTATAGGGCGTTCTAACCAGAATTTTTCTTTTGCTGAAATTCGTTTTATTCGAAGCGATCACAAGGTCGTCTTCACTTCTCCTCCCCAATATGAGTTGGAAGATTTCGGGTTATCTTTTTATCAAAGTAAACAAACAGAAAATCTAGATGTAGAAATCCATGACAGAATAAAATGGGAGCAGAGCAATTTAGAGGATAATGAAACTATCTATGACCTTTTTACTCCTCCCGTTATCTATCTAGTAGATGGAAAGTTATCAACAAGCCAACCGCAGGACCCAATAGCCGCAACAGAAGAAGAAGAACCATTTGGAATGGAATTAATCCGATTTTCGAATGAGCCTTATCCTTACAGGTTGGTGAGTTGGATTGGAGAGACCCCGTATTTTGAAGACACTCTCGTAAAAAACTCACCCACATCTGAGAATAATGTAAGAAACAGAATGGAAGTGGGAATTCCTTACAAAAAATTATTGGACAGAAAGGCGGGACAACCGTCTTTGATCAAAACTACCGAGGAAGACAATAATAAGCAATTAACCGTGGAAAAATTTGTTGTTCAGCAATACAGAGATGAGAGAATTGGAGGACTTCAAACCATTGGAAGGGCTTTGGTTAGAGATCATAAATTAGGCGGGGATGCTTTTGAAATAAATAATAAAATGACGGAGGTATTTGCAGGGAATATCAAAATTGAAGTTCGAATGACCATTGAAGAATTAGAAGGTAAAACTTTTTCTTTTACTACCCAAGATGAAGGAATCTCTTTTGACTTTGGAGACAGGGTCTATTCAGTGCTAAAAATTGACCCCGTGGCAAAAAATATTTTAGTACTAAAAAAAGGGCCCGGACAAGAATTAGAGAGTGAAAAAGTACTAGAATTACCTTAGTTCTTAAAAACGATCCGGAATTTAATTTGAAGGAAAGTCAAAGATTCGTTTTTCGAGATTGACCCTGATGCACGAATCTATGGAATCAATTTAGTTATAAGTTATCAGCCATTGCCCCAATTGATTGATGCCAAATCCAAACTTTATTTTATTTGTAACCACATTATTGACGGTTTCCCTTTGCCATATTTTTGCTCAGGAAAATTCCAATGCTGCTGTCATTCCATATATAGAGATACCGCAACAATCAGCACCTGAAACTGTCGCGACAAGTTCTGATTTAAGCGAGAATTATGATTTAGGTGCTGATACTAATTTAGTTAGTTTGCTAAGGCAAATAAGGAAGCTAGCAAATGATGGGGATCTAGAAAAAGCTCAGGCTCTTGTTCAGTCGGCGTTAACTAATATCGAAACCACCGATAAAAATAAATATTACCTTAGTCAAATCAGGCAGCAAGAAACGAAATTATATTACGAGCTCGCAACCAAAGCGATGCGAGAGAAAAAGTTTTCTTTGGCCAGTCAATTTCTTGATAGATATAGAGAAAATGTTGCACTTGAATTAAGTGAACGAAAAAGAAAGCGCGAGGTTGTTCTAAAAAAAGAAGGGCCAAAAGACCTTTCCTTAGTTGGAAAATTAGTTAAAGAATTGGACCAAGCAAAAAAAGATCTTGCAGAGATAAGAGCCAAGGCAGGACTTCCAGAGGATGACTCAAAACCGGATCTTGAAAGATTAATGGAACGGGAACAAGCCAATGTTAGTTCCACGATGCGACAAAGCGAAAGATTATTGATTAAGGCAAGGAAAGCGGGGGAAGACGGACGTTACGACGAAGCAGACGAATTGTTGAATGAAGCACTCTCAACTTTACCTGAAGGATACTCGACGATTGCCATGATCAGTGACCTTTACAAGGCAAAACAGCAGATTACTTGGTACAAAATGGGAGAAGCTATGCTCAAGGGCAAGGTTTCAGAAGTTCAGAACTTGGTTGTGGAATACAAAAGAATTGAAGATAGCCGAAGAGAAGCGGAAACCGAAACCTTGGGTATAGGACCGGAAATAGATTACGATGCTGAGATTCAAAAGGCTTTAGAAAAAAATCGTGAGCAAGCAAAACAAGCAGAATTTCTTCTCGAACAATCTCGTGAAAACATAAAAAAGAAAAAATACGACGAAGCCGAGTCAGATCTTTTGAAAATAATGAATTATCTGGAGCCAAATACTCTAACTTGGCCTATAATTTTAGAAGCATCTCTGGTAAAGAATCGTATCAATTTAGCAAAAGCGGAGGATTTTAGGGACAATAAAGATTGGGAAAAGGCAAATGAATATTTAGACGCCTTCAAATTAGGTTTTCATCAAGACAAAAATATTCAAGGAGATACACTATCTTTCGGAAGACCTGGACTAAAGGAAACCAGAGGAAACAAGGCCGCGGAGAACGAATTGAATTTGGCCGACAAACTTTCCAAGAAAATAGAGGCTGACAAAAGAAATCCATATCGCAGAGACATCACTGAGTTTTCTCCACAATGGAAAGATGATGTAGAGAATCTGAATGAGTTACTGATGCGTGCTAAAGTTCAATTTGTGAATAACGACTTAACTGGAGCAACCGAAACTTATCGTGCTATTGAAACTCGTTATTCGGACAACTATGAAGCAAAAGAAATGCTAAGACGAATATCTAAGATTAAACAAGAGGAGAGTTATTTGGGATACCTCAAAACGAGGCAGGAAATGCTTGAAGAAATTGACAGAGAGTGGGAGCGACCAAAGGTTTTTGATCGTGTGGTTGAAGAAACTGCAGATGTAAAAGATGTTACCTCGAAAAGCGAAGATAAGCTTAATCTAATTCAAATTTCCCCTCAGCCTTATTTTGAAACCCCTTTACCAGAGGTTATTATGGATCTCCAGAGACTGGCAAAACAAGGGGATTTAACCGAGCCCGACCCAACTAAAAAAGGACTCTTAATGTACGCCAAAAAACCACCCGATGGTGAGGATTTCCCTAAAGTAACAATCACTCTCATACCCATGTCCCTTGGAAACGCCATTTCAGTCATTACGGAGTCAATCAGCTGGACTTATGAGATCGAGCCTAATGCCATCGTGATTTCTAAAACTGGAGGAAGTATCCAGGGAAGAAGGCTTGAAACTGAAGAATATGAGGTCACTCAAGGTACGGTTCGTAGGATGACGCGAGGGGCAGGCTCAGGAGGCGGAGGAGGAGCGGCAGCCGATCCGTTTGCAGCAGGCGGAGGAGGAGGCATGGGAGGAGGAGGTGATGGAGATGACCTTAAAGTGAGGGAATACTTGGAAGCTGCTGGGATTACTTTTGACGAGAGCAAGGGACACCGTTTTGCATTTGATGGTTTCCTTATTATCGTAACTCACGATCGTAGAACGCTTGATAAAATCGAGAGAATTTTAGCCCGGCTTGATAAAGATACCAACAAGCAGGTAGAAATCGAAACCAAATTTCTAGAGGTTCAAGAAGGAGCCCTAGATGAGATCAGTTTTGACTGGCAGTTAGGATGGGGGACGCCAACCTATTTGAGAAATCCGACGACCGGTAATCCAGTCATTGATACTCAAGGAAATCCAGTTTTTTCGTTTGGTAATACCCTTACAGGCAACACCCGAACTCTGGCGCAGGCTCATAGCCCGGGTGCCAGTGCGGATAGTCAAGTCGTTATTTCTGATTCGCTCAATCCGCTTGCTAGTATGAATATTCCGACGCCTGCACCCGTTTTACCCGGCTTTGTTGATATCGGGGCAGGGGTAAGTCCTCTCGTTCAGTCTTCTGAAGCGAGCATTCAATATTCACAAGGAGCTGGAAGTATGATTCTTGGAGGTAGTCAGGCTAATTTGCTGATAAGTGCACTGAAAAGAAAGCAGGGAACTGACTTATTAAGTGCTCCAAGAATTACGGTAGTAGATGGAGAAGATGCGACCATTACCATTGCCCAAGAATTTATTTATCCTATCCAGTATGAAGCACCTGAACCACCACAGGTTAATAACAATGGCGGACAGGGTGGCGGAAACGCGGGAGGTGGAGTGACCATTCGATCGGCAACCCCAGAATTTGGGGATGTGGCACCTGAAGGAAAACAGCAAGGATTCAGAGAAGTCGGAGTGATTTTATTCGTCCGCCCTAAAGTGGAAAAATACAATTCCATCAATTTATTTTTACAGCCCGAAGTCACTGAATTTGACGGTTTCGTAGAATATGGGGGCCCATCCGCAGCAATAAACGATACTAAAACCATTGTACAACCTTCAGGAAATTTGATGCCGATTTTCTCCACCCGAAAAGTAACCACAACAGTTTCAATCTTTGATGGAGCGACTGTAGTAATCGGTGGATTAACTCGTGAGGAAGTAAAGACTGTTAATGACAAAATCCCTGTTCTTGGAAATATCCCTTTGCTGGGTCGACTTTTTCAATCCTCTGCTGAAAGCTATCAAAAGCGGAATCTTCTAATTTTCGTCAGTGCAAACATTGTATCTAGGGGTGGATCACCTGTCAGAGAAACGATTCAGAATATCAGCCCAGAATCTATATTTAAGGATCCTGTCATTATGACTCCAACAGGAACGATCCGAAGAAGCTTTAAGGAAACAGTAGGTTCAGAATAATTGGAAATGTCCATAGCTTTTGAATCTTGTTTATGATTGTCAAATTTCCTAATGAAATCCCAAATTCTTCCATTATTAGCAAGTGAATCAAAAATTTGTAGTTTCAGGAATTTTTTTCGTATATCTTTGAGTTTTTGTCGTTTAACATTTACCTTACAAAGTGTGTAAAATAGCCCATTCCCCTTTTATCACGCTCTTTTTGCTTTGATCGTTTCATATTGTGAAATCAATCTCATCTACAATGTGTCCCTTCTAAAGCCAATAGTGTTGTCATCCGCTTTATGCTCAAAATTATCCATAAATTAGCTAAAAGGTTGTTTATACCAGCAGGTTTGATTTTGGCAGGTTTTTTACTTTTAAAAACATCTAACAATTCACAAAAATTATTTGATTCATCAGAGATGGACAAAGAAGATGCCAAAATTCAACAAAAACAAACGGTCTATTTAGATGAAATAAAAACACGCGAAGTTTACAACCAACCCGATAATTTTAATCAATGGTGTCAGATTGATTACCAAGACCTTTCTAAAGATTCAATATTTCAAGAATTTCAGCTTTGGCTAGATAAATTTAATTCTGTAGAGAAAGATTCAGATTACCTTGTAGTTGAAAATCTAAAGCAATTTTTACTCGAAGGTGAAAAACTTGCCCAGAAGCGGGCAAAAGTTTTACAGAAGATTATTCGGGGAGATCCCAAAACTGCTCTGCGATTGGCAATTCCTCGAAACCAACAAATGACTTTGCCAGCAACTATGGAAAGGAACCTTGAAAAATGGGAGTCCGACTTCGGAGATATACAAGCTATGCATGTCTGTTTTGATCCAGTTCATCCAGGTGGTTATATTAACCGTACCGCAACCATGCAGGATGGTAGAAAGCTCAGGGCTTGGGTATTTGGTAAAAGAAAAAACCTACCCTCAATCAGTGGTCTTGCGGTGTGGGGTATTTCAATCGGGGATGATTTTGCTATTTCAGACCTTCCGATTCAGGACTCTTCAACTACAGTAAAAAGATCGATAAGGTTTGGCGGCAAAGAATATAATTATTCCAACGCCGAAGAATTGGGACTTTTTCAATACGAAGTCAGGGCTTCAGAACGCCGATCCTATCTGCATCGCATCCCCGTCCGTTATCCTAGAACTGCATCCAGTTCTGGTCTGACAGATTATTACGAAAAAAAATATGATCTGTTTCCAAATCCTTCAACATGGGAAGAAGCCAAGCAAGCGGCTGCTGATAACAATGGAAGCCTTGTGGTGATTGGTTCCCAAGCCGAGAACGATTTCATCAGCCGGCTTTTGAATCCTGATCAGGTTGATTACTTCGGTATCAATGAGAGCGGACAGCAGGTTGAAATGGTTTGGATTGGAGCTACGGACAACAATGAAACAAACAGCACTGTCTATGACCTAGATTCCAATACCAGCAGCATTATTGACTTGAATGCTTCAGAAGGTGACTGGAAATGGTTGGATGGTACCGATGTCGGAACGGGTCCTTATCGGAACTGGCCAAACGGAGAGCCCAATTCCTCGGATGAATCTAATCAGGATTATGCCGCATTGGACTGGTCAACTGATGGAGGTACTTGGACAGATGTAAATGCAAGCTACCGATTGCCCTTTATCATCGAATATAAATTGGTAGGGGAGCCCGTGCAGTTGAACACTACGATCAATGGGCACCGGAAGGTCTTGGTGGTACCCGCTCGTTTTCAAGACGAATCATATAATTATAGTGGTTCCGGGCCACCCCTTGTGGATGAGTTTGGAAACCCTATTTTTTCTGAAATTCAACAGGATACTTACGAACCAGTTTCCCAGAATGCTTTGGCTTCAAGTATGGAAGAAGTACGAGAATTTTTCCTTCGAAACTCCGATGGCGCCTTTGATTTGGAACCGGTAATTACTCCAACCGTAACCATCCCTCACTCAAAATATTCAATTGCAGGTGCCAATGGACCAAACCTGTATGACAGCAGTGGCCAATATATAGGATTTAAGGAAAAAGTTTATGACGGAAATTTTGATGAAATGGGCCTGATGGCGGTTGCCCTGGATCAAGTCGCGGCAGAAGATGAAGCTTGGAATATAACAGGTCCGGCATTTCAGGGAGTTTCTTCGATTAAGGTGACCAACACCGATCCTACGGTTGTATTTTCTACTCCACCCGTAATTGATCTCGTTGGAGGTGGTCAGGACCCAGACGATCAAAATCGGGTTCGGCAAAGGTTTAAGAAAGCACAAGCCGAAGCAATTATGAATGGATTGGGCCAAATCGTGGGGATCAAGGTTTTGGATGCAGGTGCCTATTATTTTTCTTCTCCGGAAATCAAGGTGAATGGAGAAACCACACTTGGTTATACCTTTCATGTATTGGTAGAAAGCATACTGGTTTCCTGGGGCAGCATAAATACTTATGACCAAGGAGCCGCTGGGGTTGGTTATGTTGGTGCACCCGGATTTTGGGCGATGGCTTCAGGTGGATATGCTTCATCTACTACCATTGCTCATGAATTGGGTCATAACTTTGGTCTACAACACGCCAATAGATTGGAGACCAGAAGTGAAAAACCAAACAGCGACGAGTCTGTACAGATCGATTATGGAAATCCTTACTCTGTGATGGGAACTGCTCCTATCATAGATGGTGGGGACTTTACGATTGCATCCAAGGTAATGTCTAAAAATTTTGGTAATTTTGGTCTGGTTGAAGGTAATCAGGCTGGAATCGATGTTGCCCGCTTACTAACTTCGGACTCAATTCTCAACTCGGTTCTGAAAGATAACGGTGCTGGACTGCCAGAAAATACCTTTAGGATTTATCGACATGATTACATGGCAGGGCCTTTATCCCTTCGGGTGAATGAATTTTCTGTCTTTATCCCCGAGTCAGCAGTCAAAGGCTCGCTATTGACTCTAGGTACCGCTTATCCAGTTGCATTTAACGGTACCGGGGAGGGTGCAGTAGGAGAACTTCAGCTTTTATCATTTACTTATTCTGAAACCACACCTAATGCAACACTTACCATAACTTTACCGGGTATTGGCTACGCGTCTGAACCCCGTGCTTTGGTTTACCAAACTCCAGGACCTGTAGGGGCCGAATCCCAGTTAATCCTGTCCTTAGATGCTGAGTGGATCAAGGAGCCCACGGGTACGAATGCAAGTACTGGCACTTATTCTCACTATACTCAATCCGAATTGAGAGACCATTCCGATTCCGCCAAGCGGGGTATAAGAGGTATTAGGCTGAAAGCCTCTGACTATTCACCGAAAAGCGACGTGCCAGATTTAAAATTGTCGGGTGAACCGCTTAATTGCTTCTGGTTATCTTATCGAAAGAACGCAGCCGAATTCGGAATTTCCGTTCTCAACGGAAACACGGAAAATGAAGAGAACTTTCTCATCGATATGACATTGAACACCCCACAAGATTTTAGCGATGCCTTTTTGCTTTTGGGAAATACCTTTTCGGATTATGATTCGGATGTTCACTTTACTCCCATTGCCAAAGGAGGTACGGATCCGATGGAGTATTTGCAAGTTGTGGTAAATATGGGAACCGTCCAGTCAAATTTATCCTCTGCGCCGCAATTCACCGTAAAAGTAAGCAATAACAGACCCGAAGTTGGTGAATTCGTAAGTCTTTCTGTTCAAACCGAAGATAACAATGCTTCTGCTTATGCTTATTCGTGGTTTGTCAATGAAGTTCTCGAAACGGACCCCACTATTTTGAATAAACCGTTTATTCTCAAAGCTTTTTCCTCCTCTGGCGATGTGGTGATTCGTGTGGTCGTTTCAGATTTCAAAGGTGGAATTTCATCCAGAAATGTAATTTTAAAAGTGGGCGATTACCAAAAAAGCAATCTATCCACCATTTCTGGCACGGTCCGATCCGGAAAAGGTAACATTGAAGGTGCTCGAATTTCCCTGTCTCCTGCCGCTGTGATTAATCATACGGTTAGCCTAACAGGTAATCCGGCAGACCGTTTTATTGCCAGCGGTAAAAGTGATCCGCTGTCTTATCTTATTGATGGTGTCCGTGCTCCGAATTTAAACTTTAGAAGGGGAGAGATCCATCGTTTCCATTTTGATCCCACCACCGAGGATTATCCGATGTTCTTTTTGGATAATCCGGAATTTGAACTGCCCACCGTAAGCCTGAATATGCTGGTCACTCCCATTGTTGAGAATGTTGGATCTGAATACAAGGAACCACCAGATGTAGTCGTTTCAGAAGTCAGTACTTTTGCTACTTACTTTTCTGACACTAAAGGAACCGATAAAGTTGGTGATATCTCTCAATTTCAGGCGGATCATTTGTCCCCGGCTTCTCCCGAACCGCTCTTCATTACCCGACCCTTTGCAAAATCACTACTTGTGCCTACCATGGTTGATTCAATCAGCGTAAGTCCAGTTCGTAAAGATATTGACGGAAATTATGTGGAATACGGTGGCAAGGGTCACAACCGGGATAATCCTCCCAATGCCATCGTTTACCGATCCAGTTTTTGGGAAAACTATGGTGAACAAAATGCAACTGCCAAGGCATATGTCGATGGAGTAGGTACGATTTCTCCGGTTAGATCGAGTAGCTTTAATAGTTCATCTTGGGAGACCCGTAGCCAAAATGATCCTATCCCGGAACTTGTGGTTTGGGGCTCGGGTGGTTCGAGTGCTAGGCCCTATGTTGCCTCCGAGGCCAATGAAACCAATGCATCCGTTGTCGAATTTGTTGATGAAACTGATTCTGGAAACCCAGCCCTTCGAATCATCGAGATAACCAACCAAGGTCAACATTTTGAGCCTGATTCGACGATGGCGGTACTTCATTATCCCCTCGATCCATTCGCCTACTGGACCTTTGATCGACATGAGTCTTTATTCGACGATTCCACCGGGGGTCGATATCAACCATCTCCAGGCTGGAATGCGATGCAGAAAGGAACCTCTGATATTTTTCCAAATGATTCTAAACTAACTGGTTATTGGAGTTTTGATGACGAAAATGAATCCCGGATTACGACCAAATATGGTGACCCTATTGATATTAGCCCGATTGCCATGACCGATGCGAATCGATCTTACTGGGGGGTAAAGGGTAGATCACTCAGGTTGAATGGTTCCGAATCTTTTTCTTTTACTACCAACAACCAAGTTTATAGAACCGGTAGTTTGTCGATGTGGCTAAAGCCGGAAGGAGATTTTGTATTCGAAGTGGGTACTACTTTTATATCATACAATTATGCAACCCGTACATGTATTTTTGGAATTACTGATGATAATGTGTCCATTACTCGTTCCGCGATTACCTCTGACTGGATGCATCTTGCCGTTGTTGGGGGGGATAAGAACTCAACTTTCTATCTAGATGGAAAGTCCTCTTCTACTTCACTAAAAACTCTGGGTGAATTGAAGACTTCTAATTTTCTCGGTTTGTTGGACGAAACTCACATTTTTTCTACCGCACTAAGCGAAGCACAAATTAAGATTTTAGCGGGCAAAACCTTTCTGGATTTGTCCGGCAATAAAATACATGCCGTTCCGGTCGGACCGGATTTCCCCATGAGTCACCCTGATACGGATCCCGGTTTACAAACTGATCGACCTTCAGTTAATACCAATTCGTTTAGGACAAAAAGAACAAGAGAACTTAGCCCCCCCTTTGCCAATGCCTTGGGAGATTCCTATTTGGGAGAGGGACATGGTCGTTCGCTATACTTTGATGACAATGATTCCTATCTGGATTTAAGCCCCCATGCTTTTTATTTTGCAGCGGAAGATCAGGGAAGCATAAGTTTCTGGGTAAAAACGGATGGCCGCGATGAAAATGGGGACCCAACGGATCAAAACTTATTCACCGCAGCATGCCTTGAAGACAATGCATCCTTTTTCCGTCTTATGATTCGTGACACTGGAGTGATGCAGTTGCATGCAGTAAACGACGGAAATGAAGTGGCAAAATTCTATACCGACAGCTCGACTAGGGTGGTAACGGCTCCGACCGCCTGGCATCATGTGGTTTTAGTGGTAGACGGTGAAAAGTCTCAATTTTGGATCGATGGTAAAGCAGCCGCATCAAAAGTTTATGCCAGTGCGGGTGGAGAAAATTCTTCGGGTGATAAGCGTGCTTTTTTCTCGGATATCGAAAATTTAGACTTCTTAGCTATTGGTTCCTCTTTCTTCAACATCGAAAATAATAATACGGAAAATTTCCTAGGTTACATTGACGATTTTTACATCTACAATCGGGCACTAAATTCTACAGAGATCAATTATCTATATGATTTAAGGATGGGCCGTGAGCAAGTTCCTCGACTTGAGGCGGTGGTTGACGCAGTTGGAACGGTTAAAATTCTAGATAAAGGAGAAGATTATCAGGAGACTCCTGACATCTTTTTTACTTACGGATTAGATAATAATATTTCTGAACTTGAAGAGGTTGCGGATTATCAGGATTTGGCTACCATTTCAAATCCCGCGGATGGCAAGCTGGTATATGTAAGAAATGAGGGAAGGGTTTATAACTGGCACTTTGTGCGAGATGAAAGTGAACAAGACTGGCGATATGGAAACCAAAACAATGTATGGACGGAATATCTGCTTGCATACGGTTATCCGAATCTTAATACCGAGGAAACAAGAGGAAAGGTGGCTCAAATTTTGTGGACCAGAGATATGGGAACCCTTGTTCAAATAAACTTGCCAGACTCTCGACCGGTATTCCGACAGTTTTTGGAATATGTGGTGGAAGGAGATGGCATCCTTCCTTCTCCAAATGGAAACTTCGGAGTACCACACGGAATTTTTGGTTACTCCGCGCCTCCGGATTTATTGGTGGAGGGGTCAACAGATATTAACGCAACCGGATACAGCTTATTCTTCGCTGACCTAAACCATTCTGCGGAAATCATAAATCCCGGAATCGGTCTAAAAGATAACGCCTTCGACGGTTCTACCAGTGTACGAATTAGCGGAAAAGGACATCGGCCAAGCCAATGGAGATATGAGAAGAACCAATATGGAACTGGAAATAAATACTACCGTCTTGTAGAGACTACGCACGCTGAATATTGGGGTAGATACACACCTCCTGGATGGGAATATTATCTGCACAGCAGCGATGACATAATTAAGAGTGTGGGAACAGAAAACTTTTGGTTTCCAATCAATAGCGCCCCTGGTAATTCCGATAGGATAGGCTTACCTCTGGGATATGACTACAATGTGAACAGTCAAATTGATACACTTTACATAGGAGAGAATGCCCCTTCCGTAATTGTAGAAGACTGGAATCAGGACGACACCATGGGGGAACCCCGGGATATCGAACTTGATTTCAATAAAACCCTTGGTCACATTACTTTGGAACATACCGGAGTGGGGTATGCCATGCCGGTTGAAATTTTGTTGATTAAAGGACAACCGCAATTGGAATTCTTAAGGAATTGGGTAGCAGAGGGAAACACGACTACTTATAACTTCATACCTGCCCAGTTTAGGGTGGATCAGGTAGATGTAAATGGAAGCATTATAAGTATTGAAGTAGTCGATGGTGGGCTTGGCTATGTAAACGAACCAACGGTTGTGATTACTGGAGGTGGAGGGTTTGGGGCGGAAGCGGAGGTTATTTACAATGATTCTAATGGTAGTATTGAAGGTATTAATGTCACAAATGGAGGGCGTGGTTATTATAATATCGACCCGAGTAATAAACCTACGGCGTCCCTTGCAATCGATGCTGCGGACCCACTTTTTGATGAAGTGGATGCTACCCTTTCCGTTCGCCTCGGAGGATTTTTAGATGAGATACCTAGATGCAGTGCTTGTGATAACCAAAACCATGCTTTTCCAAAAGAAGGCGATAAATGGTATCATCACAAAGATGTTTGGATTGAGATTTGGGATCGTAATCGATCGGAGATCACCATTGATCGAAATGGGGACCGTGCCTTGGCTGCGGCAAAAGTGAGAAATGGAAAAATAGAGAAAATTGTGGTGGTAAATGATGGTCGGGGGTATGTGGACCCGGTGGCTTATGTTCGGGCAGGCCCGCCACACATGGGTTTCTACTATGGTATGCCAGATGTTTTTTCCCAGCGTCTTGGGTTTACAGAACAAAATAGACATCACTGGAATAAAAGCTTCGATCAAGAAAGAGAAAAAAGAATTTATGAACTAGATGATGGAAATGGAAACTACACTGGGATCCCACATGATGAAGTAGATCGAATTTGGAGATGTGTAAATATGAGGGAAAATAAGGTGGGTGTTTTGGAAGAATGCGGACATATTCATGCAGGACAATATCCACCTGAAAGTTGCCCGGGTGAAGTGAGTGATGATTTTCCTATCGAAGCTGAAAATACCCAAGATGCAATTGGGGAATGGCAGATAAAACATATACCCCCTGGCACTTATGAACCGCATCGCTATTGTCGATCCTATGGTTACAATAACGACAAACATTGGCATGCAAACTTTCGAAGCCGAAGATGTACCGGGACTAAGGCAAACTATGTACTTTTGAACGATTTATACCGGGCTCCCTATGAAAACTGGGAAAATTTTAATGCCAAAATCGAAGTCATAGTAAAAGGCGGAAAAATTCAAGAAATGGTAGTAATGGATCAGGGTTCGATGTATGCGGCTTCGGAAATTGTAGTGGAAGGGTCTGGGGTTGGCGTGGATGCGATTCCAATTTACAATGAAAGAGGAGAAAACATTCGGGTCATCTACGATGATCCAAAATTAAAAAACCTGGAAAATGATTACCAGGTTACCATTGATAATTATCAGGATCTCTTTCGCGTGTCTCTGGATTATGAAGTATTTTTCCCCAGCGGTGCAGGTCAGGGATTTCAGGAACGCCCTTGGTCCTGGGATTGGAATGGTGCGAATAACCCAACCTTTGGCCCTCGAGAAAAAGTACTTGCTAAAACCATTCAATTGGAGCGAGTAGATGAATATATTCCGTACTGGTCAGAAGATTCAGTGGAATGGAGCTTCGGAACCCCATCCTTAAAAGATTCTTTGGGGGATCGGGTCCGAGAAGTAACTGTTGAAAAAGGAGGGTCTTTCAGGGCGGGAAGACCGATAAATCAAATCAATTTTGATTATAATTCCAGTCTTGTTCCCGATGCCGATGGCAATGGTTCCGTAGATTTTATTTCCGCATCGGCCACCCCGCATTTGAATTATTCTCTTTCCAAGTTTCACTTGGATGAGGATGCCAGTTATATCCATGGAGGTCTTAATCGCTCGCTTTTTCTTGAAGAACCAACCGTAAATATTTTTGCCCATACCGTAGCTGATGGAGTGTCGGATGAATCGCCCGTTTCCTTCATGCGCTTGAATGGAGTGATTGGGTATGATAATGACAAAAATAGATCGTATGTGGAAATCTATGTAGATGACTCCATGCCAGCCAAATTTCATTATGGATTTGGTACCGATGCCGATGGGCTACCTGCCATGGGTGGTGAAATTGTGGTAACCGATAGTTTACCGGTCATGTCATGGGGGCAAAATGACCCAATGGAGCGAAGTATTAGTTTTTACACCGATGCACAAGGACAATACTTTCTGCCTGGCTTGGAGCCAGGCCTTTATAATATTGGTGTTTTTATGGAGGATCGAAAATTTCAGGATCTATCATTTCGGCCAGACTCCAACCTTACCCGTATTTCCGACTATGTCTACATTCCTGGTTTTACGGACCTGCTACTGGAAACCGACGCCAGAGGAGCGGGAGTCAGTCGGCTAGTTTGGTCGGAACAAGCAAGAAGGCTGAGCCGGCCAGATCCACAAAACCTGAGCACGGGTGAAACCGAAATTGAATACGAGCAGAAAACACTCGAAGGAATTGGTAAAGGTTTTATTCCTAGTGGAGCAATTCCTGAGCTTATCGTATTACCTCATTTTGGGAACTCGAATGAAGTATCTCCAAATATTGAGGTTTCAGTTTTACCAGATGGTTCCCTAAAGCTCTTTATCGTAGATGATGCCAACACTACGGCATATAATCCAAGTGATCGATTTACGATCTCTTATTCATCAACTATACAAGGGATTGATTTCAAGGAATTCTTTCAGGCTTCAGAGAGTGGTCAAAGCGATTGGGGAGGATACTTGAATGCAGAAAATGGGGGTATTGCCAGGTTAGAAATTTCCCCCAACGATGCCAATGGAACCGGCTTTGTTGAGGTTCCCCTTAGTACTTCTTACACCGGATCCAATCCTTTTGAATTTGTCGCTCGAGCCTATGAACTCAATGGCACGGAACTAGATGTCAGCAATGTGCAGTGGAATTTATCCCTCTCTTTCAGTCCACCTGAGGGGAATCAGTCTTTAGTTGCGAAATTGAACAATACGATGGGCTCAACTACTTCCTTAATAACTACTTCTACTTTGCGAACTACAGGGATCGTAGGCTTTGAAATTCGAAGTGCGGGAACGGGTTATCAAAATGGAGATAAAGTTGAAATCCAAGGGACGGGACAAGATTTCAATGGAACTTTGGTGGTTGATCAAGACGGCAATATCACCGATGTAAATATTACCGATTCAGGAACTGGATATTCTACGGAAGATGTCGTTTCGATAGTTAACTCCACTAAGGGGATTATTGGCTTTGTAATAGATTCCAAAGGAACGGGTTATCAAAATGGAGATAAAGTTGAAGTCCAAGGGACGGGACAAGATTTCAATGGAACTTTAGTGGTTGATCAAGACGGCAATATCACCGATGTAAATATTACTAATTCGGGATCTGGATATTCTGCGGACGATGTCGTTTCCTTCGTCAGTTCTTCTGGTCTCTATGGTGCGCTTACTCCTGTTTTTGCGAATAGTGGCTTGCTAACCCCAGTCCTGGGTGGGTCCCTTTATCTGGATGCCAACCTTACTAGCCCGAGTGGACAGGTTTTGTATGCCAGATCCAAAGTTTTTGCATCTACCAGAAATCAGTTGACCAACGATGAAAAATGGCTGGATCTGTATTTTGACTCAATCCAAGACAGAAATAGCACATGGTGGACAAGCGATCTCGATAATGATAACCTAAGTAATCTTCAAGAGAAGGTGTACGGAACCCACCCTTTGAAAAATGATACCGATGGAGATCTATTGACGGACGACTTGGAAATTCAAAACCAGACAAATCCACATCAAAAAGATACCGACGGAGATGGACTATGGGATTACAATGAAACAGTACTGGATCCTTACAATAATAATGTGATTGACTTTGAGATTGACTCTGCAGGAACTGGATACATCGGGGGATCAAGTATTTCAGTAGCGGGAAATGGCTCTAATTTCAGCGGCACAATTACTGTAGATGCAAATGGAAAAATAACCGGGGTTTTGATCACAAATCCTGGAGCTGGGTACAATCCGAACGATATAGTTACAATATCCGGAAATGGAAGCGGTGCATCCCTTTCACCTCTTCTTGGTACTGGAACTGATCCCCGAAAATTTGACACCGACGGCGATGGAATGAATGATGGATTTGAGGTTTCTTTTGCTTCTGAAATCAGTGAATTGAACCCTACTTATAAAAATACCACAGGAAAAAACCTTGGAGGTTATATTTTTAATTTGGAGGAATACAGCGGAGAATTGTACATCAAGGTTAAAAAAGTGAACGATGGCGATCCTGTCGAAGTAAAACAGGAAATATACTTTCCATGGCAAAAATTAAACGGTGGCTTCCCTCTTCTTTATAACTTCGAAAACCTGCCCACTGGATATACTTATCAAGTTTCAGTATTCATCGATACTTATCCCACGGCATCGCCAAACGGTAGTTATGAAGAAGGAGAACCTTCGGCATCTTGGCAGGGTATCCTTACAACCAATAAATCATCTGCCAATTTATTCCTGATGGAAGATCCACCCGATATTTATTTTCGGAATCCAAGCCATCAACAAATAACCCTGCCCGATCCGAGCACTGGTACTTTTTCATTTTCTCTTTCAGTAGAAGCTTCGGATCTTCTGGACAAAGAATGGGATCTTAACTCTTCCAGTCCAAAAATTCAAATAACCAGTCAAACCCTGGATGATTCCTATTTAACTTGGGATAAGCCCAATTTATTGGCGACCGTAGCAAGGGACACTCCATTGGGAACCTACACTATTTCTTACCAAGCAACAGATTCCTCGGGAAGCCAATCTAAAATCCTTACTCAGACTATCATTATTGATGATACTGAAGGTCCAAAATTGACCTTACTTGGAGGTTCTCCATATACTTACCCATATGGTTCTCCATGGGTAGAACCGGGCTGGAAAGTATACGACAACCGGGATGATGAAAGTGAGATTGATGTGATAGTTATGGGAACCCCAGACGTTTCTGCATTGGGGTCGAACATCATACAATATCAAGCGTTGGATTCTGCGGGTAATAAATCCATTCAATCTAGGATAGTCCAAATTATTGACGACATTGGACCCACAATCACTGTTAGTAAAAGTACTATATTACTAACACAAGGCCAGAGCTTTACCTTACCCACTTATTCAGCAATTGATAATGTTGATGGCGATTTGTCAGGCAGTGTTCAAATAAGCGGAGTGGAAGCTGTTGATGTTACTCGGGTGGGAGATTATGAAATAACCTTTTCCGCTTCGGACAGCTCGGTGAATAATTCCCAACTTGTCGTAATCGTACGAATTGAACCACCTGCATACTCTCTACAAGGTAATGCCATCGATGGTTATCTCGTTGGAGCAAAGGTTATTTTGGATGCCAATGGAGATGGGCAAAATGATTTGTCGACGGTGGCTTACACACAGGAAAATGGAGAGTATTTACTGGGAATTTCGCAAGAAGAATTTCTCGGTATAGATCAGGATGCGGATGGTGTGCTTGATCCTAGTGAAGGGCGAATTGTAGTAACTGGAGGAGTGGACTCTTCCACTGCTGAATCATTTAAAGGCGCCCTTATGGCAGATGCCAATGCTTCCGTAGTAACACCTCTCACATCCTTGGTAGTGGGCCTCATGGATCAAGGGATAGACAAGTCTACCGCCTCCACATTGGTATTGAATAGCTTGGGACTTTCCAGTGCAATTAATCTGACTGATTATGACCCCTATGAGAATGCTGCCAGTGGAGATGCTGCGTCCGTAGCGGTTCTGGTAGAGGGAGCCAGAATTGCAAATCTTATGAAACAAACGGAAGCATTTGTAAGTTTTCTCAAAGGTAATAATTACAGCTCTGGATCAGCAAGCTTAAGGTTACTAACAGTCCTCGTACAAAAGCTTAAAGAGGATCAAAGCAATCTATCCAATCCGCTGGATAATTCCCTTGAAAATATTATTTTGTCCGTAATTTCTTCTGAAGTGGACAACTCATATTTTACTTCAGATGAGATTGCCGATTTTATCCAAATTGTTCAAGTTAGTGATTCCCTTCATAAAACCTTGAAAAAAACAGACCAAAGCCCAACTCTAGTGGCCGCTGAAATTACTAAGCAGCAGCTTGCGGTAAAACAGGAAATACTAGATGCCTTTGAAGAAATTGCGAATGGTACTGGCACGATTAAGTCAGTTGCATCATCGGTTTCACAACAAACTTTGGAAGCAAGTGCGGAAACTTTCCTGGAAGTAAACCTGTTTGCTCCAAGTGCAGAGGATTTTACTTATGTTGTCGATCAGACAGGCCATTCTTCCAGTCAGGAATTAATATCCATCGGGGCAGTGGATCTAGATGGGGATGTAATTAGCTTTTCTATTCTTTCCGGAAATGTTGATACCGATGGTGACGGCATTGATTTTGTACAGATTAACCAAGACGGACAACTAGTCCTCCAAGACGCCAGCGAAATTACTAATCTCATTTCCCAGAGCTTGTCCCTTTCCATTTCCTTGTCCGATTCAAGGGGAAAGAACAAAACCATCACTGGTGTTGTGATGGTGGAAAATGCACTTGTCATGGAAAGTACGGCTACTTCCGTAAATTCGTGGATGAATTCGTCCTGGTTGGGCAGTTTCCACAAGTCCGGTGGGCCTTGGATCTTCCATGAAAAACTTGGTTGGCAGTATCTTTATAAACTATCCACAGGGGGATACTGGTTTTGGGATAAAGAGGATAGTTTTTGGTGGTGGTCGAGCCCAGAAACCTTCCCTTATGCATTCGACAATTCATCGAATAGCTGGATCTTTTTCAGTCTCGATTCCGTTCAAACTAGAATCTACAATTTCAACGATAAAATATGGAGAAACAAATGATGTCTAGGCTTCTAAGGGCATTGCTTTTCTGGTTACTTTGCTCAATTGTGCCAGCTTTTGGGCAAACTACCCCTCCTGACTTGTCCATTGTTTTGGATTCAACCTTCACTAATTTAAAAGTAGGGCAGACTTTTTCGGTCACCGGCCGAGTTCAAAGAACAGGAGGAGCGATTCCAAGTGGGCAAACCATAACCGCAATCGTTGAGTTTGTTGCTCCTGATGGCGTGGTTGTTTTTGAACACGAAGAGACGTGGAACGGTTTTCCTGATCCTTCTAATTCCGGTGCATTGAGTAATACTGCAAGCAACCAAGTTTTGATCCAATTTCCTTGGAATCAAGCAAGCAAAGAAACTTCGGGTTGGCAGATAAGAGCTCATGTTTCCGGTGCGGATTTGGAAACAGATCTAAGTAATAATTTTGCTGAGCATGGTCCGATCACAATGGATTTACCAGACCTGATCGTGGCGCGAAATACGGTCGAAGTATTCACTGCATCGGGAAGTGATCTTTTTCTTCCAAATTCGGTTTTGACGGTGGAAGGTAGTATTCGAAACCAAGGAGATGTAAGGACGCAGGAAGGCATTCAATTTCCGGTCGTGGCTGAGCTAATAACCGAGGCTGGTGTTGTGTTCGATACGGAAACCGTTGTTTTGCCTTCTCAAGATGCCGGGGGCTTTCCATACATTGAACAAAATGACGAGGCGCGATTTTCCATTTCCAACATTCATCTGCCTGATGGGACCAGTCCGGGAGACACTTTTACCCTTAGGGTAGTCGTGGATCCAAATGATCCTAATTTCAGCGATATTATCGAGGAGATGGATGAATCCGACAATCATCCAGAACAAGAGGTTTCAATACCCATTACCATCAGTATAAACAATCCTTCTAGCCTAGAAGTTGATCCAGATAGCTTTGATGGTGACATTGGCTATTTCAATGGACTTGATCCTATTCGTATTTCTTTTACTGTCCGCAATAATGGACTTTCTCCCGTTCAACCCGACCAACCTTTTTTTACTCAAGTTGCACTATCCAAAAATTTAACTTTTGATGACGACGATTTTATTCTAAGAGAATTTGACTTAAGTGGGGATGCCTTGGGGGCAAACTTATTACCCAGGGAAACGATTACCTTGGACTGGGTTCAACAATTACCCGATAATATTGATGGAGATTTTTACTTTTTGGTAAATATTGAGGGCAATACATTTTCTTTAGAAAACACTCCCTCGATTTCTTTGACCTCCAGCTTCAAAGGTACCACAAATTTGGTGGAGGGCTCTGTTAACACCAACAGACCAGGGGGAGAAAGGCCTTCAGCAAGCAAAAATGGTAGGATCGTAGCTTACGAGAAGGAGGTTAATGGTATTCAACAAGTTTATTATATGGATCTCTTGGCTGGCGGAAATGCAGTTTTGGTTTCCCGAAATTTTATTACCGATCAGGATGGCAATGGAAATAGTTACAAGCCGAAGGTTAGTGCGGATGGAAGCACAATCGTATTCCACTCAAGTGCGAGTGATTTGGTTCCCGGGGATTTTAACAATCAAATGGATGTCTTTTTGTTTCGTATATCTAGTTCGGAGTTAGTGCGTGCATATAACAAAAATTTAAATGAAGAGTCAAATGGACCAAGCTTTAACCCTTCGGTAAACGGAGATGGAAAAATTATAGCTTTTGAATCCTTGGCCACGAATCTACAAACCTCAAATCAACAGACTAGCGGCAGACAGATTTTTGTTTGGAATTCTTCCAATCTTGCATCCAGTTCGATTCATGCAATAACCACTGGAAATGGAGAAAGTAAATCTCCCTCCATTGACGGTTCTGGAAATGCGATTGTTTTTTGCTCAGACGCCACCGATATTCCTGCCTTACATTTTGGAAAAAATTTAGCAACCGGGCAGAATGTAGTAACGGATTTGAACGGGCAGACCGATGTTTTTCTTCATTACCTTGATTCTAATAACACCTATTTGGTAAATCTTAATAAATTTATGGTGCATTCCGAAGGCGGTGCATCTGACCAACCGACAATCAGTGGAGATGGTTCGATGATCGTCTATCGCTCCATGGCTACCAATTTGGTATTTGAAAAAGGAATTGCATCTCTCGAGATTCAAAATGGGGGCGTTGGATATTTTGGTTCCCCGACTGTTTTAGTTGCGGACATAAACCAAAGCGGTTCTGGAGCGGTGGTAGGCCTTGACATTACTGCAATTGACGAATTCGGCCAAATTCCGCCAAATGCATTAAACATATTAAATCATGGAGAAAACTATACCAGCCCGATTATAAGCGTAATTCCTGACCCGAATCAGCCTAGCCCTGTTGAAGTCGCGTCTGTAAAAGCTCATTTAAGTCATCCACTTGGAGAAATTTACACTATCCCTACAGCCGATATTACAAATCAATCTGCCTCAAATGTTCGACGGTATTCAGATAGAATTAGTGAGAATCGTGAAAAGGTTGGAGGGAATATGCAAAGCAGAGAGCCGAGCATAAGTCATGATGGCGACTTGATCGCTTATTCCACCAAAGCTTCCAATTTACTGGACTCAAACATTACCAGAGCGGATGGTAATATATTTTACAATTTCCCGGTTTTAGCCGCACAAGCCGAAGCGATTTTAGTTGGTGGCATTGGTGAAATAGAGGTCGAAACATCAGGAGCTGGCTATCAGAACGGATTCTTATTCATAAATGATATCTCAGGAAGTGGATCAGGAGCAGTTGCAAGCTACCAAGTTGATACTTTTGGAAGAATTGCTTCTATCAATATTGTAAATCCGGGAAGTGATTATAATTTAAATACTACTTTTATAAGCGTTGAAAATCCTCGTGGAGGAACTCGTTTTTCGGGTGCGGCCACTCACTTTAATGAAGGAGGGCGCATTCAAAGAATTCAAATGACCCAAAATGGAACTGGATATCAAAATATTCCTGCCACAAGTCAGGGTAAGTCAGGACTAATCTCGATCGATGGAGATGGTCGTGATTCCAATGGGGATGGAAAACCGGATGCAAAAATAAACTCAGATCGTATTTATATTGATTACAATCAAACGGGTGGAGTCTTTATCGAACAAATTATTGATGTTGAGTTGTTGTCGGTCAATAACTTGTTGAATACAGAAATAAGCTTTTCCGACTACAAGCAGTCAATTACAGTCGAATTCGCCCAAGCGAGTACCTCCCTTTTAACCATTGGCGTATTTGGAAAAACACTAACTCAAATTACCAAGGAATTGATCGACATCATTGAGGATCAATGGAGTGAACCGAGTCAAGATGACCGTTTCGAAGGACCTAAGATCACCGGTTTTAGCAATGGAAGTACAAGTTTTCGCTTTGCTGCCTTGTCAGGAAATGTTGCTTCAACCAACCCCACTGCATTTAATATTTCTTTTCAAACCAATATGCTTATTGGAGGATCTGAGTTTACTCGAGCAACTCCTGTAATTGCTCCTGCTCCTGTAATCCACGGTTTTTCTGAAGTTTCTTCCGGAACAAATCTAGGGACCTTTTCAGAAGGTAGAGTTCAACAAGTACCCATCCTAGATATTGAGACCGATGATATATATTTGTACTCTATCTCAAAAAACAAAAACGAAAGAGTTAGTAAGAGTTCTTTCGGTTTTCCGGTAAATTATTTAGCTGAAGAACAAACTAATATGCCAAGCAACCGATTTCCTTCTATAAGTGGGGATGGTAGGCATTTGTTCTTTAGTTCGGATGCTTCGGGTGCAGGTGGTCTCGTTTTTACTGGCTCAAATCAGTCGGACTCGGCAAACGACACCAATAATGTACGAGATATATATCATCATGACCGTAAAACAGCTTCTTTAATAACTGAAAATATTGATGTTAATTTAATTTATCCAAACAATAACCTTGTGCATACCTTTGCCCAAAATACAACCATGCCTGTAATCATAGATCTCAACCATAGTAGAAGTGATTTAGTTGTAGGTATCTTGAGAGATGATCAACGTACTGGTAGGCTTGGGCAGGTTGATAGCTCTTATCAAACTCAGAGATGGACTGGAACTTTTAATTCGGGTGAGCCTGGAACTCATGTGGTTCGTACCGTAGTGCTTAATGAAAATGGAGAAGAAATTGGCTCCAGTGCACCCGTTCAATATGTGGTTAGTCCTTTGCAAGGTGCGAACCCGAATATTTCCTTTGAGGAACCCCTCTTTGATGTTTTAACTACAACATCTGTTTTATCAGTTTCAGCAGGTGCGAATGATTCGGACGGTACCGTTGTGGGTGTTCAGTTTTACATTGATGGGACTAAATTTGGTAACCTTATACCTAGAACTCCTGGTCTCCCGCAAACTTCCCAAGCCTATTCCACAGGTCTTACTTTTACCGATCCTGGGGTTAAGAGCATTATTGCAGTTGCTTACGATAATGGAGGTAACTATGTGGCATCGCAAGCCCATACTCTTTCCATCGCACCTGGTTCCACGCCTGCAATTATCCAATTTGGGGAAGGCGTTTCGGATATGACTATCGCGGACGATATTCTTGACTTTAACATTTCCTCAAGCGGCTCCATTTTGGGTGTTAACTTGCAGCAACCAGAAGGTGATAATTTTATAGGTTTACCAAGGGTTGATGTGATTGGCAATGGAGCTGGTGCTGAAGTAAGTGCTTTGATTGATCAGTCGGTTGGCTCTGTGCATTATGGGAAGATTATCGGATTTCAGATAAATAATGGAGGAAATGGGTATGATAAAAATGGTACTACTTTCAAAGTGGTTCCGGTCAACCGACTAATTGGGAATGGCACACCAGCAGAAGTTGCAAATCCTGTAATTGAAGAAAGAAATGCAACAACAGGAAACTTCGACTTTGTCAGTCAATCTGCAAGGTTGGAAACAAATGTGGATGGATCTACAAGAGGTGGTAGTGGCTATGTCACTTCCCCCAGAATGATTTTCTCTATAGGTGGTATTTTAAATCGCAACAATCAAAGCTATGAAAGGTTACGATTGGCTCCACCAATTGGTACAACTTCAAGAGTTGCGGATTTTAATACCGGACCTTTTGGCACACCAATAGGAGAACCTGATTTGTCTGGTGGCTTTTCTCATTCACCTCTCTTTTTCGATTTTGAAGTTTTCCAGACCATCGAGCAAATTGACGAGGTTGCACTTTTAGTGGATGGGCGATTTATTGATTCGAAGAGTTCTCCTCCTTACAGGTTTGAATGGATTCCTGAACTTGCAAAAGATTATTCAATCTCGGCAGTGGCCAAGGATTCTGTTGGTAATGTTTCATCCACCGACTCCAAAACTATTTCCATAAAAAGATTTGATGGAAGCGGAGTTAATGCAGTTTTTAATGTTCCCATACCTGAGTCTGCCAATGTTGGTTCTGATTTGCTCCTATCCGTAGAGGCTTTTTCAGAAGTTGGTGTTGCAGAAGTTGAGTTTTTTATGGATGGGGTTTCAGTTGGAAAAGTTCTGGATCAAAACAGCTCGGTCTTTTCAAAGGTTTTGAATCTTTCAGGATATGACCAAGGTTTACACCATGTTTCCTTTATTGCTCGAGATTATAATGGAAACCAAGCTGGAGTTTTTGATGCCTCACTTACCAATATTCAGGATAGGCAGAGGCAGCCTATAAATCTAAATCCTGCTGCCAATATTGGAGTCCCCGAAATTAGTATGAATTATCCTAGCAATAACATTACTATATCCTCTACTTCTACTATTCGACTAAGTTGTTTAGCAACCGACCCGGATGATTCTTTGCTTGGCGTGCAGTATTACCTGAACGGAGAATTCTATGGAGACTTTATTACTTACGATAAAAGCAAACCTTCAGACCATCACGCTTTTGGTATCAACTGGAGTCCAAATGGGAAAACTGGAACCTTTTACTTTTCCGCTAGTGCGGTAGATGGAAGCGGAAATGTATCCTTCACCCCCCCTGTGGCAATTCAGGTAAGCCAAGGAAACATGAATGTACCAACTGTATCGCTCGGATCATTGAGTGCATCCTATGATGTGGGCGATGTGATAAGCCTAACTGCGTCGGTGTTGGATTCGGCTACCTCATCATCAGGCTATGGAGTTATCGAGGAAGTACGTTTTTTCGTGAATGGAATACCGCAGGGTGGAGTTGATACTCAATTTCCTTATGTCAGGAACTGGAATCCACCAGATGCTGGAACTTATGAAGTGCATGTATTAGCACGAGATAATGAAGGCAATATTGGAATCTCTGCGGTTTCAGATGTGAAAATTTTGGACCTTGAACGAGTTAACCTTTACATGGCACCTATTGAGCAGATCAATGATGGAACTAGTATTGGATTGATTGATGGTTCATTACACAGAATTAATGTGAGTGCAACGGGTGATCCAGAATCTTTATCTAACCTGAATGCCCTTACCCTTTATGCCAATGGAAAAGTAGTTGGTAGGTCAACTGGCACTCAACTTATCCTTGGGACTGGATTAATCGATCGGGTTGCTTACAGCTTTGAGTGGCTGGTGGATTATGAAAGATATGCGGATGCAAATGGAGGGGTTCAACTTGTGGCAACAGGGGGAAATCCATTAATTTCTACAAATATTCAATCCGTCCGAGTCTTATCTCCAGTACCGTGGAGTAATCCAGTCTCTGCTGCGGGTTCTATCTTAAAAGATTTGACTGGAGTTGGGGCGAGCGAAAGTGATATTCAAGAATTCCAGCATTTATTGGAAAGTACAGAATCGAACCCAAACAATACTCTTCTAAATTGGCTACAATCCGTAAACTCCTCAACCGTCGAGCAAAGAATTGATATTGTGGCAGCTCACCACATTTCTATTGGGAAGTTTCACACTAATTTGTCTTCGATCCTAGAAGCTGAAACCTATATTGCGGCAAACAATGATCAATGGCTCAAGAGTTATATAGATGCATTATTAATGTCTAATGAATACCAGGCAAAATTTGGTCAAGTTCCATTTATGGTAGGTTCTATGTCCCAATCAAACTCCATAAATTTTAACCAAAACCGTATGCAATTTGTTCGGCAAGTTTTGCTAAACAAATACTCGACTGAAGCAAGCTTTGCTGAGGTTTATCAGGGTGCACACAGAATGTTATCGTATTGGGAAAATTTTGACCCAGGTTACTGGGAACTCCAAATAGGAACTAATGATGGTACGATAGACTCCCCACCAAGAAGAGATGCTCTTCCTTTTCAAATTGGCCTGAATGATCTTGATCCAACTGGTAATAACCTAACTGGGTTGGTTATTGACCAGAATTACAATTACAATGGTCCCGAAGCTGGCCATTGTGCAGTTGATTTGATTTATAACTTAAGTCGCGAAAATGTTTATGAGGGAGGGCTACCATATATAGCTGGTACAGAGCCATTGCGACAAAACCAGTACAAAGTGGTCGTTTATATTTTCTTTTTAATGCGTGAGAATGCGAGTAGTCTATCCAATGAAGAGATGAATTATTTGATCAGCCTTCCTTTTGAGCAAGCCTTTGAAAAAATTATTAACGACTATCGTTATACCTCCAGATTTAATTTAATTTGGCAAAATTCTACTGAGGTGGGTCCGAATTGGAAACAGGAACCATGGTTTGGGCTTTTCATGGATAAGTACTTTCCATGGATTTATCATGTTAACCTTGGTTGGGTTTATATTTCCGGAGGAACTCAACAATATGATAAAGAATTAAATGTTGGTGGCTTTTGGGCATTTTCTCAAAAATTTGGTTGGTTCTGGACTTACAATGAGGTTTTTCCTTGGATTTACTTGGAAAACGAATGGGTATATTTAAAAACGGATAGCAGTTCGGCTATATCCGAACTTTACTTTTCAACCGCCCAAAATAGCTGGATTAAATTTTAAGCTCATTGATCCATTTCGTTCATAGTATAGACCTGAATGAAGGTGGGGTATCTTCTTCGGTTCTTGCTCTGGATAAGGCAATTCGAAAAAATGGAATTATTTCGACGATTTGTACCAACCCCATGGACAAAAAGATCAAGGGAAAAGAAAATACTGGAATGGTTGCCCATGGTCTATGGCAGTGGCCAAGCGTGGAAGCGATGCGAACCCATCAAAAAACCAAAGTTCCTTATGTGGTATTTCCTCATGGTATGCTAGACCCATGGTTTAAGAAAGCTTACCCGCTTAAACATTTCAAAAAACAAATTTATTGGTGGCTCAGGCAAGGAGAAATTCTTCGTCGTGCAAATGCAGTTTGCTTTACTACGGAGGAGGAGAAGTTGCTGGCACAACATACCTTCTGGCCAAACCGATTTCACTCGGTAATTACTGGCCTTGGGGTGGAAGACCCACCCGCGAAAAACCTCCAAACTGAACAGGAACTTTTCGGAAAGTTTCCTAGCTTCCGACATAAAAGAATCTTACTGTATCTGGGTCGCTTTCATGAGAAGAAGGGAGTGGATCTTCTCTTGAATGCCTGGTCCCGAAAGCAAAATAATGATGAAATCCTTGTCTTAGCGGGACCTAAAACAAGAGACTCCCATTTTGTAAAATTAAAGAATAGAGCGTGGCAGGATGCTGAAAGTATTGTATGGACCGGTATGCTAGAGGGAGATCAAAAGTGGTCGATGCTCCGGTTGGCGGACGCCTTGATTCTTCCATCTCATCAGGAAAATTTTGGGATGGTGGTGGCGGAGGCATTAGCGGTGGGTACACCGGTTTATTTGACCAACAAAGTAAACCTGTGGAGAGAAGTTATTGAATCCAATGCGGGCTTTGTCGATTCAGATGATCAATCAGGAATCGATCGATTGGTGGATAAGTGGAAAACTAAGAGTCATCAAGTAATGATACCTAATACGATCTCATGTTTTCAGGAAAAATTACACATTAACCAAGCCGCCCAAAAAATAATATCTCTGTTTGATTCACCTAAAAAGGAGAATGCTACTAGTTTCGAATGAAAATTAGCATCCTACAAGGAGCATTCCTACCAGTTCCTGCAATCAGAGGAGGTGCGATTGAAAAGGCCTGGGGGCGATTAGGTAGAGAGTTTGCTAAATTGGGACACCAGGTAACTCATATATCTCGACTTTGTGACGGCTTACCCGAAGAGGAGGAGATCGAAGGGGTTCATCATATTCGCATCGAAGGTGCGGATTCGGTGGATAATTCGATCAAGTTAAAACTTTTAGAATTTCCTTATGTTTGGAGAGCGAGAAGATCTTTACCACAAGCGGATGTGTTAGTGACCCATACCTTCTGGGCCCCAATCATCTATCCCTCAAATTCATTCGGTAAAATGTATGTCCATGTCGGAAGGTATCCAAAAGGTCAGCTAAAGTTTTATCGGAAAGCGAATAGACTACAGGCACCAAGCTCTTCTGTTACCGAAGCGGTGAAAAGAGAAGTACCAATGGCTAAGGAAAGAGTTTCCGTGGTTCCTTATCCATTGCCTTGGGAGATGGATGAACAAACCACTCTTGAAAATCGTCCGAAAAGAATCCTTTATCTCGGGCGGCTTCATCCAGAAAAAGGAGTACTTGAACTGGTGCGGGAATGGTGCCAGTTATCTGCTGGAGAAAGAAAAGAATGGGAATTGAGAATCGTGGGTCCTTGGAAAAAAGAACAGGGTGGGGGAGGTCTTGAGTATTTAAATCAAATTAGGAATGAAATCAGAAAGCGTGAGGCCAAGGTTGAACTAGTTGAGCCCATTTTTGAAGAAACGGAGATCATTCAGGAATATAAATCCTCTCGAATCTTTGCCTATCCATCGCTCGCGAAAAAGGGGGAAACTTTTGGACTTTCCATCCTTGAATCTATGAGTCAGGGATGCGTTCCATTGGTATCTTCCCTTCCATGTTTCCAGGACTTGGTTTCTCCCGAAAATGGATTTATTTTTGATACAAAAAATGGAATGGTTGCAAGTAATTTACTACAATGTTTGAAAACGGGGATACAAACAGAGGCCAATCATCAAAAATTTTCCGATAAAGCCTATGAGACCGCAAAAGGATTTGAACCTTCTAAAGTAGCCCGATTATTTTTGGATGACTTTAAGAAAATGGAATAGGTAATTTGTTACTGCTACTTTTGGTATTTATACTGTTTAATTTTATGAAGAAATATATATTTCCCATATTGTTATCGAATTTAATTTTGTTTTCCTTAAACCAAGGAATTTCTAAAGAAGACAAGAATATGGAAAGTATCTTGTTACCAAGTATTATGTATGATGCGGTAGGCGAAATTAAATCGGGTGATATGAAAGGTAAGATAATCGGACTTTATTTTTCTGCAAGTTGGTGTAGTTCCTGTCGCCGATTTAATCCGAGTCTCGTAACTTTTCGAAATCAAAACCTTGAGGAATTTGAGGTAGTTTTGATTAGTGGAGATGGCAGTGACACCGCACAACAAAATTATATGAAGAAATTCAAGATGCCTTGGCCTACCTTAGGGAACCGCTCTAAAGATGCTAAAAATTTGGAGGAATCCGTTAAAAAGATCCTAGATGTTGAATTTATTTCGCTTCCCAGTCTAATCATTCTTAGTCCTACCGGAAAAGTAATTTCCACAAATGGAAAGGAAGAAATTCTTACCCTTGGAGGTAATGCACTTAGTTCTTGGAAAAATTTGAGCAAGGGTGAATAAGCGTCTTATAACCTTACCGGAATTCCAGCAGCACGCATCTCCTCTTTTGTTTGGTCAATGGTATACTCTCCAAAGTGAAAGATACTTGCAGCAAGTACCGCACTTGCTTTACCTAACTTAATTCCCTCTACCATATGCGCAGGTTTTCCAACCCCACCAGAGGCAATTACGGGCACTTCGACGGCATCACTTACTGCTTCGGTTAGTTCTAAATCAAAGCCTTCTTTAGTACCATCGCAATCCATACTGGTGAGTAGAATTTCGCCTGCTCCGCGTTCGACCACATCTTGTGCCCATTCCACCACATCTAATTCCGTTGGTTTTCTTCCTCCATGGGTATAGACCAGCCAACCTGTTCCAGATCCGCGACATTTAGCATCAATCGCCACTACAATACATTGATTCCCAAACTTATTGGACGCTTCATTGATAAGATCCGGGTTTAGAATGGCAGCGGTGTTGATGCTAACTTTGTCGGCTCCGCAAAGGAGCATATCCCGTATATTTTCTAGGTTGCGAATTCCTCCGCCGACAGTCACCGGCATAAAGCAGGTGGCTACCGTTTCTTTTACCACCTCACGCATGGTATTTCTCTGATCGCTAGAGGCGGTAATATCGAGAAAAACCAATTCATCCGCTCCTTGACTTTCATATGCTTGAGCAATTTGAACGGGATCGCCAGCGTCTCGTAACTCTTTAAATTTTACCCCTTTAACGACACGGCCGGCATCGACATCTAAACAAGGAATAATACGGGCAGAAAGCATTTCCTTACATAAAGGAATTTCTAAAAAGTAAAAATCTTATTCGTCCGCAAACGCAACATCCGGATGGTAGGACATAATTAATTTATATTGCTGCCCGGGTCTCATAATCAAAGGATGGTCGCGAACTAAATATTGAATGTAATGAATATTTCCTGCGTAGCCACGGTAGCTATGGTCTTCGGTTACCGTTTCAAAGGAACCCCATTTAGCCTGAAAATCATCGGTTTCCACATTGGCTCTTAGACCTTCGGTTCCTTGACGAAGTGTAGTTCCAAGCCGCTGGGTTTCATGTGGAGACCCAATTACGAGTGCTAGCCTCATTTTATCCATAGAAACTTGGTTTTTAACTTTAAATACGAATTCAGAAGTAATTTTTCCGTCTCCAAAGTTCCATTGGATATTACAACTTCCCAATCCATAAGCAAAGGAACCATCGGTTTTGACCAAATCGGGCTGTTCAAAACGAAGATAAAATGATTTTTTCAGACCGATTCCAGTAACACAATTTTT
>MDTC01125544.1_pt1 | contig 52961 bp, 40 predicted proteins | sample 811181 | NCBI WGS metagenome assembly MDTC01 (sample SAMN05326644, study PRJNA326480) | marine metagenome | isolation source: seawater | place: Pacific Ocean: North | collected 2011 | reverse complement strand
TCTGGGGTAAAAAAATTGGAATGACTCCATGATGGGGCGATAAAGGTCTACATCGATATGTACAAATGAAAAAGATTTGTCAGCCACTTCGTGAAATCGAGTGGGAATCCAACCTTCATAATAATGAATAAAATCGAACTCATCTAGGTTCTCTCGCACTGTTTGCAGAGAGCACGCGAATTGTTTTCGGAGCTTGTCGGCGCTCCAATCGGATAGATGCTTGTATCTTTGGTCCCAATCCTCGGACACATCGACCGATTCTAATTCAGACAAACCTTGAAAAGAGTCAAAAATATGAAATGTAACTTGTTGGTCTAGCTGTTTTATATGTTGCGCAAAAAGGTGGGCCGATAGTCCTCGAAAACACCCTGCTTCACAGACGTCGCCTCTGCCCAAATCTGCCTGGCGCAATAACTGGTTTGTTATGAAGTACCTTTGTCTTCTCAAAGAATTGTCGGTCTCAGTCATCTGGGTAGCGCATTGAGCTCTTTCATATACAGAATGAAATGCACCATCGTCTTCAAATGAAGTTAGTGATTGATGTAGTTGTCTAGGCCAACAAGCTGCCACCTGAGGGGAGCTAGCACTCACAATTTCATAACCTATTTTTTCCAACAAGTAACTTATTATGGTTTTCAGCATCTGCAGCTCACCGGCCATAGAGCGCTCGCCTCGTCGATGTCATCACGTTTGTCATTTTCTGTTGCCACACTATTGCTCCTAGTTTTACGTTGTCTTCATACCATATTATACGTTCAGTATCCTACTTCGATGACAAATTATTTATAACAGTCTGTACTCTGAAAAAATCATTGGTCAAATAAAAATAACTATCTAGTGATTTTTGCTTACCATCATACTTGCCGACCACCTAGCAATCAGTGTATAGTAGGTTAATGACGCACATTTTTGACTGGTGGAATAATCTAAGGCAAACCTCTGTCAAGAGACAGGTCACCCAACAAGCACAACACCGATGTCAATATTGCGGCAAGTCCGCTGCCGAAGAAGTAACACTAGAAGTAGATCAAATCATACCGCCCTCTAGAGGCGGCAGATATGACATAGACAATTTGAAACTCGTGTGCTCTGAGTGCAGGTCAGGCAATAGTACAACGATTGATTAAGTTTTCACTTTTCCACGCTTATACTACTCAATAGTACAGTAGATTAGCCAGAGAGTGCAGAAATACCAATGCCATAGACTATGATTAGATTTTGGTTCAAGCTATTTTACGCTGTAAAATTTATAGGGATTGGTATGTTTGCACCCTATGTAGCCATGTATTTCATCAGAAAAGATCTCACCAATCTCCAGGCAGGTTTCTTGGTAGCGCTTGTATCATTTGTAGGTTTTGTAGCGCAACCCATCTGGGGTATTATCAGCGATAAATATAACGTGACAAGACTTTTAGTCACTATAAGTTGCTGGACAACATCTGTAATTATACTCACCTACACTTTGACTGATAGGTTTGAGTATTTGGTCATAATCGTCACTCTATTTTCTATAATGCGATCTCCTCTTCATGCAAACGTAGCTGCCTTAGCACTACACCACTTAGAACTCAAAGGTGTACGAGAGGAGTATGGTAAATTTCGCTTATGGGGTTCAATAGGCTTTATAATTGCTACGATTATTTCGGGTGGTCTATTCTTTGAAGATAATCTTACAACAGCAATTTATGTCTTTTCAGGATGTTTGATTATATTGGGGTTTATTTCCCTCAAATTGCCCGATAGAAGTGTATCTTCTAATGTACAATGGCGCGATAGTATTGCGTTAATTACCGATAGTCAAGTATTACGAGTGTTCTTGTTAGGGATCATATGTGTTGGGATTACATTGGGTATTGCCGACCAATACCTAGTTGTGTATCTAGATGAAATAAATGCGTCAGCCTGGATTGTCGGTTTCACTGTAGCAGTGACGGCTTTCCCTGAAATACCAATAATGAGTTATGCTGAGACATTTATACGTAAATGGGGATTACGTATAACCTACGTGATCGGCATCTCTGCATTACCAATACGATGGTTTTTCAATATCTTAGTTACTGACCCAAACATAGCATTGCCCATCCAGGCATTACATGGCATAGCTATGAGTGCACTTCTTGCTGTTGGTACCATATTTGTGGATAATATTTTACCTAAAAGGTTACGAGCATCAGGACAGGCACTTTATCTATCTAGTTTGTATGGATTGGGTCCTTCTATTGGACTATTCTTAGGTGGATTCCTCATGAGTTATGGAAGCACAAGACCTCTATGGGCCTTATGTTTAGCTTCAGGCATTATTGGTTGCTATATTATAAACTCAGCTATGAAACTGGTAAATAGACAAACACTTGAAGAGTGAGCGATCTACGCGTCTATACGCCTATACGCATATATTCAGTATACAATCAAGCAATTACTGGTATATACCAGGCTTAAGTTCAGCAATATACGGAAGAGTACGGTATTGATCATCATAGTCCAATCCATAGCCAACTACCCACACATCAGGAATAACAAAGCCTAGATAATCAACTCCAAGTCCAGAGCCATTGATATCAACCCCTTCCTTAGCAACCATCACGCAGCTCTTAACAGATGCTGGGTTACGTTCACGCAGAAGATTTGACATATATGCAAGTGTCATACCACTATCTACAATATCTTCAACAATTAGAACATGCCTACCTTCAATAGATTGTCGAAGATCTGAAATCATACGTACCTCACCACTAGACGTACTTTTTTGGTAACTTGCTAAAGCAATAAAATCGACAGAGTGTTTAACGGTAAGATTTCGAGCCAAATCCGCAGTAAAAATAAAAGCTCCTCTTAGAATACTTACTAAAAGCAATGAATCTGCGTCAGCATAATCTTGACTAATCTCATTAGCCAGCTCAGATATACGCCCAGAAATTTCTTCTTTAGAAACAAGCACCCTCTCTATATCATTCGTAACACTCATTATATCCACCTATATCTCCGAAAATATTTGCATCAGCCATAATACTAGGCTGACTTACATATCTATTATCTCACTGAATTCAAAGCCTATTACACTCAAAACTAGAGTTTTATGTACTTAGTGACTAATTCTTCGTTGCCAGCCGAATACATGTTGCCATCCATGTCAACCCAGATACCATGTGCATTAAAGGGAGTACGAATCCGTGTAATCACATTACCGTCAAGATCGAGCATGGTCATTCCAGGTACCTGATCGGTGACAAATACAACATTTTCACTGTCAATAAAAATATCCATGGGGTGAAAAAATCCAGTCCATTTTGTTATATACACTCCATTTGTGTCGAAGATTTGCACACGATTATTTTCACGATCACAAACATACACGCGATCATCTGCTACCCATATTCCATGTGGAGTGATAAATTGCCCTGGATCACTACCCCATGCTCCCCATGTTTTAATGTGCACACCTTTCGAAGAAAAATGATGGATACAAGAATTCGCATAGCCATCCGCTACAAAAATATCGCCATCGCTTGAGACAGCGATATCAGCAGGATGATTGAATGGTTTTTGAAGAGCAGGTTTGTCTCTACGGCCTATCTTCAATAGGATGTTACCTTGCAGGTCATACTTAACAACCTGATGGGCATCTCTATCACAAACAAAAACCTCATCATTAGAGGTTATGAATAATCCATGAGCGTCCATTAGTTGATCGTTTCCCCAAGAGTCTAAGAACTGACCTTCACGTCCAAACATCAATATCGGTGGGTCTTGGCGCTGATAAACATAGACATTACCTGACGAATCAGTAGCTACATGCGACGTGTTTCCCCAAGATAATCCAGAGGAAAGTAGTCCAAAAGGATGTTCAACCTTATAGACATACTTACCTGTTCCTACAATAAAATTATGCAATATGACCTTTTATACTTTTCAATAGTAACTACTGTAATTTTATTACCGCTATCATTGTATCAGACCCCTTCTATTTCAAATTCTATTTCAGATATGTTATTGTATTTGAGTACTTTAGGATTGTGATCTACGTCAAGATCTTTTGACAGAAATCCTTGTCCGGTCTGATAATTCACTAGCTGGGTTGGGTTAGGATTCGAGTTAAGAATCAGAAATGTCGCACCAACATCATTTAGAATATATCTGTCAAGCGAATGCCAAGTGCCCCGCCTAAAAGAGAATCCTACAGAAGGGTCTATGAGGAAAGCACGCACATCTTCTGGTGACGGAATATCATATAGGTTATCTGGATCAGTTGGGGCAGCAACACATACTACAGATGTTCCGCCGCTCAATTGAACAAAACTCTGTGTAACCCCAAAATGTCGTTCAAGTTGGTAAAATCTCAGACTACTTTTCGGCTGCCAAATCACCTCCACTGTAGACTTACCATCGTGGTCATATATAGTTGGAGAAATGATGCGATGGTCAGAAGATTGTTTAGTAGCATACCAAAGTTCACCAAAAGGCTGAAAACTTTCATCCTCCATAGGTTCAACTGCAAGTACATAAGTTTTGGTCATAAAATGTTATTTTCCTTCTCTCAAATAATTGTTCCCTTCAATTTGTAGCTTCCATTATTTTGTAAATACCACCCGCATAATCAACAACATAAACCTCACCCACTTCATCCTCACCAAAAGAACTAATTTGAAGATCACTCTCGATGAGCAATGACTCACTCCACCCCCCAGCAACTGTCTTAGATAATTCCCAAATTGAACCCGAGCAGAAATCTCCGTACAAGTAAGATCCTTTCATATGAAGTAGCGCTTCTCCTCGATACACATACCCACCTGTCACCGAGCATGCACCATTAGAGTGATGATAATCTACTATTGGTGCCGAATAGAGTTCAGACTCACACCCCAGACGATAACAGTTACTACCTTCCATATTACTCCAGCCATAATTTTCGCCACCCAGGCTATCAGCTGATTGAAAGTTAATTTCCTCCCAATCATTCTGTCCAACATCAGCTATATAAAGATCGCCAGTGATTCGATCAAAACTGAAACGCCAAGGATTACGTAAACCATATACCCATATCTCAGATCTTGCCCCCTCATTGGCAAAAAACGGATTGTCTGATGGAACAGTATAACCGACAGAACTTTCAATACTCACTCTAAGAATTGAGCCCAACATAGTCGCCAAATTTTGTCCGTTTTGTTGAGGATCACCTGCTAGACCACCATCTCCTAAGCCGATATAGAGATTACCATCCGGACCGAAAGCAATCTGTCCACCATTATGGTTGCGATATGGCTGAGATTGTGTTAACACCTCGATCCCACTTTGGTAATCTGCACGATTAGCATCACCTGAAACTAAAAATTTCATGACTACAGTGTCCCCATTGTTGTCAGAGTAATGAACAAAAAATTGTCCGTTATCAGAATAGTTGGGATCGAACGCTAATCCTAACAATCCTTGTTCTGAGGAACTCCGAGTTATCCTATCCTTCAGATCTAAAAATGGGGTGTCCAACACTTTACCACCACTTACTATATAGATAGCACCGTTTTGCTCAACAACAAACAGTCTAGCAGTACCATCGCCAGAGTGTGTAACATAGATTGGCCTCTGAAATCCATCGACTACTAATTCCAGTGAATAATTCAGCACCGGTGACTTTATAGGTGTACTGGTTATAGCCAAGCTAGTAGGAATTCCGACACTATCATTATCTGCTGCGTCCAAGTTTGTGACAGTCGCACAAGCATTAAACAAGCCCAACGAAATAGATAAGAACACTAATTTTCTAATTTCAATCAAAATATGCATCCCATAAATATAAACCACATTTGTTAACCGCCATAACACTCGCAAGAACGCAAACTAAGTGATAACTTCACGTAGTAATTTCTTTCTTCTTATTGAGTCTAGAAGCATCAAAAATCGCAAAAGGAAGGTAACACATTGTTGCTATTAACAGAGCAACCACTGGTAACCAAAAAATATATCCTGGCCAAACATCAAGAAAATCAGCCAGTGTGGGTACAACGGGTGCTTGCATCAAAAGCATGTAGTTCCCACCTGTAACTACATTGATAGGATAAACAACAAGAGCATAGAGAATTGTTACCAGAACTGTCTTACGCAACGAACTCCAGGTAGGTCGTACTTTCTCAACAATTAGCATCCACAACACTGCTAGTATAACCATACTGTGGCTAGCAAAATACCAAAAATAATGAAAGTGTGGAAAGTTATACCCTCGCAAATCAGGCGTTAATATAGCCTGTACAGATCCAGCAATAGCCCAAAAGTAAAGTACCTCAAAAATACTGTATTTACGCTTAAGCAACATAAATATACTTAGTATCGCTCCAACACTACATAGGTGCAAAGGTAAGGCATGATTGATATGCCAGACTCCTACTATTAAGGCCCAGACATGCCAAGATACTTCTATTAATATTAGGGAACTAGCGAGTCCAAGTCTCAATCTATTAACTTTTTCCAGATCATTGCAATATTTTGCGTAACACAAAACGAATATCAATGTGAAGGTTATAGTCAATAAAGTATATATATGATACTCAGACAGTATATAAAAATCACTTTCCGACCCGTTAGGTGAAAAAAATACTTTCAAAGGTACCTCACCGAAATTTGTATATACATATAATTCAGTTTACATCCGATGCAATTATACGTTGATGTCGTTAGATATATGCAAGAGAACTAATATTTGTCGTTATATACCGTCTAAAGGTATACTCGCCACTATTGACAAGAGCGTGAAGCCTGATAAAATGATGCCATCATGAATAACTCGCTGATTATGCGTCGCGCTCGTAGCACCTACATGACCAAGCGTCTGGCGCGCAGCGTTAACTAGTAACGCAAGTAGTATAGATATATATAAACCGCCAGATCAAATCTGGCGGTTTTTTGTTTTTAGGAGAACATTGTGATTAAAGCAGGTATTTACGGAGCAACTGGATATGCTGGAGCAGAATTGATCAAAATTCTATCGAGTCATTCTGAAGTGGAAGTTTTATTTGCTGCTTCAAAGACATATGCTGGTATGGATCTAAACAGCATACATCCAGATGCACCAAACATTTTGTTACAAGACACTGAGAAGGCAGACTTACACCAAGCTGATATAGTATTTCTATGTTTGCCTAGCTCAAAAGGTATGTCAATAGTAGTCGATGCACTACAAGCAGGAGTAAAAGTAATCGACCTCAGTGCAGATTTTCGACTTAATGATGCCATTGAGTTCAAAAATTGGTATGGTACCAGTCACGTAGCTCCAGATCTGCTTTCAGAGGCTGTCTATGGACTGAGTGAAGCTAATAGATCAAAATTGGTGGGCGCCAAACTCATAGCTAATCCCGGATGCTATCCAACCAGTGTTCTGCTACCCATATGGCCACTTATTATCAACAGCATCCTCGATAACAGCCGCCCAATAATAGTTGATTCAAAATCAGGTGTATCAGGTGCAGGCAGATCCCCTAAACAGCACCTACACTTTGTTGAGGTATCCGGAAATTTCCAGCCGTACAAAATAGGTAGAGTTCACCGTCATGTGCCGGAAATGGAACAACAATTATCAAATTGGGGTTCCAGCATACCGGAACTGATTTTTACACCACACTTATTGCCTGTTCCGCGCGGAATACTATCTACAATCTACTTGCCGATCAAACCAGGACATAAAGAACACGATATTCGCGCAATATTTAGTAAAACATTTTCTGATGAGCCTTTTATCAAATTGCTTCCTTCGGGGCAGAATGCCAGTCTGGCTCATGTATTGCACAGTAATATTTGTGTGTTTGGAGTGAACTTAACTCGTGATACTCTAATTATTACTTCTGCTATTGACAATCTTGTCAAAGGAGCTGCTGGTCAAGCTGTCCAGAACATGAACATTATGTATGGATTCACTGAAACTTGCGGTCTAAAATAATGGAATCTGCAAAATGAAAATATTAAAAATCGGTGGAGACCAAATTGCAGATAATGCTTTTCTGAAGCTACTGGCATCAACCATAGCAACTGATGATGCTCCTACTGCTATTGTGCATGGTGGCGGTAATGAAATTGCGGAGCTACAAAAACGTCTAGAGATGAAAGTAGTCCATTTCGAGGGTCTCAGGGTGACGGACCAGGCATCACTTGAAGTAGCGGAAATGATTCTGTCAGGCACAATCAACAAAAAGGTGGTTTCTGGACTTATAGCTGCTGGAATTGACGCAATAGGTATAAGTGGGATAGACCGAGGCTTATTTCGGTGTACAAAGAAATCTCATCCTAGTGTTGATTTAGGTCTGGTTGGAGAGATACACGACGTGAGACCAGAAGTTGTATACGACTTGGTCCACAATAATATTACGCCTGTCATTTCTCCTATATCATTAGGTGCTGACGGCAAACATTATAACGTTAATGCAGACGAAGCAGCTGCTGCTTTAGCTGTTGCAGTTAAAGCTACCAAATTATTCTTCGTGTCAAATATGCCCGGGATAATACAAGACAACAATGTTATTACTACGCTAGACCCCGCAACGGCTATTGAACTTATTGAACAAAAAGTCATCAAGTCAGGCATGGTTCCCAAGATCCTATCGGCCATTCAGGCAGTCAAAGAAGGTGTGGATCAAGTTAGAATAGTTGACGGTAAAGGACTATCGAAAGACACTGGCACCACCATAATATCTAATGGGTCCGGCAACAAATTGCCGAACACTAACAAAGATACTTCCGATGTAGTAACTGCTGAAGCCAAATTCGTAGTCTCAACATATTCTCGGCCATTGCCTGTTTTCACACATGGCAAGGGAGTCTATTTGTTTGATACAGAAGGAAGAAGATATTTAGATTTCACAGCCGGTATAGCTGTAACTGCTTTGGGACATTCCGACAAACAATGGGTAGAAGCAGTCTCTCGCCAAGCCCGTAAACTTACCCACGTAAGCAATTTATATCACACTGAACCACATGTAGAGCTTGCGCAGCAACTCACAGAAAGTTCATTTGCTGATCGAGTCTATTTCTGCAATAGCGGAACCGAAGCCAATGAAGCAGCCTTCAAATTTGCACGAAAATGGGCTCGCGCCAATCATCATACCAACGTAAAGACAAGGATTGTGGCATTTGAAGGGAGTTTTCATGGGAGAACTACGGGGTCATTAGCAGCAACATCCAAGACAAAATACCGATCACCATTCGAACCTCTGATGCCGGGAATAGACTTTGCCACACTTAACGACATAGCATCGGCAGAGAAAACTATTACCAATGAGACATGTGCAGTAATAGTGGAACCGATACAGGGAGAAGGAGGAGTAAACACTGCCTCAAACGACTTCCTGTCTGAACTCAGAAAGATCTGTGACAAAAACAAGGCACTGCTGATATTCGATGAGGTTCAATGTGGATTAGCACGAACTGGCCATCTCTGGGCATATCAAAACAGCGGTATCAGACCTGACATAATGACATTAGCTAAACCACTCGCTGGAGGACTACCAATAGGTGCTACTCTCGTTACTGAAGATGTGGCTCAAACAATCCATCCAGGAGATCATGGTAGTACATTTGCAGCTGGGCCATTAGTCTGTAAAGCTGCAAATGTGGTTTTCAATAGAGTTTCACAACCTGATTTTATTGCCAATGTAGCAAGTACTGGCAAATATCTGAAACAAAAATTGCTGCAATTAGAACCGCAGCAACTAGTGGATGTACGTGGATCCGGACTCTTAATTGGAGCTGAATTTTCGTGTGCAATTGATCCACTTATCCAAGCGGCAGCTAAACGCGGCTTGCTCTTAATAAGTGCAGGTGAAAATGTCCTACGCTTGTGCCCCCCACTCATAGTCACTATGGCACAAGTCGATGAAGCAATAGAAATTATTGGCGAATCACTTGGAAGTATGGAAAATAATCAGGTCGGCTAAAATGGATATTAGACCTGCACTAATATCAGATGTGAGAGGTATATTCGAACTAGTAAACCTGCATGCAGAACTCGGAGATGTACTGCCGCGCACACAGACTCAGATTAAAGAATCACTATCCGACTGGATAGTTGGGAGTCTAAATAACGAAATCGTTGCATGTGTATCCTTATTACGCTACAACAATAATCTTGCGGAAGTGCGATCATTAATAGTTTCTGACCAAATGCAGGGAATGGGATGGGGAGCCACACTTCTAGAAGCTATTATCACAGAGGCTAAATATAGGAAGATACCAAAAATATTTGCTCTGACTCGAGCAGAAGCATTTTTCAAGCGGGCTGGATTTTCACCAAGTGATCGAAGCCATTTTCCCGAGAAAATATGGCGTGATTGCGATCAATGCCCAGTAAAAGATAATTGTGATGAGATAGCAGTGGAACTGCAACTAGAAAAAGCATCTCATCTATACCAAACACCTGAGCAGTCAGACACTTTCGTACTGCACCGAAAACAGGAAAATATGTGAAGGAGTATTATTCCAATGCCTAAGCCTAAGATAGATAAAGTAGTTTTAGCATACTCAGGAGGACTAGATACATCTGTAATTGTCCCCTGGCTGAAAGAAAACTATAACTGTGAAGTCATATGCTTCTGTGCCAACATCGGTCAGGGAGAAGAACTCGACGGACTCACGGACAAAGCAATCAAAAGTGGTGCCAGCAAGTGTATAGTGAAAGATTTACGTACTGAGTTTGCAAGCGACTTCATCTATCCTATGCTCCAATCGGGTGCAATCTACGAACGCCAATACCTTATGGGAACTTCAATAGCTAGACCTCTGATAGCGAAATGGCAAGTGCTTATTGCCGAGGAAGAAAATGCCAATGCGGTTGCCCATGGCGCAACCGGTAAAGGTAATGATCAAGTACGATTTGAACTAACATACAAGGCCTTGAATCCCAGCCTATACGTAATTTCACCCTGGCGCGAATGGGATATTCGATCACGAGAAGATGCCATCACCTACGCTGCTAAACACAATGTACCAGTGGAAGCCACCACCAAATCTATCTACAGTCGTGACCGCAATCTCTGGCATGTTTCGCATGAAGGAGGCCCACTAGAAGATCCTGCTACTGCAGCATCAGAAGACATGTTTTTATGGACTGTGTCACCAATAGATGCGCCCGATACTCCAGAAATAGTTGAAGTATCATTTATATCAGGTGCACCAACAACTGTGAATGGTATCAACCTTGCGCCTGACGCATTAATCGAAACACTGAATGCAATGGGCGCTAAACACGGTATAGGGCGCATTGACATGGTTGAAAACAGACTAGTTGGAATGAAATCTCGCGGGGTGTATGAAACTCCAGGCGGAACCATTCTTTACGCAGCACATCGCGAATTGGAATCACTATGCCTTGACCGAGATACATCCCATTTCAAAGAACAAGTCGCTCATAAATATGCAGAAATGGTCTATTTTGGACAGTGGTATCACAATCTACGCGAATCACTCCAGAAGTTCATCGAGGCTACCCAGAACCCAGTCACAGGATGGGTCAAGCTAAGTCTATATAAGGGAAGTATTACGCCAGTGGGAAGGGCAAGCATTAACAGTCTTTACCGAGAGGATTTTGCCACATTCGGTCAGGAAGATGTATATGACCAAAAAGATGCGTTGGGATTTATAAATTTGTTTGGATTACCTATGAAAGTGAAAGCTATGATAGACAACAGCAGAGGTAAAGAACACGAGCTGTCAGCGCCAGATTATACGAAATTTAAACGGGATTGAACTACAGATGACCATAAAGTTGAATGCTGATGGCACAGTCACAAATCCTCAGGGGTTCCAAGTTGGTACCGCGACCTGCGGAATAAAAGCTTCAGGAAATCCGGACTTAATGCTGCTCCACTCAACAGAAAATTGCGCTGTAGCTGGTATGTTCACAACCAACCAAGTAGTTGGCGCTCCCGTCACGCTTAACCGCGAGACACTAAAATCCAACACTACAAACATGCGAGCTATAGTAGCTAATTCAGGCATAGCAAATGCTTGTACCGGCACCCAGGGATTAAATAATGCTATAGAAATGCAAAACATAGCCAGCAAATCATTGCAATGTAATCTAAACCAAGTATTGGTGCTTTCCACAGGAGTAATAGGGATCCAATTACCTATGAAAAAGATTGGTAAAGGCATTCGAACTGCATCTTCAAATCTATCTCACAATAGTGGTTACAATGGAGCAGAAGCAATTATGACCACAGATACAAATCCTAAGCACTGTGCAGTAGACATCAAACTTCCCACTGGTACAGTTACCATAGGAGGTATTGCAAAAGGTGCCGGAATGGTGCATCCAAATATGGCTACAATGTTAGCCTGTATAACCACAGATGCTCAAGTTCCAGCACCTATCCTTCACAGTGCTCTCAAGACCGCAGTCAACAAGAGTTTTAACAGAATATCAATTGATGGCGATACTAGCACAAGTGACTCAGTGCTTATAATGGCAAATGGATCAAGCGGAATTTCCTGCGCGCAAGGAGATTCTAGAAAAGCATTTACGGCTGCCCTCATTTGTCTGTCCACCAATTTGGCTAAACAAATAGTAAGAGACGGAGAAGGAGTAAATAAGTTTGTTACTGTACATGTCAGTGGTGCACCAAGCGTCAAGGCAGCCCATATAGTGGCAAATAGTGTTGCAACATCCCCGCTAGTAAAAACTGCCTTCGCAGGTAGTGATCCGAACTGGGGACGCATTATAGTTGCGGCCGGTAAATCAGGAGTACAGTTTGACTCAGGCAAAACTCAACTCTGGATTGGAAGTAGACTAGAAGACGAATTACAATTAGTAAAGCAAGCTACACCATGTGACTATGACGAAAATGTTGCCCAATATATATTCTCACAACCTGAATTCTATGTGCATCTAGATTTAGGAAATGGAGAATCTGAAATATCAGTTTGGACCGGCGATCTTACAGAAGAATATGTCAGAATAAATTCTGACTATAGAACATAACGGAGTATTGCCATGCAATTATGGGGCGGCCGCTTCAACAAACCTACGGACAAATTGGTGCAGATGTTTAATTCTAGTTTAGAATTCGACAAACGATTGTACCAAGAGGATATCACAGCTAGTTGCACCTGGACAAATGGTCTCAAGCAAGCTGGGATACTCACAAAATCTGAAGCCGAAACTATCCTGAACGGTTTAGAGAAAATACGTTCGGAATTCTCTGAAAACAAATTTATATTTGATGAAACTGATGAAGACATACATACAGCAGTTGAACGCAGACTAACTGAAATAATTGGCTCGGTTGCTGGCAAATTACATACTGGTCGAAGTAGGAACGACCAAGTAGCAACAGATTTTCGACTGTGGACAATGCACACGTGCTCCAAACTTGTGGATCACATAGTCAAGCTACAGAGTACGTTAATTGAAAGTGCCACAGGAAACCTAAATACTCCTATGCCAGGTTATACACATCTACAACCCGCACAACCTATCACTTGGGGGCATTGGTCTTTATCACATTTCTGGCCACTCCAAAGAGATATACAACGCCTGACTCAAGTGCAAGAGAGGACGTCGTCATTACCTCTCGGTAGTGCAGCATTAGCTGGAACCTCATTTGGGATTGATAGAGCCAAATTAGCTGCTGATCTTGAATTCAATTCTATTTCAGAAAACAGCTTAGATGCTGTATCTGACAGAGATTTCGCAGCCGACTTTTTGTTCTCAACAGCTATGATAGGTATCCATCTGAGTCGTCTGTCAGAGCAGTTAATCCTATTTTCTAGCTCAGAATTCGGCTTTGTATCTCTTGACGACGCATATACTACAGGAAGTAGTCTATTACCACAAAAGAAGAATCCCGATACCCTAGAATTGACCCGCGGTAAATCTGGACGTCTGATTGGAAATCTCACCGGTTTGCTTACTACTCTTAAAGGGTTACCATCGGCATACGATAAAGACTTGCAGGAGGACAAAGAATATCTTTTTGATTCTACCGACACCTTGATCCTTGCACTACCTGTTATGTCAGGCGTAATATCAACTTTAAAGATCAATCCCGACAAAATGTCAGCTAGTATTTTACCTACTTTGTCAGCCACTGATATGGCTGACTATTTAGTTGATAAGGGTGTACCTTTTCGTGAAGCACATGGAATTGTTGGCCAACTAGTCTTGCTAGCAGAGAAGCAAGGACAAGATTTGACTACACTTTCATTGAATGAAATGCAAGCTATAAGCCAGTATTTTACAGAGGATGTAATGGACACATTCGATGTGAACACAGCACTTAAAAGAAGAGGGGTAATTGGTGGAACATCCCCGGAGTATCTAGATATACAACTCCAATCCGCAAAAGATGCGCTGACAAAACTGAATGTATGATACTACACTGGCAATTCTGCATCGACAGCTTATTGCGAGTACGCCGCAACATGATGCATAAAACTCAACATTTATCATATGGGTAGAAGCATACGAACACGTCTGAAAGATTTACTTCCTGTAATTTACCTGCCAATAGCACTCTGCATCACATGGCCAAGCGTTACTGTATTAAGTAATGACGTATTGGGCCGAATGGGAGGAGACAACTATGAGCACGTATGGTATTTGTGGTGGTTAGGGACCACATTGTTTGATAACATTATAGGAAGCCCAGCTAATATAACAGTTCTCAACTACCCTCATGGAATCGAGTCTCCACTCAATTTAACCCATACTCCTGCGCTCTTACTGCCCGCTGTAATCGGATGGTTAACTAATCCAGTCGTAGCATACAATGTTGCCATGATCGTTATACCATCGGTAAATGCGCTCGGAATGTATTTGCTAACCAAGGAATTGACTTGCAACCAATGGGCTGCATTCGTTGGCGGACTTCTATTCGGATTTTCTCCATATGTTTTCGGCCACATGCAAGCTGGACACCTCAGTCAAATTTCTATGCTAGGATTCCCATTATTTGCATTATTCCTGCTTCGATTATTGAACACTAATGCTTGGTACTATGCAGCTTTGACAGGTGTAGCTAGCTTCATATCTGTAGCACATCCAACACATTTGCCATATTTTGTTTTACCAACTACTGCAGTCATAATTTGGTTCAAACGAAATAAGCTTAGAAATAGATCAGTCGTATTACATTGCGGTGCGGCAGCAGTTCTCGGAGCTACATTATTGCTGCCCTTCTACCTACCTCTGATAAATCTGGCAGGCTCAGACCAAATAGCTAACAGCAATCTCATTAATTTTGGTGACAGCATAGGCAAGTCGATGGATATTGCATCATTTGTCACACCACCCTATGGGAACCCATTTCTACCAAACAATTTACACTCAGTCGCACAGAAAATGGTTAGTACATCTGATGAAACACATGGATATATAGGATTGATATCTATATTACTTGTATTTACAGCATTGCAATCAAATAGTCGAGCTGTGTCAGCTTGGACAACTCTTGCAATTCTTACTCTCATCTTATCTTTGGGACCGGTACTAAAATTTGCTGGCGAAATTGTCTCGATAAATGTAGATAATACACAGTACCCATTACAATTACCTTATACTATTTTGGCTCAGATTCCAATATTAGAATGGAGTCGCACGCCTGCACGTTTTTTCGCGACCACCCATTTTGCTATTGCAATAATCGCATCTTATGGCATGACCACAATTCTACAAAAAAACCAAAAGTCACAATGGTGGAGATTCGTTATTATTACATCGATATCAATAATGGCTCTTTCCGAACGCATCATTACGTGGCCGTTCTTAACCTCCCATGCCTGGAACACTGCGCCGATACGCCAACTAGAGTCTTCTAATGATGGTGGTACTGTACTGAACATACCTGCAAGCTTCACAACAAACAATATTGCTCTATACAGTCAAACCATCCACAAACTTCCTATTATTGGTGGCAAAATATTTCGTAGTTCAGAACAAAATGCAACTACTTTAAACTTTTTTAACTCCGTACTACAAGTCAATTCTGAAACAGATATTACGCCTAAACCAACCGACGAGGCGATATTCTATGTACTAGATGCATATAATATAAAAAATATTGTCAATCATCATTGGGCAGAAAATTATAATCCTCTACAACATGACTATCTAACGGACATGTTTGGTACCCCAACTGCCACTTCTATAATTGATAGTTTATATTCAATACCTACAAAATCATCTAAACTACCAAAAGTCATAATTGCACTCGACCATGAAGAATGGTACAAATCTGAAATTTGGGGCAATAAACCTGCTAGATGGTTTGCAGATAGCACAACCATCTACATATATTCTGCCTATGCGCAATCTGGGCAGCTTGAATTTGACGTAATACCAGGCCAGCAATTGCACCATATAGACCTTTTTGTTAATGGTAAACCATTGACCACCCTAATCGTAGGAGATACTGCTACCTATTCAACACCAACCATTGATCTGATGCCTGGAATTACTGTAATACGACTAATGGACAGGTATGGGGCCGAAACAGTTGTTGGCGATCTACGCTGTATCGGAGCAAACCCATTTGCAGGTAAGCTAAAAATAAATCTGGAATGCGACCCACACATAAAAGGTCAACGTACCGTCAGTATAGGTATTCAAAACATGAATTGGGTGTCTGACGCATCAGAACAGCCTATATTGGCAAATTTTGGGGATCAAATAGGACTAACTAACACCAAAATACCTGAAACAATCTCTACTGAGGATAAATTAGTAATACCGCTTAACTTTCAGAGCTTAGATAATATTATCGACGACATGGTTGTATTTGTGCACATATTGAGTGCTGACAAATCCTTTGATCAAGAGAATGTCACACTTATATCGCAATGGGATGGTTGGCCACTACAAGGACAGTACCAAACAACTACGTGGAAGACTGGAGAACAACTTGGGTTCAACATAACAGTACCTATACCTAAAGACAGTCCGAAAGGAAACTACCTAGTTCATCTGGGATGGTATAAAACTGAAACGCAAGTACGATTGCCTATTGCATCTACAACATATGAAACGCGTGATGATATACTCAAACTGGGTTCTTTCACGTTATTAAAATAATAAACTATTCTTTTCAATTCACCACTAATACGGTACTATTCATTGATAATTGTGATATCAATATAAATTTAGCAACGGGAGATCAGTAATATGGATTTTAGCCTTTCCGAAGAGCATCATGCGGTTCAAAATCTAGCGCGGGATTTCGCTGAAAAAGAGGTTGCGCCTGTTATTAAAGAGGCAGACCGAAAACAAGAGATGCCAGCCTTTATTTTGCCTCGCTTAGGCGAACTAGGATTACTTGGCCTCTGTATTCCCGTAAAATACGGTGGACAAGGAATGGACTACATCACTCTTGGGCTAGTGTGTGAAGAGCTGGACTATGTAGATATATCCCTGCGCACTGCCCTCTCAGTTCATTTAGGTCTTAATTCGCTAGGATTATTACAATGGGGTACAGAGGAACAAAAGCAACGCTATTTGGTGCCGCAGGCAATGGGCGAGAAATTCGGCATGTTTGGACTTACAGAACCTGGTGCTGGATCGGATGTAGCTAATTTGAATAGTACTGCCAGACTAGAAGATGATACCTATGTCATAAATGGTGAAAAGACATGGATTTCTTTAGCGAGTCAGGCACATCACATACTGTGGTTTGCCAAAACCGAAACAAACTCGGGCAATGCAGGTATTTCAGCATTTATCATTGAAACTGACAGAACAGGGATAACTAAAGATGACATTCACGGAAAACTTGGCTCTCGTGCAGGTAGCACTGGGTGGATAAATTGCCAAGACGTGCGTATTCCAGTTAGCAACAGAATAGGTGAAGAGGGTGAAGGCTTTAAGATTGCAATGAGCTGTCTTGATAATGGTCGTTATACTGTTGGATCAGGATGTGTGGGAGTTATGAGAGCATCACTAGATGCCAGTGTAAAATATGCAAATGAGCGTCGTGCATTCGGCTCCGAAATTGGTAAACTTCAACTTGTCCAACAGAAGATTGCACAGATGACTGCCGACTACGAAATAGGTCGCATGATGTACCTCAAAGTAGGATGGCTCAAGAACAATGGTGTACGCAACACTAGGGAAACCTCATTATTGAAATGGTTTGCCACAGAAGCCGCATTTAAGAACGCAAACGAAGCTATTCAGATACATGGTGCTTATGGGTATTCAGACGAATATGATGTGGAAAGATTCATGCGCAACGTAAGAGCTACAACAATTTACGAAGGGACAAGTGAGGTACAACAATTAATACAGGCAGGATATGCACTGGGATATCGCAAAGATGGTGAACTACGTTGTGAACTGCCACATTATAATGAGGATGAATGGCAAAAACCTGACTGACACAATAAAACGAGCTTTCCTAACAAATTAGCCAATTCATAAATAAGGATAAATATTTAACATGAGTCTAAATGGTTCGGGCCCAAATGGAAGTAAACCAATACAATTAAATGTACTTGGTAACCCAATTGAAGAATGTTCAATTGATCCAGTTACTGGATTTTTTCGAAATGGGGACTGTAGCACAAGCCCTGATGACATTGGCTCCCATACAGTTTGCGCACAAGTTACCCGTAAGTTTCTCGAATTTAGCAAAGTCACTGGCAATGACTTGTCAACTCCCAATCCGCAATTCGGATTTCCAGGACTACAACCGGGAGATTTCTGGTGTGTGTGTGCTCCACGCTGGAAAGAAGCACTGGATGCAAATTGTGCATGTCCAGTCAAATTAGAGTCTACTCACATAGGTGCGCTAAAGTTTGTAGATTTAGAAGACCTGCGTACACATACTATAAAACATTAATATGCCAGGCCTCAAAACTTAACACTAATATGTTGCTATAGTCAAGATATTGATGTTAGAATATAGGAAGGTGCTGAACAATGAACAATTCAACAAACAACAACATTAATTCCAGCAACACTAAATAACATAAAATGTCCACTAAAGAAACTAAAATAACACATATATTTCTAAAGACAGCTCACGGTGCACCCATGGAGCCAGTGGGACACGCAACTGCTATCACCGGTGAAGGTTTGCAAAACGATGTCAGTAGGGGTCGGACACGTAGACAAGTGTTAATTGTTGATACTCAGACAATCAAAGAATTTGGTTTGTCGCCCGGTACATTACGCGAAAATATAATACTGGAAGGACAAGGTCTTTCCGGTGCGCAGCGTGGTACTATCATTAAATTGGGTTCCGCAAAACTAGAGGTCACCTTGGACTGCGCGCCCTGCGACTATCTAGATGACATTAAGACTGGTCTACAAGATGATATAGAAGGCAAACGAGGAACACTTTGCCGGGTCCTAGATGGCGGAGTGATCTCAGTTGGAGATCGAGCAATCATATCTAACTGATACCATAGTACAGCAATAAGCCTCACAACCCGAGCCAGTACTCGCTTTACACTAATTTAGACAAATATGCTTTTTAACTGTTGTTAAAACTCTGAACATGCACATTTGATTCAATCCCATTCTCTGTTAGAGCAGCAGATACAATGCCTGCAGATTCCTCGGTATTAGACCATTGTCCAGCAGCCTTCACTTCAATCCAATAATACGCTGACAACTCTATTGCACTTTCTCCAAACCTATTGAAAGAGACCCTAGGAGCTGGATCCTTCATAATAATACCTGGCAAGCTACCTAAAGCATTGCCTACAACCATCTCAGTGGTGGCTACATCTGATCCATAAGCAACACTGATATTCATTTCTAGGCAACATCGATCGACACGATTGAAATTCCGAACTGGCTTCGAGTAAACAATTGTGTTGGGTATCAGAACAATAACACCATCATAAGTCTGCACTTCGGTTGCACGGAGATTAATATTGGTTACTACACCAGTGTATCCGCCCACTTCAACTGTATCACCTATGTCAAAAGGCTGCTGAAGCAGCAACAGCACACCAGCAACAAGGTTTTTTGACACATCTTGCAAGGCGAACCCAAGTGTAAAACCTATAATTCCGAGCCCAGCAACAAACGCAGTCAAATCAAATCCTACCTGCTGTAAAGCAATTATAGTACCTGTTATCACAATTGTTAATTTTGTGGCTCTAACTAATAATAATGACAGCTCAGGATCTACATTACGATATTTTAGAGTCCTGCTGGCTGCTCTAGAAGCCATTGCAGACACATATAGTGTTGCCACAAAAAACACCATGCTTGACAGCAGTCTAGGAAGCATACGTGAAAAGTTTTCTATCAAAGGTGCTGAGGATGAAACTAGAATATCCATAATTCTCCCTAAATCATCTTCTTATAGTGAGTTGAAAACCCAGTGTAATACACGCAGTTGTGTGTTGTGTATTAATAACAATGAGCCATAAACCTATATAACAATCTCGAACCTGCATCGATTGTAGCATAATGATGCAATCATGATTTGCAATAATAATTTATACTGACATATTCACAAACCTTCGAACAAATACTTTGCTCTGCTTGACATAGCATACTCGAATGGTATAATCCCTGGAGTAGGAATTAAACTGAATACTACGTTGATTAAAAAGGCAGTCCACACTACAGAGATATGGTGTGGATTTTGTCTGTTTCGTATTGCTGCAAGCAAAAAGGTGCTGGTATACCCTCTGTAGTATGGCACCTAGGAAGCCTATGTTGTATCCAGTAATATCGCTATCATAGGTTTAGAAACTTGTCATCCACAATATCATATTATTAGGAGGCTCACTTGGAAGCCAAAGGTCTCAAATCACTAAGAGTACGCCTAGCATCACCTGAACAAATCCTATCTTGGTCATTTGGTGAAGTTACCAAACCAGAAACTATAAACTATCGTCGCCTACGACCGGAAAAGGACGGTCTTTTCTGTGAGGCCGTATTCGGACCAACAAGAGATTGGCAGTGCTACTGCGGAAAATATAAAAATATCAGATACCGAGGTATAACCTGTGACAAATGTGGAGTGGAAGTCACTAGATCATCTGTGCGACGTGAACGCATGGGCCACATAACACTAGCTGCTCCTGTTGCGCATGTATGGTACGCCAGAAGAGTGCCTTCATATATGGGGTTGCTATTAGACGTGTCTAGAAAAGATTTAGATAGAGTTCTGTATTTCGCACAATATGTAGTTACATACGTAGACGAAGATGCTAGAGAAAAAGCTATTAACCGTCTCGAAGAAGATGACGAAAACGTTGAAGACGAAGAGAAACAACAACTCGCAGAAGTAAAAGCAAAAATTGCAGCTGCCAAGCAATATCGTGACACTAGAGCAGAAAAATTCCAAGCCCGTATAGACAAGATCAACACAAGCTACGAGAATAATCTTGGAAAAAAACTAGAACCATTGATGCGTGAAGCACAAGACTTACAGCAAATAATCGATGACGAACGTGGTAATCCAGCTAAATTGGCGTTAAGGTTGCGAACTGCCAGCACTACAATAGTGGCAAGAGGTGAAACAATCGAATCTAGCCACTTGACTACGCTAAACGATGCCGTGCAGACTCGTCTGCAAGCGATTGAAGCCAAAATGAAAGAGGCGCGTGACAATAAGCTAGCAGATGTGTTGATGGGCATAGAAACTACCAATGCAGAAGCAGAAGATGAAATTGTACGTCAAGAGACGGAATTAGAGGATTTAATTGAAAATCAGCAACAACGGATTGCTGAAGATCGAGAGAAACTTGTTGGTCTTAAGCAAATGATGTTCTTATCAGAGGCACAGTATAGAGACTTAAAGCAAAAATGGGGTCAGGTATTCCGTGCTGGCATGGGCGCCGAAGCACTTTATGAAATACTGTGCGATATGAATTTAGATGAATTGCTCGAAGAACTTTGGATAGAAATACGTACTACTAAGAGTCAACAACGGAAGAAGAAAGCTACCAAAAGACTCAAAGTTGTCGATGCAATGAATAATTCTAAGAATAGACCTGAATGGATGATACTTACAGAGCTGCCTGTTATACCACCTGACCTTCGACCTATGGTACAGCTTGATGGAGGACGTTTCGCTACATCTGATCTTAATGACCTATATCGCAGAGTAATCAATCGAAACAACCGATTAAAAAGACTCCTCGATCTTCATGCGCCTGACGTAATCATTAGAAACGAGAAACGTATGCTACAAGAAGCGGTGGACTCCCTGATTGACAATGCCCAAAGGGGTAAAGCTCTTAGCAGGAGAGGTCGTCGCGAGCTAAAATCACTCAGTGACATGTTGAAAGGTAAGAAAGGTCGTTTTAGGCGCAATTTACTAGGCAAAAGAGTTGATTACTCTGGCAGATCTGTAATTGTAGTTGGCCCAAAACTAAAATTAAATCAATGTGGGCTACCTAAGGTGATGGCTCTTGAACTCTACAAACCATTTGTTATGGCAAAACTTGTAGAATATCAACATGCTAGCAATGTGAAGAGTGCCAAACGCATCATAGAGCTGGGTAAACCAGAGGTATGGGAAGTGTTAGAGGAAGTCATCCAGAATCGTCCAGTACTTCTCAACCGCGCACCCACCCTACACAGACTGGGCATTCAAGCCTTTGAACCTGTTTTAGTAGAAGGTAAAGCAATACAGATCCATCCTCTAGTATGTTCAGCATTTAATGCTGATTTTGACGGAGATCAAATGGCAGTACATGTACCACTCTCTCCAAGAGCAGTTGAGGAAGCCTACGACCTAATGCTCGCATCAAGAAATTTACTCAAACCTGCGGATGGTGAACCAATAGTAGGACCCTCCAAAGACATGGTATTGGGCGTATATTACATGACGATGGAAAGAGATGGCAAAAAAGGGGAAGGACGGACTTTTGCTAATATTGATGAGGTTGAACTTGCTCATGCGCTTGGTCAGCTTGATCTGCATGCAAAAATCAAGCTTTCCATTAAAACCCACTTTGATGACGATAATACGCGTTACGAAGAAGAAGATGCGCGCCGAAGAATAATAGACACTACAGTGGGTCGAGCCTTATTCAATCGTATATTACCGAACAAAATGCAGTACGTAAACATGCTGCTTGATAAAACAACTTTGCAAGACCTAGTAAGTCGATGCTACGCAATTATAGGACAAGACGAAACCACCGAAGTAGTCGACCAAATAAAAAACCTTGGCTTTCGTTATGCTACCAAATCCGGTACAACCATTGCTGTAGCTGATATCACCGTACCAAAAGCGAAAGCTACAATCATTAGTCGCAGCGAAGAGGAAGTAGCTGGTTTAGAAAAGCAATACCAGCGCGGCTTACTTACCGAGCAGGAGCAAACTGATCGTACGATCCAGATATGGCAAGCTGCACGTAAAGAGTTGGAGCAGGAAGTCAAAGACGGACTTGATCCCGATGGTAATCTCAGAGTAATGGCAATGTCTGGGGCTACAAAAGGTGGATTTACACCAATAGCACAACTGGCTGGAATGAGAGGGTTAATGGCAGATCCAGCTGGGAGAATCATCCCCCTTCCAATTAGATCTAACTTCCGAGAAGGATTACGAGCACTTGAGTATTTCATATCTACTCATGGAGCAAGAAAAGGTTTGGCTGACACAGCCCTTAGAACTGCTGATGCTGGATATCTAACGCGAAGACTATGCGACGTGGCTCAGGATGTAATAATCAATGGCAATGACTGTGAAACCGAAGACGGACTTTGGATTAGAAGAAAAGATGATGTGGCAGGTCAGGAATTCCATGAACGAATACAGGGAAGACTAGCAGGAGCAAATATAGTTCACCCTAGCACAGGAGAAGTGATAGCAGCAAGGAACGAAGAAATCTCGGATGAAATAGCATTAATCGTGCAGGATCTGGCTATTGATGAAATTTTCGTTCGGTCACCACTAAATTGTCATTTGGACCGAGGTATATGTGCTATGTGTTATGGGCGCGATCTCGGGCGCGGAAAATTAGTAGAAATAGGAACAGCAGTCGGAATTATTTCTGCTCAATCCATTGGAGAGCCAGGCACCCAACTTACCCTGAGAACGTTCCATACAGGCGGTGTAGCACATGGTGGAGATATTACTAGTGGTCTGCCAAGAGTAGAAGAAATCTTTGAAGCCAGGAAAAAACCAAAGGGCGAAGCAGTAGTGACTGAAATTGATGGAAAATGTGAAGTTATCCGAAATGAGGATGGAAAAGTGTCTATTCGCATCATCAACAGTCAGCTATTAACAGATGAATATACTATACCTAAAGGCTGGGCCATTAAAGTAGAAGATGCCGATGAAATCACAGCAGGTTCGGCAATAGCTACCAGAGGTGATAACACAACAACAGCGGAGAATGAAGGTAGAGTCCACCGCAATGATAGATCTATATTAGTATCTCGGGACCACTATGAAGAAGAAACATATGATCTGCCAACTAGTGCCCGTATATTAGTGGTTGAAGGGCAAAAAGTTCGTGCTGGAGATAGTCTAACCGAAGGGTCGCAGAATCCTCACCGGATTCTTCGAATATTGGGCAGAGAAGCTTGTCAACTTTATTTGCTAACTGAAGTACAGCAAGTTTACAGATCACAAGGGCAAAATATTCATGACAAACACTTCGAAGTTATAATAAGAAAAATGCTTTTACGAACCCAGATCGTCCGTGCTGGTGAAAGCCAACTACTACCAGGAGAATTCGTAGACAGGTATTCTCTACAGGAAATTAATGAGCAGTTACTAGCGGAAGACAAGGAGACAGCAGCAGGAGTGCCAATGTTACTTGGTATTACTAAGGCTTCTTTAGCTACTGACTCATTCCTATCTGCGTCATCGTTCCAACACACTATACGTGTTCTAGCAGGAGCCGCAATCGAATCCAAAATAGATCCTCTGACAGGACTCAAGGAAAACGTAATAATTGGAAAACTTATACCTGCAGGAACAGGATATCAAACCCATCAGCCTTTACCAGAAGCAATAGAAGATACATCTGTCCTAGAAGACAATCTTGAAAATATTATCTTGAGCGATGCTGATTTCGATGTAAAAGAAATACCAACCTAAATGTTCCAAAGGCTAAATATAATGCTGTCAATATATTCACAGATAGTACGTTGAGTGCTTATATCAGTGCTGTCTGTGAATTCTATATTAGTTTAATTGTCAAGTATAATCCTTACGGAGCAGCTCTGTGCCTTTTACTGAATTAGGACTTCAACAAACCCTAGCAACTAGATTGCTCAATCTAGGGTACATGCGTCCAGCCTCAGCCCATACCAAAACTATCCCAGCCATTCTAAACGGAACCAGCCTATTCGTTGGAAGCCCATCAGGAGCCGGATTCACAGAATCGGCTATGATTTCAATCATCAACCTATCTACAACACAAGCACAATCAAGACGGGCATACATAATATTATCGGCAAGTGACGACCACAAACATATCTATGAGCAAAGGTTGAAACTGTTGATGGGTGATGAAATCCAAATTGACATTATAACTAACCTGGAGAGATTTGCTGCACCTACAACTCAAGCAACCATATTGATAAGTACACCTCAAGAATTTCATAATTACTTGGAGCAGTCTTCTACAAATAGAGAGCTATCATACACACTACTACTCACTGAAACTGATGAGATGGTTGCACGTGGCGCCAAACCCCAATTACTTGCATTGAGTGACTACCTCTCCAAAGAATGTCAGATAATCATTTGCACTAGCAAAATCACTAAATCAGTAAAATCTATTAGCAGGTCTTTGCAGTACAAACCTAAATGGCTCACATTAGGTCCGAACAACAAGGAGCCACGAAATATAGCTCATCAAGCATGGCCTGTGCCTAAAACTATGAAAGACCAATTGCTATTGAAGCTGTCCAGCAAACTACATAATGCAAAAGCCATAATCATAGTTAATGATCAGCAATATGCCACAAAACTCGCAAGACGAATGCGGACGAGAAAATTAAAGGCCGCTGCTGTCAGAGCTGTTGATGCATTAGAAACCTATTCTCGCTTCGAATCAAATGACATACAAATGCTGATATTACCAGATCAATTGAACCGATCTATTTCTCTTGAGGGTGTCACGCATATAATTCACTATCATCTTCCTGATAATCCACAAGACTATTTGACAGCATCAATAATAGCGCCTGGTGCAATACATATGTCTATAATTTCACCTAACGACGAGGAACGGTTAATTGAAATTGAAGACGTACTGAAACGTCCTTTATCACGCAACATACTTACCAATTTTGACTATACAGACAAATTTAGTAAGTCAAAACATGAAACCACCACAAGAAAGAAGAAAAGACCTAAAGGTAAACAACAAACCAAATTTGAGTGGGATCCTGATATTCCACGTACTTGGGGAGACCGAAACGCAATTCGAGCAAATCCCGAGAAAACTCCATTAGAAGAATGGTCGCCCAGTCCACTACCCTCAGTTTGGTTAGATAAGAATCTCCGTAAAAATACCAAGAGTGGATCAGCCAAAAACCGACCTAGTCGTCGTGACAAGCAATACAGGAGAAATCATAACGGAAATAAGTTCTCCCGCACTACAAAGCAATAACGACAATTCTGTTATATCCTGCAGGAAATTAAGAAACGCGCATAGTCCGTTTAAGCAAATATCTAGAAGGAGTAGATAGTATGGAAATAGGCCATATCAAACCAATAGATATCGACGAAGAGATGCAAGCATCATATCTTTCGTATGCAATGAGCGTTATCATCGCTAGAGCTATACCTGATGCTCGCGACGGACTTAAACCAGTACATAGACGTATATTGTATGCAATGCATGACATGGGTATTGGCCCACAATCTGGTCACAAAAAGTCAGCCAGAATTGTAGGTGAAGTGCTCGGGAAATATCATCCACATGGAGACCAAGCTGTATATGATGCAATGGCTCGTATGACCCAAAACTTCTCTATGCGTTCTATGCTTTTGGATGGACAAGGTAATTTTGGGTCTATGGATGGTGACACTCCAGCCGCTATGCGTTATACAGAAGCGCGACTACACCCAATATCTACTCAGCTCCTCACTGATATACAAAAACATACTGTTGATTTCATTGACAATTTTGACGACACGTTACAGGAACCAACGGTTTTGCCAGCAGCATTTCCAAATTTGATGGTCAATGGCAGTACCGGTATAGCAGTAGGGATGTCCACATCAATACCACCACATAACCTCTCTGAAGTATGCGGTGCACTAGAACTGATGTTAGAAAACTGGACAAACTTAGATAAAATACAGGTGCAAGACCTTATGCACCACATCAAAGGTCCTGACTTTCCAACCGGTGGGCTAGTTATCACATATGCGCAAGAAGATAGCTTAGCTAGTGCCTATGGGTCAGGTAGAGGAAAAATTACTGTACGGGCTCGTATCCATGTGGAAGAATTAACTCGTGGACGTCAACGCCTAATCGTTACCGAATTGCCCTATCAAACCAATAAAGCGTCATTAATAAGTCGAATTGCTGGGCTTGCGCGCGATAACCGTATAACTGGAATTACTGATCTCAGGGACGAATCTGATCGACAGGGAATGCGAATAGTCATCGACCTAAGCAAATCAGCAGAACCTGACACAACATTGCAACAATTGTTCAAACTCACTCCATTGCAAACAACTTTTAGCATAATTTTGTTGGCACTTGTCAATGGCGAACCAAGACTCTTAACTCTCAAACAAGCATTACGTGTGTTCTTAGAACACCGAATAGAAGTGGTGCGGAGGCGATCGCAATTCGACCTTAAACAAGCAAAAGATAGAGCACATATCGTATCTGGTTTATTAACCGCACTCGACAATATAGATGCAGTCATAACGCTAATACGCAAATCTAAAGATGTACCCGCTGCACGTAAAGCACTTATGAGACAGCATGACCTAAGTAATACACAAGCTAATTCAATCCTTGACATGCCACTAAGACAATTAGCACAACTACAACGAAACATGCTGAAAGATGAGTATAAAGATCTAATGAGAAGCATTGAAGAACTGCAATCTCTATTGCGATCACAAACAAAAGTGCGCGAAATGGTAGTATCAGAACTAAGAAAAGTCAGTGATAAATACTCGGACAATCGCCGTACCCACATAATTAATTCTAGCGATAGTCAACAAAGATCTACTGCTAACATTATTGTTCCCAATGAAGACTCATGGATTGTACTTACTCAACTAGGGACATTAGCTCGCATCAATAATTCACGTAGACCCTCTCTTGCTGGATCTGTGCCGCTGTCAATCTTACGAGCCAACACACGGAATGTACTATATCTAATTGCTAATGATGGAACTGCTTCTGCAATAACTGTAGGATCAATTCCCATCGCATCCAATCCAAATCTAGGAGTTCCAATTGACTCAATCAGTGCTATAACGAACAACACTAGTATTGTAACAGCTCTCTCCATTGATCCTTCAACTACTGGCAAGTCAGATGATCACACGTCACTATTGCTAGCAACTGATAAAGGTGGGGTGAAGAGACTGCTAACAAAGAATTTACCAGGACCATCAGCATCAGTATTTAGATTAATAAAACTGAGCGGTACTGATAGGCTAGTATCTGCATGTTGGGCAACATCCTCACAAAATGTTCTGATGTACACATCCGCAGGAAAAGGAATACGTTTTGACTGCAATAAGGTTCGTACAACCGGACTCTCGGCTGGAAATGTTCAGGGAATACGTATGAGTGACAAAGACGACCAGATGATTACATGTCTAACAGGGAGCGAAAACACAGAAATATGCCTAGTCTCACAAAATGGCAAGGCAAAACGCATCACCGTTTCTCAATTCCCTCTTCAAGGTCGAGGTGGAAGCGGAGTACAAGCATGCAAACTAGACACAGGACAAAGATTGTCAGGTGCAGTGCAAGCGATTTCTGACACAGAAATAGTTGTAGTTACATCAAAGAAAAAATCCCAGGCACTCAAAGTATCAGACGTGCCATTGCTTGGTAGATCAGCCGCTGGTTCCCACATATTGGATTTACGCGACAAAGAGAAAGTAACCAGGGTGATACTCTGTCAGCAAAGTCTGCATACCCAAACTAACAAATCGACCGGAAAGAAGCATAGCACAAAAAACAATAAGCCTAGCTCGACAAAAAATAAATCAAATACTCCCAAAAACACGGTGGGTCACGATAAAGGTGCTAACAAGTCGTCGAAAGACCTCAACAACAAGCAGATACCTTTGTTTAAAGTACCAAAACAATAGAACTCTAATCTAAGTTGTCTGAGATTTAGGTCTCTACTACAGACCAGCTATTATCATAGTACAATCATTATAATGAAAGACCAGGCTGAGATTACTCTATCTAACATTAGAACCGCTCTTGATAGCGAAAACATTGCATTAGCAAAACAACTGTTGAACAAGCTACACCCAGCAGACCAAGCAGATGCCATAAGTGACCGTCCACTTCAAGAGCAAACCGAAATGATACCCACATTAAGTGTGAATCATGCTGCTGATGTTCTAGAGCATTTGGATGAAGACGAAGCAGCAGAAATTGCTGCCAAATTGCCCCTCGAAACACTAGCCCATTTATTGGATGAAATGGAACCTGATGAAGCCGCGGACATACTATTAGATTTGTACGAGGAACGCGCATCGGCTGTAATGGCTAAAATGTCTTCAATTGATAACATACGGCCCTTACTAGAGCATGATGATGATACTGCAGGCGGACGTATGACCACACAAGTTCCAGTATTAGATCGTGGGATGACAGCAAGCCATGCTATTGCATATCTACGCAACTCAAAACCAGATTCTGAAGTTCATTACTATCTGTATGTGACTGATAAAGCGGGGAAACTGCTCGGCATACTAGGACTGAGAGAACTCATTACAGCCAAACCATCTACCAACATAGAAACCATAATGAATTCCGATGTCATTAGCGCATCTGTTGACGATGACCAAGAAGAATGTGCCAAATTAATGTCTCACTACAACTTAATGACACTCCCTATCACAAATAAAAGTAACCATCTAATGGGAGTGATTACCTATGATGACCTTGTAGAAGTTATAGAAGACGAAGCTACCGAAGATATTTATGCTTTAGCAAATCTAGCAGCCGATAGTGATTTGGATGTGTTCAGTCCTGTACGCATGATGATTACCCGACGCCTGCCCTGGCTTTATGTAAATCTTGGTACTGCCTTTCTAGCGGCCTTTGTCATCAGCCGGTTCGAAGCTACCATAGCAAAAATAGCAGTGCTTGCAGTATTTCAATCAGTAGTAGCAGGCTTAGGTGGAAATGCAGCTACACAGGCACTAGCTATAATGGTACGTGGACTAGCACTTAAACAACTAGAGTTTCGTCATGTGTGGAAAGCCCTAGGTAGAGAGCTAATTATAGGAATGTTGCATGGATTAGCGATAGGGCTGGCTGTAGCCGGTATAGTATATCTGTGGAGAGGTAACCCTTTGCTCGGACTGATAATAGGATTAGCTACATTCGGCAATCTCGTGGTAGCAGGAGTAACGGGCACAATAGTTCCATTGACACTAAAATATTTCCGCCAGGATCCTGCACTTTCCTCAAGCACACTGGTCACGGGAATAACTGACATTATTGGGTTCGCGCTATTTCTAGGACTTGCTACATTATACCTACCCTATCTATGACACATACTAAGATTTTCTCACCAGCCATGTTATGTCTATTACTATAATTGTTAATCCATACGCTAACAGATGGAAATGTGGCCAGCAGATTGACACAATAGACAAATGGATGAAAACCTCCAGTTTGGAATATCGCATACTGACAACTAATCAAAAAGGTCACGCAAAACAATTAGCTTTTGATGCTGCTAAATCAGGCAAGCGCACTATTATCGCTGCTGGTGGAGATGGTACACTAAATGAAGTAGTCAACGGACTGCTCAAGCATAATCTTGAACATCAGTTCACAGACTGTACTATAGGAATAATACCTTTAGGAACTGCTAACGATCTTGCGACTCAATTACACATACCTAGCAACATTAAAGACGCAATAGGGATAATATCGTCAGGATTTACGCGCAACATTGATTTAGGTAAGGTCAATGGCCATTACTTCATTAACAACTCGGCGATAGGACTAGAAACCGAAGTTACACTTGCAAATGAACGCATGACCAAAGTCCAGGGACCTCTTCGATATCTTTTGGCCGCAATATTGACTATATTGAAACGTCCTAGCTGGCAGACTAATTTAGTCTGGAACAACAGTGAATATTCAGGATCACTAACATTGGTATCAGTGGGAAATTCTAATAGAACCGGCGGCATGTTCTATATGACGCCAAATGCAATAGTCGATGATGGTAAACTTGATTTCATCTATGCTCCTGAATTGACGAGAAGAGAAATGTTTCGTTTACTACCACAGACACTTAACGGTAGTCACATATCTAACAGTGCAATTCACGAACATCGCACTAGTCACCTCCAAATCAATTGTGATCCGCCTACGACTATACAAGCCGATGGTGAAATTTTCAGCGCTGCAACAACTGATATAACCTATAGCATAATACGCCAGGCTCTGCAGATTTTAGTTCCCAAGCTCTAAGAAGATATAAGGTTAAGATGAGTACGTAGCGACACTTTAATTACATGCTCATTTAGATTAATGGTGAATCTTAACAGAGGTGCCTATCTCTGAAAAGTTGTATAACCATTCGGCATCCTCTATGGTTAGATTTATACACCCATGACTCATAGGGGTACCAAAATTATCATGCCAGTAAGTTCCATGAATACCGTATCCACTATAGAAATACATTACGTAGGGTACGTCTGGTAAATACCATGGAACCCCCAAGTCCACTCCCCGCATATCTGCTTTTAAGTGTTTTATATATATTTGAAATTGCCCTGTTATGGTAGGATAGCGAGCTGTACCAGTTGATATAACAAACTCGCGAATCTGTTGTTCTCCTTTCATAGCATATGCACGCTGGTTACTGACATCTATATCGATCCATCCGCGTTCACTATCTGGTGAAGCAACATCTAATTTATTGCCTTGTGCTTCCAGACTCACATCTACACCATCTATATCCCAAACTCCTACTAAAGCTCTGTCACGCAGGGTAAGTCTCATATCCAACTGAACTGGAGTACAATCTGGACCTGTTCTATACGTTATAACAGCATTTACAACCGTCTCTAAAGAACGATCGCTGGTATTTTCCACATTCTCAGCACTAATGCTACACAAATCCATGTCATGATAGCCTTGAACATATGATTCGAAGCTGCTTCCATGTACACGGTCCCTAAACCCTGTACTCAGTAGTTGCCAGGACAAGTCATATTTACCCTGACTGACATAATTCCAGTAATTTATAACTGCATCAACTGCAGTATCACGGCTGCCATTGACAGTATATTCATATATGCGCTCTATATCTTCAGCTGAAGCGCTAAACGCGTATTCATAGCCGGCATTATGTAATTCTTGCCGCTGGCGCTTCTCATCCTGCAATACTCCAATTTCTATCGTGACATCACTACTGATATAGTCAGCGCTAAAGTCGCTATTAATTTCATCCGAGATAATGTCAGCATCCGACTCCGGTATTTCGTTTGACACGTCCAAACTTAATTCGGATTGATCAGAATCGTTATCATTGTCTTCAGTACTAGCATCGCTAGCAATCTCCTCAGATACAATGTCAGCATCCGACTCCGGTATTTCGTTAGACACTTCCAAGCTTAATTCCGGTGGAATAGTTAGAAATTGATCAACCAATATCGATGTAGATAGAAGTTCACTAGCAGCAACTATCTTATCTACTGCACTACCATAACTTTGTGCAATGTTACCTAAAGTATCTCCCGACCTAACCACATATGTAATTGGAACATGCAAATCGCGATCTATCGATATGGGATTTACTGGTGCATCATAATCAGGAATTACAAGTTGTTGTCCTACAAATATTTTTGTACTAGTAAGCCCATTAGCTAGAGCAATTGCTCCAATACTAACCCCATATCTATCTGAGATTTTTACCAGATTATCACCAGATACAACCGCATGTTTGTTTTCTTCCCTGATCACATTTTCAGCTCTGACAGTGTCAGACAAAGATAACAACAACATTGCTGCAATTATCAGAGCGCTTACAGACCTTTTAACACGAAATACAGTACACATATTTATGTAAATTAAATAATACCACTTTATGCACTAGTATTCCTATACTTACGTAAGGATAGCAACTAGTTTGCCTATTGCAACAAATTTTTATCAGCGGGATAAAATCAATAACGAACCAATGCCCAAACTCAAACCAATTAACTTGGTCATCGTGACTGGCTCACGAAACACCAAAAACGCTAAGACAACTGCAACCACAACCTGCAAAGACTGAATAGGAAATACAATGCTCCCTTCACCGCCAAACTTCAGGGCATATAACACAGTAAACACAGACATCGAGGCAAAAACACCAGAAAGGATTGCCCACCAAGTTAGCCGTCCGCTTAACGTAAATGAGCTTTTCGTCACTAGCATCACAAGAACAGCTAGAGCCAAGAATGTAATAGCATCCACTAAAATAAAACTAGCTACATCAGCGCCATTACGGATACCAAACTGCGATGTAAAAGCTACTAGGCCGCCAGCAATCAGGCTTGCCACAGCAAGCAATATTGGTACATTCATATTTTCTCCTCCCAACACAGCAACCATAAAACCACATGTGACACATCTTGCCACGTCTCACAATACTACAAAATCTTATTAAGTCAGAGACATCTTTAAGTTTTTATTGTGACTAGGTTAAGACTAAATAGGGTTACTTCTAAACCAATTACGCCACTCACGTTTTTCCCACACAACAAGAATGGGCGCCGCATTAAAAAGTGAAGAATAAGTGCCACTAAATAGTCCGATCATCATAGTAACAACAAAATGAAAAATGCTTTCTCCACCAAATAAGGCGAGTGCAAACAAAGTGAATAGTGCAGTAAGCTGGGTATTGATAGAACGGTCAAGAGTTTGCACAACAGAAAGGTTGACCACTGCCTCATACTCAGTGCGACGATATCGATTAAGATTCTCCCTGATACGGTCAAACACCACAATTGAATCATGCACTGAAAAACCTATTACGGTCAGTAATGCGGTCAAGAAAAGAGCATCAACTTCCCAGTCAAAATATTGACCAAGAATTGCTGTCAATCCTACAACTATTGTTGCGTCATGCAACAATGCTGCTATAGCACATACCCCGTAACGAAATGAATTCTTGACACCTCGAAAAGCGTATGTAATATATCCTAAAATACCGAACGCTGCTATTGCCACTGCCTGTACAGCTCTGCCAGCCACCTCACGACCAATGACAGGGCCGACACTTTCAAAACTAAGCAGTTCTACTGCCACGTCAAATTCATCCTCAAAAGCTTCAATTACCACACCTTTTGACAAATCGTCCATTGTTTTTGTACGGATGACAACTACATCATTGTCAGCAATCTGCACGACATTATCACTAAAACCATTGTCATCTAATAGTGTTGCAATACTACTGGTACTAAGATTGATATCACCTTCCATCTTAATCTCAAGCTTACTTCCACCTGTAAAGTCAATAGCAAGCGGAAGTCCCCACATAGCAACCGCTAAAATCCCAGGTATCATAACCAACATGGAAATACCGAAATACCAGTAGCGTCTTCGTAAAATGTTTAGCATTTCTTTACTTTTTACACTCCCAACAACCCTTTACGTTTTTCTAAGTCCAGTCGCCCTAGAAATACAAGGAGTAAATTACGGGTCGCAACAATGGCTGTAAACATGCTCACACCAACACCTATTGCAAGTGTCAAGGCAAAACCCTTAACTATGCTAGCTCCAAATGTACTCCCAAACCAAAACAATATGGTGCATGTGATAATAGTAGAAATATTGGAATCTCGTATAGATGGCCAAGCTCGTCGAAAACCTGACTGAAGAGCAAACTCAATGCTCCGTCCATCCCGCAACTCTTCTTTCATGCGCTCAAAAATTAGAATGTTTGCATCTACAGCTACTCCAACAGATAGCACAAAACCAGCGATTCCCGGCAAGGTCAATGTAACTGGTATGAGCTTAAAAAGCGAGAAGGTGATTGCAGCATACATTGCAAGCGCTAGTACAGCTACTACGCCCGGCAATCGATAATACAGCACCATAAATAGGGCAACAGTAGCAAATCCAATTGCTCCAGCTAGCATACTCTGTCTCACTGAATCTTGACCCAATGTAGGTCCAATTGTACGGCTATTGACTACCGAAAGTGGTACCGGCAATGCACCATAACGCAACTGTAATGCTAGTTTATTGGCACTTTCGGAGTTGAAATCCCCACTTATAACTCCACTGCCACTAGGTATAGCATCGCGAATAATCGGACTTGAAATCACTTTACCATCTAAAACTATGGCCATATGGGACCCTATATGATTTGCAGTATGCTCACCAAACACATCAGTGCCTTGATCAGAAAGTGTAAAATTGATCTGAAACGCACTTGTAACTTGATCCCTACCTACACTCGCACTACGCAAGTCTGCTCCGGTCATAATAGTTTCAAAAATTACATCGGACAGATCAATCTCCTCTCCCGCGGCAGCACGTTCTGCTAGGATATTTACATTAGTTATTTCTCCAGTATTTTTGTCAGTACGGATGGATGTTCCAGGAGACAATGGGCTAGATCCCAAATCCACAAATTCGAGCAAACCAGTCTCCTTTAAGAGTGCTACAGCTTCTTCAGGATTGTCAATACCAGGAAGCTCAACAGATATACGACTAGCTCCCTGACTCTGAACAACTGGTTCTGTCACACCAAGTCCATTGACTCTTTGCTCTACAATTGAACGAGTGGCAGCCATAGCATCAACAGAGATCTCTTCATTTTTAGCAGTATCAGCTTCTAACAACACCTGCAGGCCGCCCTGTAAATCTAATCCTTGACGGACCTCTACATTCCAATCAATGTTCCGTTCGAATATATCTATATGTAACTCAGAATAAGGTGAAGCAATCCAGACAGACGTACTGAAAAGAAAAAACAAAAAAATAAGCATACGTGTAGATCGATTAGCCATAATAATTTCTATGCTCTAAATAATTTCTATGCTCTAAAGGAAAATCTCAGGGAGATTTTGTTCCAAGGTATAAAGCAAATACAGATGACATTATACCGTTTTTATAGTGAAATATGAAGCATACTAACGAACAATTGTCTAAGTATCACGCCTAACTCTTCCTAGGTATAGAAAACCAGAAACTCCTAACACTACTACTGACAGCACAACTACTGCATTCCACCAAAAGGTATCTTCATGATAGCCATGCTCCATTTCGAAATAAGTAACCCCTTTACCTGTATCTCCATTGATTGTTACAGTTATAAGATAAACGCCAGTTTCTATACCACTAAAATCCGTCTCATAACGAAATTTGTTTGCTGATTGTCCAGTAGTGGCCGGTTTAGCAATCTCAGGCTGCCCCTTATCCAATGGAGTCACATTTATAATAACCGAAGCATTCAGAACAGGACTATCTTCTTGGTCGCCTACTGCAACCGTAAAGTGCAAATCGCTGGAGCCTACATCTGATGTTGACCATACAGTCACATAATAAGGACCTGCTTTCTCGCGAACGATTTGCTCATCACCACCACCATGTGCAAATACTCGTCCGAAGAATAAAATCGGCATGAATAATGTTAAGCCAAATATTGTTATCTTACAAGCGGTTGAAATCCTCACGATGAATAATCCAAAACTAGTCCCGATATCGCAAGACCCCTGATTTACGCACTGCAAGGATCATCCACAACATTGCCACACAGACCCAAAGAGAGGTTCCCACAGTTAAGTGTAAAACTCTAGACCACATAGGTATCCGAAGCAATATATTGGCAGCACCAAGCACAATTTGTATTACCAGAAAAACAAAAATACTATGTCCCAAATATCTTATGTCGAGCTTTGCATAGACAGTCAACAATATATAGGCTATTGATAACACCATTGTTGCAACGATATAAGCCGAGTATCGATGAAGCAGATGAATATTAACGAGGTTTCTAATAGCATCAGATACAAAACCGCAATGTGGAAATTCTAAGCACGCAAGTGAAGCTCCACTACGTGTTACGTATGAACCACTTAGCAGCAATAGATACAAGCACACAAGAGTAAATGAGACAAATCTGTAGAATGCCCGATTACTTGGTATCATACCTATTCTGTGACTGATCAAGGTGCTAGCTCTAACAAAATACAATGATGTTATTACTAAAAGTCCAGAGAGTGAAGCCACTGTCAGATAACGGGTGACATCTATGATGCCTTTACAATAAGGTTCGACCGGGCATGCGATGCCTTGATAATCTCCATACAGACGATACAAATATATGTGAACTATAACAAATACCAAGGCAATTATAGTTGCCCACGAAAGCAAAGCTTTATTGCCAAACATATTTATTCCAGTTGGATGCCAATCCATAGCAAATGTCACGGATACAAACACTATAGCTACTAACCCTATCAGTATCATTGCATTGCCAGTATGAATCCATCCGGTAGCAGGCGGAATCTCCAGAACAACGTGAAGTCCTCCCAATAAAACCTGAAAAACTAGAAACATATTGGCCAACAAGGAAGGCCAAAAAATAAATTTGATGTTGCGATGATATCTCCAAACAACCAACAAAATCAAAGCAAACTGTAAAGCCACTATTAAACCTATAAGTCTATGTGAAAATTCTATCCAAGCACTTATATCTCCTAAAGGAGGAATTGCTTGACCATAGCACAATGGCCAGTCTGGACATCCTAAACCATGGCCTGTGACCCGCACAATACTTCCAACGCTTATCATCGCTGTTGTAGTCAAAAGCGCTGTTAGAACCAATCCGGACAGTTTAGAGTTCGCAACTTCTAAAAAGCGCAATAATACCCTTTTCATATTGATAAACTCCGATTTAGTTACGTTATAATCAGCGGTAACCCCTATACAAATGTAATGTTTACACAGATCAGTAAAATGATAGCCGCCAAATAGATATTCGATCCATGGAACATCTTACGAGCTTCAATCACCTCAGGGTACACAATCAACCTAGCATTTTGCACAACGAGCATCAAAGTCATAGCCAATACCGGGACAAAGTAAAACCACCCTAATTCTGGTAGAACACCTAGGCTAAGCGCTGCCAATCCAGTTGTGATGGTATGTAACAAAATCCAATAACCTGACTGGCGTATATTTAGTTGAACTGGCAGCATGGGGGTATTACTCATCCTATAATCATCTCGACACACAATTGCAAGGCTCCAAAAATGCATTGGAGTCCATGAGAACAGTAGTGCTGCCATCACAATGGCACCAGGGTCGTTCCACACACCTATTACCGCACTGCCGCTCAGAACAGCAGCACTACCTGCTGCTCCTCCAACAATGATGTTAAGAATTGTACGAGACTTAAGCCACAGTGTATAGATGCCCACATAAATAAATGCGCCTAGAAACAAAAACAAGGCCATCGGTGCATTAGATGGAAGCATTGCTAAGCACGGTACTATAATCATTAGTATTGACACATATGGTACCCATCCTGGATGCTGTATAGTTCCCACAACCAGTGGTCTGAGTCGTGTTCGCGACATAAGTGCATCAGACTCCCTTTCTATATATTCATTGAGTGCACCAGCCCCCGACGCGGAAAGTCCGCCTGCCATTATCAAAACAACCAAATCTTGCAAAGATGGCACACTACTTTTCGCCAAAAATGCGCCGCCAATTGCCGACAACAACAACAACACGACCACTCGTGTTTTGAACAATACTGAGACAAGTCTCCATTTGGAAAACTTAGACATATCTTTACCAGCATTTCTATCAACAGCAGAAACAGTCTCGCTCATCTTAATTTCTATTCCTCGATTATGTCCGTAATCCTAGCACCCTCGTTCGTACGCAACAAATGCAGATATACCCAACCAAGTAATGGCACGAAAAGCCACCATTGTACGGCATATCCTAAATGTGGTCCATCATCAAGTTCAAACTCCAAAGGCACTGATTGTGGCAAATCATCAAAACTATTGTTTGCCAAGTCTTCCTGCACATATACTGGCATTAGAGTGTAGTCAACGTATCTCTGCAAATCATCTATATCCAACTGATATATTTCTCTGTAGAAACCATCAAAAGTCAATGAATCACCTGGGCGATCCTGTGACTTGCGAATTCGTCCAGACACAGTAACCGTCCCATATTCTTGAAATACAGACATATCCCCGAACTCTAAGATTTCGTGCGGAACCCAACCGCGATTCACTAAGATTGCCTTATTGGAATCGTATAGCATCAGAGGAGTGATTAGATTAACGCCTGATCTACCACGCAACACCTGCCCTTTAAGAATAAAATCATTTTCATAATCATATTCACCCATTAAAGTGACCGCTCGCAAATCGACATTGTCTAAATCATCCTGTAGGTCAAGCGTATCAATTGGCACTGATTCGAGGGACAATTGACGGCTAACGAATTCATTTCGAGTACGCCTCTGAAAATGGCGCTCTAACTGCCAAATACCAAGTCGACCCATAACACCCATAGCACACAACACCATTACAGTACGCCACCACCAATTACGGCCAATTAAAACCATGGGAACTTTATTCCACGAAAGCATATAATCACTCAACTATAAGTAAACATATAAAATCATCTCTTAAGCTATATCTGATTCAATCTCGGAGAACTATTTCTTTCTTCTGACACCATCATCCTTACCACTAACACAATTATTGCAACAATAATCATCATGCTACCTGGTATCCACATAATAATTCCACCAAGCATTTGGTCCTGCATAACCGTTAATGACCACGGACGCTGTATTTTTACGTAATGTTCATATATGGGTTGTCTAGAGAATGTAATGATAACTCCAGTGATCATATTCACTGGAACTGTCACAAGCAAGTATGCAATCCGCCTACCGTAAGCGAGCTTTTGATGCACACGCGGAGCAGCACTAGTAACGTGCCACCAAAACAGCATTGATACCAAGAAAAAGCTAATGTGCTCTATATCGTGCACAAACTTGGAACGCAGTGCAGCTTCGTAAAGCATAGGATCATGCCATCCTATATATACAATAACAAACATGATCCAGCTCGCGCCTGCTCCAGCATAACGCCTCAACAATTTACGCAACAACGACCTACCTACAAATAGTCCAGCTACCACATCTCTTACTTTTTCAGGAAGCCCCCACAATAAAATCGGGAAAGGATTGGATGCCAGCAGCAAAGGGGGAGCACACATTACTAACAACATGTGTTGGATCATGTGCATAAAAAATAGCTGTCCAGCTAAAACTTCGACCGGTGAAAGTAAGGCAAGTATTATACATAGCAGCCCACTCAAATAAGATAACAGACGCCAATACGATACAAGACCTATAACATCGCGTGACGTGCTCCGGCTTCTCAAAGTTCTGATATGAGTAAATCCATTTATATACACAGAACTAGATATGCCAACAAAAGCTATCACAACAAAACGCCACTCCCAAGATCGAAGTAGCGCACTTAATTCAGCATCCATTTTCTATTGTGAAACAACTAAAACCTAGGATGGTACGGTTTATTTGGCTCAGTGTACAACCTTACCCATCAGATAGATTGCCGGATAGAAAAATACCCAAACCAAGTCTACATAATGCCAGTAAATCGCACAGGCCTCAACCCCCCAGTGACGCTCACTGTTATAGTGACCGTTCCGACCGTTATTCCATACAATTAGAATAAATACTATCCCGCTCAACACATGTAGAGCATGCATTCCTGTCATCCCATACAACACAGCACCAAAAGCACCATCTTGTGGCCTAATATGTCCCTGCCATTCAAATCCTACAACCCCCACCAAAAATATCAATCCAAGACTTGCAGTGACCAACAAACTATTTAGGAAAGTTTCCCTATCATCATGCACTATAGCTGTCTCAGCACGATTCATGGAAAAGCTGCTGATCAAAAGAATCACAGTTACGATAATGCCAAGATTCTGATCCAAATCAGGACGAGTATTACCCCAAAGATAAAAACGCGCTGCTAGTAAACCAGCAAACAAAAACGCTTCCGATACAAAGAATAACCACAAACCTAAACGATTATTCTTAAGTTGTTCACGGTATTCTGATAACGAACTAGTCTTTGTACTCATTAATGACTCTCTCCTTCTAACCACAGACTAGAGACATGCATAAAAAATTGCAAGATAATAACTGCTTTAACAAATGCAATCAAGAACATAGCAACAGTTGAAGCACCAATCAGATTGGCAACAAATTCTATTGCAGTCAACAAAGCCAGCCACAAAAGCACCATGACTCCTGTCCGGTAAGCACTAGATAGCCTAGCTTTACTTGCCAACTTGTCATCACGTTGCTTTTTCCATGCTATCCGTTCCATCGCATCGACAGGACCCGTGTCCGGAGGAACAACTAGAGCTCCACCTGCTATCAGGAGATTAAGTTGATACAAGACCACCGCTAGTGTTACGGCAATACCTATTATGTTAATTACAACAAATACCACCACCGCCACAAAAATTGTCGTAGTATCCATCAGAAGTTATTTGCCTCCAACATCATTACTGAAGCACCTTCTCTGGCTCCATACCATTGACTGTCTCCATACTCGTGTAAACTGATCCTGGCAAACCATAATCATATGGCTCACCTACGATCTCAAAAGGAGTAGCATAACTATGCTCAGGAATTGGCGAAGGTATTTGAAACTCCGGCGAACGCGACCTCCAGGGGTTGTCCTGAGCTGTCTCACCATGACGAGCGTGATACCAAAGATTGTATATACACACAAGTACTGATACAGCAATAACAATACCTGCAATAGTTATTGCTAGTTGATAGTTCTCAATACCTAAAGCCGGATCATAATCTGCTATACGTCTACGCATGCCTTTCAAACCCGTAAGTGATTGGCCGACGCTCTGCACCCAGAATGCTGGAGTCATTAGCCAGAAATGTAATTTTCCCAACTTCTCACTATAATTGCGTCCTGTTACTTTAGGATACCAGTAGTACAATGCTGCGAAGAAAGGGAACACAAAGCCACCGAACATTGTGGCATGAAAATGTCCCACAACCCAATAAGTGTCATGCAAAAATAGGTCTGTGGTAACAGTACCATTGGGTGGACCTGTCAATCCACCTATCAAGAATACCGATATCGCTCCTAATACAAATAACATCGGCGTCGGAAATGTGAGTTTACCTTGCCACATAGTACCTAACCAACTAAAGAACTTTACCCCTGTCGGCACAGCTACTAACAACGTAGCCAGCATAAATGGAATACGGAGATAATCACTCATGCCTGCTACAAACATATGGTGCGCCCATACCAGAAAGCCCACTAACGCAATTGATAAACTAGAAAGAGCTATCCATTTATAGCCAAACAATGGTTTACGTGCAAACACCGGTAGCAATTCGCTGATTATCCCAAGTCCGGGTAAAATAAACACATATACAGCTGGATGAGAGTAGAACCAAAACAAATGCTGGAAAAGTATTGGGTCACCTGGAGGTGAACCTACTGATACAGCTGCTTCCGTTATAAATGGATCAAAATATCCCATTCCTAGCACACGTTCCACCAGTACCATTAGAAATGACAAACCGATAAATTGTGTGGCAGTAAGTTGAATGAGTGCCGTTGCAACGGCAGCCCAAACAAAAATCGGCATTCTAAATAAACTCATGCCTGGCGGCCTCATTCGTGCCACTGTGACAAGTAAATTTAGTGATCCAACTATTGATGATAGACCGACCATATATACAGCTAAAAAGAAGAGCTGAATACCAATCGGAGCTCGAGCACTTAAGGGTGGATATCCTGTCCATCCAGTGTCCCATCCACCCACAAAAAGTGCTGTGATCAGTAGTACGGCGCCTGGAACATTGATCCAATATCCAAATGCATTCAGTCGGGGGAATGCCATGTCAGATGCACCTATCAATAACGGTACCAAGTAGTTGACCATACCACCCACGCCTAACAATATGCTCACTATCATTATAATTCCATGAGCACTGACAAATGTATTGAAGGTTGCATACGAAATATACTGCATACCGGTAGCTACAAGCTCTAATCGGAAAATTATTGCCAACGTGCCACCTATCAGCATCACTAATATTCCGGTAACTGTATATTGAATGCCTATTACTTTGTGATTGTAATCTACGCTTAAGTATCGGAACCATGCTGGTTTCCCACTGGGAGGCCCATGAACCATGGGTGTCTGTATTCCAATCATCCATCTGCCCCAATCAGTTAATGCACCAACACCAATCATAAAACCTAGAGTACCTGTTATACCACCTACAACCCAAGCAGGCTCTGCTGCCCAAAACTCATCCAGACCCATAAAGAACCTGATGACAAATACCAGTGCCATACCAAACAGAGTGCCGATTAGCTGGCCGAGCAAACCACGAACTAGCCCAATTGTAAGGAAAAATGGAGGCTGCCAGACGGGCTCAGCTTTCGCAGGAGTCACCCTTATTTCGTCTCCAGATGACTGCTCTACAACTCCGATCTCTTCTACTTCCGCACCTTCGATTCCGGTACTTGATACTTCTGGAATTTCTTCAACTTCGCTAAATTCGTCTTCCTGGTCAGCAGTCTCTCCGACCACCTCAAGTTCGCTATCGACAGCTGCATCACTATCGCTTTCTTCTATCGCATCTACTGCAGCCTCTTCAGATATCTTCTCAGCAGCAGCATCATCTTCTGCTACTTCTGAGAGATCTACCGCCTCATCTTGCATTTCCAATGCGCCATAACCAACTCCCTCAGTAAAATATGTATAATTGGGTTGAATGTCCTCAGTCAGATTTATCGTCTCGCCTGCTTCTAACTGCTTAGTACAATCAAGTATGACATCGTCACCTTGATCATTCTTACCCTCATAATGTCCCTGCAAACCTGGTCTGGCAATGTATTCGCCGCCTTTTGCACTATAGTCGGCAGGTACAGCTTCTTCTTCAAAAATAGCCTCATAAGGACATTCTGGAATACAGGCACCGCAATCAATACAAGTTTCCGGATCAATGTAATACCACGGCCACTCATTCATCGGTTTACCGGGAATAATACACTCTACGGGACATACCTCCACACAGGAACTGTCACGCAAACACAGCGAGGTGATAATATGAGTCACAAGTTACCTCCACCAGATTCAAACGATATCGCAATAATCATTTAGTCTTTAATAGTTATTATGTATGCTATAAGATCTTCAATGTCAGTTTCCGACAGAATTTCTCCGTAGTTAACAGGCATCAAATTCTGGAAACCCTTGACAATCTGATCGCCCGGATACAGTATTGAATGTCGTATATAGTCCTCATCAGCGCTAACACTAATTCCATCGTCCAACTGCTCTTGACGACCATACAGATTGAGCCAAGTTGGACCCACTACGACAGTTCCGTCCAAAGAGTGACATGCAATACATGCTTGGGTTTGGTACAAGTACTCGCCTCGTGCTTCGGGAGTATCAAGGGCAGCCAACCTAGTTGTCTCCGTTCCGAGCCAGCTGTCAAATTCTGGGATTGACACCACTCTTACATCAGCTAGCATTTGGGAATGACTAAGTCCACAAAGTTCAGCACAACGAACTTTGTACTTTCCAATAACTGTGGGTGTCACCCGCAACAAATTAACAGCACCGGGCACAGCATCCTGTTTTACCCTAAATTCAGGGACCCAAAAATTGTGAATGACATCTGTAGAAGTGATCTCAAATCTGATTGGTTGATTTACTGGCAGTACAAGCTCGGTGGATGTCAGTCCCAGCTCAGGATAATCAAACCTCCAGGACCATTGCGCACTAGTTACCTCAACAACCATTTCATCTGGAGCAGATGCAGTAACATCACGCAGCGTCACTACTCCAATATATCCCATAACGCCTACAATAATCAGTGGAATAACAGTCCAGGCAATTTCCAATCTGGTGTTCCCATGAATATATTGGCCATCAGAAAGATCTCCCGGTTCTCTTCTAAAGACAACAATGCTATAAAGCATAAGAACCATTACTAGAGCAAACAAGAATGCTATGATCTTCAAGTGAATTCCGAACAACCAATCAACAGTAACACCCTGAGCACTTGCAAGAGGTGGTAACAAATCAGCCGGGTCAAGCAGCACAGCACCAGCTACTGTGACTAGAACAACTATTATTGTCGCAACAACAAAATGTCTCACACCCACTCCTTCTATATTTAGCTAAACACTATCCCATTGCCTATGATAGCTGTTTCCACAAACAAACCAATTGCAACTACTTTGTGAAATAACACGCTAACGCCGAGATTATACCAGAACAGCCGTTTCAGCAAAGGATATTTTTGATGATTTTGTGATGATTGTTGTATACTCAATTCGTATGATAAATCTTATTGTGCCACCACTGATTATTGCTATAACGATTGGTCCTATCGTATCTAAGCACCAAGTAGAGCGCCCAAGCACGACACTAATTGTAAACATCACAAATCCCAAGGAGGGCGACCTAATAGATGACAAAGTGCAAATTATAGGCACCGTTGGCAATGCCGAATTCGATCATTACGAACTACATTTCGCCCTATACCCCAATCCAACAAATACTTGGTTCCCAATTGTTTTATCAGGCACTATCCCAGTAATCAATGGAGTATTAGGACAATGGGAGACTAATGGTATATCAAATGGACAATATATTATACAACTCAGCGTATTTGATTCTGAAGAAAATCTAATGGCTAAAACTAGAGTAAACAATATATCTATAAACAGTGAGCAAACATTTAGTCCCCAAACCGCAATCCCTACAGTGACAGATACCGACACTCCCAACTTCAGTCCTACTACCACTCCGGTGCCCAACCCGATCGACAATTCACAAAAGTCATTCTTGTCCAAAGTCCTGTATGAGCAGCAACAAGAAAATGATCACATTAGCACATTTGGGAAAGGGGCAGCATATTCTATTTTTACATTTCTGACACTAGGATTTTATCTACAACTACGTAGATTTGTACGTCCTCATTTACGGCGACTACTGAGAAACATCAGAAATGATTTGCGCAGATCTTAATCCTATCAGTTGCCTAGTCTAGATGTTACAATTAATTGACGATCTCAACTCAAACAAGATGTCTTACAGTATCATGTCAACAAATTAAATTGGATAGCCATAATGGAAAAGTATTTAATTGTAGGGCTAGGTAATCCGGGTCAGGCATATGCACGCCAACGTCATAATGTGGGCTTCATGACGTTAGATGCAATATCACGAAAACACAACGTAGCATTCACCAAGCACAAAAGTAAAAGCCTTGTAGCAAGCTTGCGACTCAACAATATGAGTGTAATATTGTCAAAGCCTCAAACTTTCATGAACTTAAGTGGTCAATCAGTACATGAACTAGTACGGTATTATGATATACAACTAGAGAAAATACTTGTAATTTTTGATGATCTGGATTTACCCATTGGTGATATAAGGATCCGCAAAAGTGGTGGTTCGTCAGGGCACAGAGGTATGCGGTCAGTAATCACATTGCTCGGTACAGATACCATTCCAAGATTACGCTTAGGTATTGGAAGACCTCCGGCAATTGTAGACCCTAAAGATTATGTGCTTAGACCTTTTACTGAAAAACAAAAACAACTTATTGACTCCCTCATTCCAAAAACAATCGAAGCTGTAGAGTCTTTTGTGGCAGATGGAGTAAATACTGCTATGAGCCATTACAATTACAAAAGTTCAAAGGAATGAATTTAGCCGGTCTACTACCTTACATCCGTTCTATACCCGCATATACGGATACACTAAATTTAGTTGACGGATCACAATCAGACTCAGGCTATACAATAGCTCTGGACATACCTAGCGCAGCTCGCCCCGCGATCATAGCAGCTCTCAAAGCAGATCTACAGCGCCCAATACTAGTGCTTACATCGCAAGATAACCGTGCTCGCATACTGCAGCAGGAAGCATTTGCCTGGAATCCCAATGGTAACCTACAGAATTACTCTGAGCCAAACTCTGCTCACTATCAACGTTCACCACGCGGACCTCGCGCTATCCAACAAAGGATAGCTACAATGACCAAATTTTTCCTTCAAAACGATGATCAATTTGTTTGCGGAGTGAGTAGTGCGCGTGCTCTTATGACTCCCACGCTTCCATTAGATATTTTCAAAATGTACTGCAAATCTATATTTGTAGGTGAAAACATACAATTGAACAAATTTCTCAAAACATTGACGGACTGTGGCTACACTCACAATTCAATGGTGATATCAGCAGGCGAGCATAGTAGAAGAGGTGGCATACTAGATATATGGCCACCCGCAGACTCATTTCCGACCCGCATCGAGTTTTTTGGAGAAACTATTGAAAGCATGCGTAGGTTCGATCCATCAACTCAGCGATCGATCAACAAGATTGATGTATTAAATATACATCCTGCACGTGAAACACTACCAAAAAATGGTCCGGCAGTAGTCCTTACACTAATGGAGCAATGGTCATCTGTTCAGAGTACAAATATTGTTTCAGATCATCAGCATGACTTTGAACTACTTAGTACTGGGTCTACATTTCCAGAACTAGAGTACTATATTAAATGGATGCATCCTGATGCAGGTACTCTATTGGACTATGTGCCAAATAACTCCTTGATAGTAGTTGATAACTGGCAGGAATTTGTTCTAACAGTACATGAATTTGAAAAACAAGCACTAAATCTGCGTGCAGAACAGATCGTCAGCAATTCGCTGCCAGATAGTGCGCCAACTCCCTATGCGTCATGGTCAGAACTTCAGGACCAGCTATCTAGATTACCTATACTTTGTCTATCTGGCTCATCTACAGAACCAGACTCCGATTTAGGGGCGGCTTTCACACCTGGGACACCTCATGGTGGACAAATGAAATCCGTAATTGATCAAATAGAAACATTTGCTATCAATGAAGAACATGCGATAGTGATCAGTCGACAAGCAGCACGTTTAAGCAATCTATGGCAGGCACATTCTCATGCTGACGTTAATGCAACTGACAATAATGACTCTCCTCAAACCGATGTTACTGATTTGCCAGAACATTGGTCACCATTATTTGTGCAAGGTATCATAGATGCTGGTTTCGCACTCAAACAAAGCTCCTTGCACATTCTATCGGATTCAGAAATATTTGGATGGCGACCACCAGAGCCACGTCAAATCAAATCAGAATCCAACACAGACAAACAAGAAGACATTTTCTTCGATTTCGTCTCCGAAGATACAGTGGTTCACATTGAGCATGGGATAGGAAAATTCATAGGGCTAGTCACAAGAAAAATCGGTAACATTTCTCGCGAGTATCTACACATTAAGTATGCTAAAGGTGATACTCTTTATGTCCCTATAACCCAAGCAGACAGACTAACTCGATATGTGGGTCCCGACAAAAAACAACCTGCACTTTCACATCTCGGAGGAGCCGAATGGACCCGTGCCAGGGAACGCACTCAAGTTGCAGTGGAAGAAGTCGCAAAAGACCTATTGGAACTTTACGCACAACGTGAGGTCGTAGTTGGCCACGCATTCCCTACCGACACGGCTTGGCAAATCGAGCTAGAATCCTCTTTTCCATACGTTGAAACTAAAGACCAGCGTACGGCATTGGAGGAAATAAAACACGACATGCAGCTTCCTAGACCAATGGACAGATTAATATGTGGTGACGTCGGCTATGGCAAAACAGAGGTCGCATTACGAGCAGCTTTTAAGGCGGTTTTGGATGGCAAACAGGTTGCAGTACTAGTGCCTACTACTGTACTTGCGCAACAACATTACCTAACCTTTCAACAAAGAATGTCCACATTCCCAGTTCATATAGAAATGCTATCTCGCTTCAAAAGCAAAGCTGAACAACAGGACATAATTACAGCCATATCAAATGGAAAAGCAGATATAGTCATAGGCACTCATAGACTCGTACAATCTGACGTAACATTCAATGACCTAGGACTCTTAATTATTGACGAGGAGCAGCGATTCGGAGTTACACATAAAGAATACTTAAAACAATTACGGACTACTATAGATGTACTTACAATGACTGCAACACCCATTCCACGCACACTATACATGACTCTTACAGGTGCTCGAGACATCAGCACGATAAATACTGCCCCTGAATCTCGCCTACCTGTAATTACACAGGTAACACAATTCAGTAAAACTTTAATAAGAGAGGCGATCTTACGGGAGTTAGATCGTGACGGCCAAGTGTTTTTTGTACATAACAGAGTGGAGACAATAGACACTGTGGCCAAGCTTGTCGCTGATTTTGTTCCAGAAGTTAGGATAATAATTGCACACGGTCAAATGCCCGAAAAACAACTGGAAAAAGCAATGAAATCTTTCGTCCGCCACGAATATGATTTGTTAGTATGTACCTCAATTATTGAGAGTGGTTTAGATATCCCAAACGCTAACACCCTAATCGTAGACCGAGCAGACATATTTGGACTAGCCCAACTTTATCAATTAAGGGGCCGGGTAGGTCGTGGCGTCAAGCGTGCTTATGCTTATTTTCTTTACCACGACAATAATCGTCGCCTCCTTAGTAAAGATGCACGCATGCGCTTAGAAACTGTGTCTGAAAATACGCATGTTGGGGCTGGATATTCTATTGCCATGCGCGATCTAGAAATGCGTGGAGCTGGAGACATGCTCGGGAAACGGCAGCATGGTCACATGGCAGCAGTAGGATTTCATCTCTACACTCGATTGCTGCGCAAGGCTATCAAGACTAACAAGATTGGTAATGAAAAAGACAATCAAGACGCACTACCAGACTGGGATCTATCCTTAGTGTCAGTTGAACTACCGTTTGAGGTAGGACTTCCTCAAACATATGTTACTGATAGGCGACTGCGCATGCAACTGTATCAACGCATGGCCGAACTTGACAATGACAATAGTGTAAAAGATATTGCCGCAGAATTAAGTGATCGCTTTGGAAGACCACCTGAACCGGTAACAAATCTAATGTTTCAACTAAAAGTAAAATTGTTAGCACATAAAGCGCAAATCGACTCTGTTAATATAGAGGGAAAGAAAATATCGTTGCGATGCCGTAGTCTAGAAGACGAAAACCTGCGAAGATACCTAGCTGATACTATGCCACGCGATGCTAGAATTACACGAGGTAAAATATTACTGTCAATAGAAGACACAAATCCAGGATGGAAAGAAGTGTTAATACAATCACTAGATGTACTCATTTCATGTCTTGATGACAGAATTGCAGTTTGACGCTAGTCGCCCTATTTGGTACACTGCCATATCCATCACTATAATTTTCATACCAGTTACTAGTCAATGCAACCATCCCCACTTCGGACCACATTAGTAGCCACTTTTACAACTGTCTTTTTGTTGTTTGCGACTTGGATATTCCTAAGACCTGACGGCCATTTATTGAGCTATGCCAATTTTGAATACGAAGTAATTTCTCCAAATGCCGATAACATATATGACGTTACTAGAGTAACATACAAATTGTCACAACCAGCTAATGTGTCAATATTTTTTTTGGACAATGATGGCAAACGCTATGATTTCCGCACCAATAAACCACGTCAGTCTGGCGAGCACAATTTACTTTTCTCCGGAATAGTGAACGGATTCTTAATGCCAAGTGATTCTGTCGAAAGCACAATTGTCTCACGCGTCCTACCAAATGGAGAGTACCAATGGGTTGTTGAAGCTAACAATCAACAGAACCGCGAGAGGAAAACTGGAAGCCTCACTGTAAGCCTTGCGGATGACGCCATTCCTGATATGCGTGGATTCAGTGTATCACCCATCCTTTTTACCCCTAACAGAGATGGAATTAGCGATCGAATTTGGATTAATCTTTTCCTTACTAAGGAAGCGCATATCAATGTATATATAATTGATGATCACGGAAATCAATTGCCGATTGCAGAACGTGCTGGTAATACCCCTATAGATCAACCAGGAATACACACATTTGAGTATGAGGGAGGAGTTGATTTAGGAGTAACTCCACCACCCGATGGAATTTACAAGGTAATAGCAAGCTCGCTAGATGCAATTGGCCAAAAAGTAAGCGTAGAAGGACAATTAGAGATCAAACATGGTGGTGTCCCACGGGCAGACATTATCAATGCAGATGTTGAATTTGCAGAAACAACTATAGTCCAAGGGGACAAATTAATGTTCACTCTCACCGTCGAGAACTATGGCGCATCTCCTATTCGAACTAGTGGTCCAGAACCAGGATTTCAGTATGCTCAAAATGAGAACTCAAACACACATGGTTGGTATGAAGAGTCTGGCGCTTGGCGTATCGGAATTGATTGCGATACTTGCATACGAGACTATCCATGGCGCTGGTCACTCGGCAAAAAACATGAATTGACAAAAATTGGGGAGTATTGGTATCTCATGCCAGGTGAACGAACCACTATTACAGGTGCCGTCACTATAACCGATGTGCCTGCACGCAATCCTCTTTACTTCTGGGCTGGACTAATCCATGAAGACGTGGAAATATCAAACGTCAACAATCGAGTTGATCCTCATTTCATCACTATAGTGCCTAAATACTAACCTTCCTTGAAAAACGCGAGCAGTAGAACCTCACCTACTTTCCAGTCAAATGCTACAGACCGGTTGGCCAACCTACCTTGGTGGGCAATATTGATACTGCTCGCAGCAACATTTTTCGTCTATAGTTTTATCACGAATGAACTTTATCAGGAAGTAATAAAGAAGCTAGTGGTCGGCATACGTTTGACTCTAACGGTTACTATAATCGCTTACATCTTTGCAATAACGATAGGTCTATTGACTGGGTTGGGACAACTATCAAGTAACATCATAATTAGAAATGCTGCCCTACTATATGTGCAAGTGATTCGCGGGGTACCTATTATTGTACAAATCTTCTACACTGCATTTGTAATAGTCCCAGCCGCAATTATCGCTATTAACCTCTTAGGAGACCGCCTGGCATCAGTAGGATGGATGTCAACAGACAACATCTTTACCGCATTAAGTATTCGTGATGTAACTTTTATTGCCCGCGGCATAATCGCACTTGCTATCTCATATGGCGCATTCTCTGCAGAGATCTTCCGTGCCGGGATACAGTCCATTTCGACTGGACAAATAGAAGCAGCTCAGGCACTCGGACTCACACGGTTCCAATCCCTAAGATTAATCATCTTACCCCAAGCAATTAGAAGAGTATTACCTCCATTGGGAAATGATTTCATTGCTATGCTCAAGGAATCTTCTCTAGTTTCAGTATTAGGTGTAAATGAGATAACACATCTTGGAAAAAAATATGCCGCAGCCTCCTTTCGCTTTCCCGAAACATATAATACACTTGCGTTTCTATACTTAAGTATGACGCTCATATTATCAATGGGAGTCAAGTTCATGGAGAAAAAACTAAACAAGGATTGATTAACAAATTTTGGTTTGTAAGTCGTGTATTAAATTACGTTGACTCGTAAAAAGTTAAAAGTCTAATTAAAAGTCTAAATTATATAGGAGGACAAAATGAAGAAAATAGGCAATATTCTAAGCATTCTCTTGATTGGATCTATCTTACTTGCCGCCTGCGGTGGAGCAGCAGAAGAACCACCTGCACCTGCAGAGGAACCCGCGGCGTCGACCGAGAAAGAGGCTGAAGCCGTCACTGAGAAAGCAGATGATGAAGATGGTTTTAAGGTAGCTTTTGTCTATGTGGCACCAATTGGAGACCTTGGTTGGACCTGGGCCCATGATCAGGCGAGGCTGCAGTTAGAAGAAGAACTAGGTGTAGAGACT
>MDTC01118459.1_pt1 | contig 52983 bp, 47 predicted proteins | sample 811181 | NCBI WGS metagenome assembly MDTC01 (sample SAMN05326644, study PRJNA326480) | marine metagenome | isolation source: seawater | place: Pacific Ocean: North | collected 2011 | reverse complement strand
TTGCCCCCAAAGATAATGAATTCTACAAAAATGCCTTACAAGCAGGGTTTGATGCTGCCGGACGACATGGATGGGGAGACTTCGAAGTTGCTTGTACTGTAACCGTGATCCCAGGAGAAGACATCGAGCAATGTGCAGATTTATTAAGACCGATGATTGCGCTTTATGCCGGAGGAATGGGAGCGAAGGGTCAAAATTTTCATTATGACGTATTTGCTAGAATGGGTTATGAAGAGGCCTGCGAAAAGATTCAAGAACTCTATCTCGCCGGCAATAAAAAAGATGCAATTGCCTCAGTGCCGACAGAAATGGTAGAAGCAATCTCCTTGATTGGGCCTCCAGACAAAATTAAAGATGAATTGTCACTATGGGAAGACTCTGTTGTTGATACCATGCTTGTCTCCGGGGGGATAGATCTCGTCCGGTTCGTCTACGACCTGGTTAGCTAAATGGGATTGGATAACCGCACCCCAGTGATAGTCGGAGTTGGGCAATACAAGCAACAACTTAAAGATGTTTCACAAGCACAAGAGCAATACCTTTTGATGGAAAAGGCATTACGACTCGCAGCCGATGATGCTAATACACCGGAACTATTGGACAAACTAGACCGACTGTTGGTCATCGGAGGGATGTGGAGTTATCCCGACCCAGGCCGCTTGATCGCTGATGCTGTAGGCTCATCAAACGCTAAGACCTTCCTTACAGCAATGGGAGGGAATATGCCTCAAGCAACAGTAAGCGAATGTTGTGAACGAATCGCAGCAGGTGATATCGAAATCGCAGCAGTTGTAGGAGGCGAAGCGGTCTATAGCAAAAATAAACTACGAAAATTAGATAAAGATCTTACAAAATCAGGTGCTGATCTTGAAAAGGCTGAGAAGTTTGGAGAGAACGTGTCAATGTCTTCTCAGCATGAACGTGACAATGGCTTCATGATGCCTACTCAGATTTATCCATTGTTCGAGTCTGCAATACGCGCACACCGACATGAGAATCACGATGTTCACCGCAGGAGAATCGCTTCTCTATGGGAAGGTTTTAATCAAGTAGCATCAACCAACGAATATGCATGGGTCCAAAAGCCAATGACCGCTCAGGAAATTATGGAAGCCACTCCAGAAAACCGGATGGTTGGTTATCCATATACAAAGGCAATGAACGCAAACTCATTTGTTGATTTCGGTGGTGCAATTATCATATGTTCAGCTGGAGCAGCCCGGTCACTCGGTATACCATCTGACAAATGGGTATTTCCGCTATCTGCAACAGATGGACACGCAACGTATTTATTCTCCGAGCGCGATAATTTCTATGAATCCCCGGCTATACGAATTACGTCAAAGAGTTGTTTAGAGCTAGCGAACATAACTATTGATGATGTGGGGCCAATGGATCTATATTCATGCTTCCCTTCAGTAGTGCAAATCACTATGAACGAGTTGGGCATACAGCCAGACAGAACCGTAACGACCACCGGTGGACTCTCTTTTTTTGGTGGACCAATGAACAGCTATGTCATTCATGCAATTGCGAGCACTATAGATGCAGTTCGTGCTTCAGGAGAATATGGATTTATCCATGCGAATGGCGGATATGCAACGAAACATGCATGCGCCGTATATAGCAACCGACCTCCAGAAGATCATTTCCAAAGAAGGAATGTCCAAAAAGAAATCGATACCCACCCTCAACGCGAAGTTGCTATTAACCCAGCAGGCAAATCAATCATTGAGTCGTACACAGTTCTGCATGGCCGTGAGGGAGCGAACAAAGCGCTCATAACTTCACTGATGAAAGATGGAAAGCGAGCTCTAGCGTCAACTTCAGATGCAGAAACTATGGAAGCAATGATGAATGAAGAATACGTGGGGAAAACGCTTGAATTTACTGGTAGCGGTTCCTTTGAAATAATCTAATAAAACTCCAACCAAACTTTTGTTTCATCTTAAGAAGATATTTTGTTGTGTTGTTGATCATTGACTAGGGTCTCGATATGGAAATCCAAGAAGTTATTGAGGCTTCGAAGTACCTTGGAGAATGGGCACACATTGCAACGGTCAGTAACTCCGGAACACCCTATGTCTCCCCAGTGCACCCATGTTGGGAAGGGGAGACGATATGGGTAATGGTTGGAGTTAATTCTGCAAAATCAAAGAACATTAATCATTCCCCATCCGTATCGCTCCATTGGCAGGTTAGCGAAGGAACAAGCTTTGACAGCTTGATTATTTGGGGTCAAGCAGAGTTATCTATAGACATTGAAACAAAGAGAAGGTTATGGAGTGGCGTTTTTGACTATGACCTCAACATATTCGCTCCAAATGGCCCTGAAAATTCTCCAGAGACAGGATTTATCTCAATTAGCCCAACTAAAGCAATCATTCTAAAAGAAATGGGTGTCGGAGAACGCCTAGTGTGGAGATCCGAATAGGGCAATACAACAGAAAGTGAAATTCGTAGCTTTAGAAATTGAACCTTTTCAGAGCTATCAAAGAAAGCGGATTAAAGATTCTTTAATCCGCATAAGCCCTGTTACAAGCAATCAGGATGTTGGAGAAAGTCGTTCGGAAACTTTCTATGTAGGTTTAGCCTTACTTGCTTAAAATTGTTACGCCGCTTATTCCCGGAGCACCGTATACATGTGTGTATGCGACTTTAGGGTCATTGGGTACTTGTCGTTTGCCAGCGCTTCCGCGAAGCTGGAGTACATTTTCATATACTTGCCTGAGGCCAGACGCCCCAACAGGTTCACCATTTGCTAGGCACCCTCCATCAGTATTGACGGGGAAACGTCCACCTATTTCTGTCTCTCCTTGTTGGATGATTCGTTCTTGGTCGCCATGCTCACAGAATCCGTTTTCAGCCATGTGCATGATTTCTGCTCCTGCTTCTGTGTCTTGAAGCTGTGCTAGATCAATATCATCAGGTCCTATTCCAGCCATCTCAAAGGCAGCCTTAGATGTGTCAACTGTTGGGCCATCGCCATCTTCGAGAGCTAACCAAGGGGCCATCACTTCAAATGAGCCCCATCGTCTACTTCTGACTACTGCCGCATTTAGGTAGATCGGGGTGTCGGTGTATTTATGTGCTTTGTCAGCTCTTGCTAGCAAGAGTGCTACTCCGCCTTCAGCTGGTGAACAAAACATGAATTTTGTTAATGGATAACTTAACATGTCTGATTCAAGAATTTGTTCCTCACTTATTGGCTGGCGTCTCCATGCATTTGGGTTATGTTCAGCATTTCTGAACGCTTTAGCAGAAATCTTGGCAAGAGTATTGTGGCTGATGTCATGATTTTGCATATACCGATTGATTTTCATCCCAAAGAATTGAGTGGTTAGGGCAAGTCCTTGTTTCCCATACCAGTCTCCTAACCCAGATGATCTGGTGTTTACCCTAAAGGCACCTCGTTCATGCTTATCATAACCGACTGCCAGGCCTAGCTCGAAAGCTCCTGAAGCAATCGTGTTGTATGCAGAGAATAGAGCTGACCCCCCAGTTGCACAACCATTGGCGACATTGATGAACTGCAAGCCTGTTAGTCCGAGTTTGGAGACCATAGTGTCTGCCGCTCCGGCTGCTTGACTGCCGCCAAAGGCAAATTGCACATCCGACCACTTGACCCCAGCGTCCTTTAGAGCTTGACGAACAGCGTAGACGCCTTGTTCCTGACCGGTTCGTTCAGGAGTTCTACCAAATGGGTGGATCCCGATTCCTACAATAGCTACTTCTGGTTTACTCATGATTAGATTTCCTTTCTTATTCGTCCACAGGTGAGAACGCAAATGTTATTACTTCATTACCGTCATCATCTATATAAGCTGGTATGAATTTTAATTCCATTTCCATTCCTATTTCCAGAGCGTCTTTGTCGGCAGTTGTTAATCTAGTTTCTACTTTGACTTCGTCATGTATCTCAACATACCCAACGCCGAAAGGTTCAAAATTTTCGACATCCCCAGCATACGGTGGAGATTTGGGTGGATAACCTTGGATGGTCCAAGTCCATAATTTTCCTCGAGTTCCTAATTCTTTGGGCTTCGTATCATCTGAAGCGCATCTAGGGCAACCCGATTGCATAGGAAATATGATCGCTCCGCAGTCTTGGCACTGAGACCCGAGAAGCTTGGGGTCGTCAGAAGGCCAAGTAAATAAACCTTCTTCAATTGCTACCTGTTCAGCCATTAGTCTCCTTATAATTCCAAACCTCTAACATTATGCCCGATGAACACTGATTTGTCGTCTTCAGCTCCAGATAGGGTCAGTTATTGAGAACGAAGACCCGCCTGTCTAAGTCCGAGTTTCATTTTTTTTCTCGTTTCATGATCACGCCTACTCATTCGCTCAAGAATAACTTTATGGATTTGTCCGCTGAAGGGATATCCGTGGGGGTAAGGTCCAACTGGTGCTCCGGTATCAATTCCTACGTCGAATGTCTCTCCGCTCATTGAGAATATTATGGGAACAGTTCTAGCAATGCGATCAGAATTCACTGATTCGCCATCAATGTAAAGAGTTGCTTGGCCCCCGTTTCCAAATCCACCGTCGTGCTGATAGTCAAGTAATATTTCATGATTTCCCTCGGTTAGAGGTTCGTCGGCGCATATTGTAGTTAGGTATTGTCCAAAGCAGTTGTAGTGGTAAGTCGGCTTGCCACTTTTATCAAGATACAAACTCCACCCAGACATATTTCCACCTTGACAGGCAATCACACCTTCTGCACCTCCGGAGGGAATCGTTACTATTGAAGAGATTTTGTGAGATGCATTCTTCAGGTTGATGACAGCGCTCTCTGGGATTCTTACATGAGCTGTCGTGTATGTCATTTTTTTTCTACTTCCAAGTGCTGAAGGAACGCGGAAATTTCCGGAAATTCTCAGACTAGTATCCCGCAGTGGGAAGACGTTGTGCTTTGCCGCTTCCTTATCGAATAGATTTTGTAATTCGGTAAGTTTGTCAGGATAGATACTGCTTAAATCGTTACTCTGCGAAAAGTCGTCATCAATGTTGTAGAGTTCCCATTTCTCTTGATCCCCTCCAAATTCGTAGCCTTTAAGCCTAATCCAAGGCACTCTTCCATGGAAACAAGAAGCGATCCAGCCTTCGTGGTAAATGGCTCTATTCCCGAAGATTTCAAAGTATTGAGTCTCCCGAGTACTCAAAGCTTCAGGATTATTAAAGGAATATTCCATTGACACACCATCAACAGGCATCTGTTCTATCCCATTCACTGTTTTCGGCCACTCCAGACCAGCTGCAGCGAGAATTGTTGGCGCAATATCAATGACGTGATGAAACTGGTTCCTTAATGTGTTCACTGCGGTTATTTTGTTAGGCCACTTCATAACCATTGCATTGCGGGTTCCTCCAAAGTGAGAAGCTACTTGTTTCATCCATTGGAACGGAGCATCCAAAGCCCACGCCCAACCAACGTTGAAATGATTCTCACATTTATTTGTTCCAAAATCGTCAATGTGTTCCAGCAGCCATTCAGGGTCTTCGTGAACGCCATTTTGAAATGATGGCGCAGACCAAGCTCCGTGAACTGTTCCTTCAGCAGATGCACCGTTATCACCCGTGATATAAATCACCAGAGTATTATCAGCGCATCCCATCGCATTAATGCAATCGAGAACCCTTTTAATCTGTGCGTCAGTATGCGCTAGAAATCCAGAAAATACCTCCATCAATCTCGCAGCCACTGGTTTGTAGCGATCGGGGTACGAATCCCAACTCGGAACCTGTTCTGGTCGAGGTGTGAGTTGAGTTCCTTCAGGAATAATCCCTAGATCTAACTGCCGGTTAAAGATTCTCTCTCGGAGAGCATCCCAACCGTCGTCAAACGCTCCAGCGTATTTGTCAATCCATTCTTTCGGAGCTTGATGTGGGGCGTGAACTGCTGGTGGAGCGAAATAGCAAAAGAATGGATTATCTGGAGTTGAGGTTTGTTGTTGCTGGATCCACTTAATTGCCTGATCAGCCAAGTCTTCGCTTAAGTGATAATCTTCTTTTCCTATGTGAGGTTGGATCGGAGTAGTTTGATCATAGGCAGCGGGCTCCCATTGTGAAGCCTCACCGCCCAGAATTCCATAGAATCTATCGAAACCCATGCCGGTGGGCCACCTGTCAAAAGGCCCAGCAGGCCCTTTCTCCCATGTAGGGGTAATATGCCATTTCCCGAAACAGCTTGTTGAGTATCCATGCTCTTTCAATATTTTCGCCACTGTTGCAGATTCCGCAGGTATAACACTGTCATAGCCGGGGAAACTATTTGCTACCTCTGCGATTCCGCCCATGTGAACCGAGTGGTGGTTGCGCCCTGTAAGCAAGGAAGCTCTGGTAGGAGAGCATAGAGCTGTCGTGTGAAATTGGTTATAAGAAATTCCAGTCTCAGCTATCTCTGATACTGCCGGCATATCAATAGGGCCACCGAAAGTAGAAGCGCTCCCAAATCCAACATCATCAAGCATAATTAAAAGTACATTGGGTGCACTATCTGGAGGCTGTTTCATTTCCAGAGGTACGGCAACCGAGTCCTCAATTAATTGCCCTATTTTTCCATGAAATTTTGGTGAGGAGAAAGGTATTTGTGTCATTGAGTGAGTGAAGGGAGATCAAAATGTGATAGGAAGTTAGCTATTTCTCCGCTGTTGTTTGTGGTTGTAACGCTTGAAATCAAACTATCCGACAAGGTTAAAGCACCAGAAAGCAAATCGGCCCATGTCTCAATGGATAAACGTATCGCAAGGTCAGCATCTTTTCCGTCAGTGGGGATAGCAACCTGATTTCGTATTAGTAACCCTGTAGTTTCTCCATCCTCAAACTCCCATCTAAGTTCTTGGCAAAAACCTATCGCTAGATCGGGATTTAATAGAACTCTTAAGGCATGAACAGTTGAAGAAGGAGGATTTGCCAACACTACAGAGCGGGAGAACCTATGTCTACGATGCCGTTCAAGGTTCAGTAATCCCTCTAATTCAAGAGCGTATGTGAGGCACCAGTTTCGTATATTTGCAGCTGTTGTCTTTTGGGCAACTGTTCGTAAACAATTAGCTAAAAGCTCAGAAGTTCTTCCTATGTCGCCGTCAATATCCTCTTCAGAACTGCGGTGGTATTCCAAAAGAACGCTCGATAGCTCAATAGCCCATCGAAGGTCTCCATCCGCAAACGCTTCATCAGCAATTGCTTGAGTTCTTGTAACACCCCCGAATCCATTCACGAGCTTTTCTGCCCGAGACGATGGGTTATCTGGAAATAATTTTGCTGGGTTCCCATCAAACCAGCCTCGAAGCCCGTTATGTATCTGTCGAACATGGTGTTCTGCTAATCCATAGAACTGTCGTGTTAGATAGGATTCTTCCTCCGATCGTGGGAGTTGCACGAATTGGGTTAATTGCTCGAGATCCATCCCTTTATTAATTCCCCGAACTGTTTGATCCCAAAGAAATTGAATTCGATCTCGATACCTTGTGATTTCATTTTCCACTAGATCAGTTCCTATTATTGGTGGCCCATGAGTCCCAATCACCACATCAGGAGAAAGAGAGAGAATATAATCAATACCTGTCAATAGAATGCGCGGATCTCGATACTCTTCGCCTCTAATTGCAAAAACATTGAAGAGTACTGGCCAAACTAAATTATTGACACAAACTCCCAAATTAGGAAACCATATTGTTATCGAATCATCTGCATCGGATGGAGCAGGTGACATATGAACTTCCAACCCAGCAATTTGAACACACATTGGTTCGGAAAAAGTTTCATTCGGTTCTATAAATCCAGATGTGAAAGGGGCATGTTCCGGATTTCTGTAAGCGAGACCGAGACCCACGTTGATGACGGAATCAATCCCAGAATCAGGAAGTGCAATTCCAAATTGGTGAATTAAACCTCTTGAAGCAACCGCACTTAGCTCTGTGCCGTAACTCCTTCTATTTATAGTAATTCGTTCATGACCCCAGATCGGAATATCGCCACGCTCTTCGTTTGAGAAAATTGCTTTCGTCCCAGCTACATAGTGGAAATGAGTATAAATAACTGCAGCAATAGGAGCTTGAGTCTCTTCGCGTATTGCGACCAAAGCCTCGGTCATCTCCTCAATGCATTCACCAGTGTCAATGACAATCAGGCCTTCAGGTCCTTCAACGAATGTTTGGTTTGATAGACCATTGCCAACGAAGCACCAAACACCTTCAGCGACGTTCCATAGCCTTTTTTCAAGTCGTCTAGAGTGATCTACTAATTCAGCATTTCCGACCTGTCCCTTAGTGTCCTCAACAGTTTCGTTGCCAATAGTAAAACTGTCTTGAAGATACGGTTTTGGGTTACGCTCCATCACAAATGTTTACCTAGATTTGCCTCTCATGACCTTCCCAATAGGGTTCGCGAAGTGTTCGTTTTAGGATTTTTCCAGTTCCTGTTCGAGGCAATTGATCAATAAAATCAACTGATTTTGGCCGCTTATATCCCGCCAATTTAGTATTGCACAACTGCAATATCTCCCGAACGAAATCCGCATCTCCTATGTAACCATTTGAACACTCTACGATTGCTTTGACTTCCTCTCCGAACTCTTCATTTGGAACACCAATAACAGATACGTCCGCAACACCATCGTGTTCGGCTATCACAGCTTCAATTTCTGCCGGGTAGATGTTCACACCGCCAGAAATTATCATGTCTATTTTTCTATCCGAAAGCCATAGATAGCCGTCCTCGTCAAGGAAACCAATATCACCAGTTGTAAATACTCCGGGCTCAAGATGTGCTTCCGCTGTCTTTTCTGGTGCTTTATGATATTCAAAATCTGTACCCATTAAATTTCTAAAATATAATGTTCCTGATGCATTGGGTTCAGTCAACCGGTTACCATCATCATCAACAACAAGGACTTCTACAGTCTCTACTGGTTTGCCGACGGAACCTCCTTTATTTAACCAGTCATCCGCTCTTATTGTAGAGATAAATGCTCCTTCTGTTGAACCGTAATATTCATGTACCTTGGGGCCAAACCAATCAAGCATCGACCGTTTCCAAGCAGCTGGACATGGAGCAGCACCATGCCAAACCGCTTCTAGAGATTCTCCACTGAAGGCTTCTTTTACAGAATTAGGAGCATCCAGCATTCGTTTAAATTGAGTAGGCACTAAATGAATGTTAGTTATCTTTTCAGAGTCAATGAGTTCTACAGTTCCAGCCCCATCAAATTTGTGTCTCATTATTACCGAAGACCCGTTTATCATAGGCATAAAGGTGAAAGCCCACTGAGCAGAGTGATATACAGGGCCAACTAATAAAGATCTACCACCAGGAGGCACATAACTCGCCATGCTTGACCCGATAAGTTGCATAACCTCAGTTGGTATGGCCCCTCCACCAGATAATGCCCCTCTTACACCTTTTGGTCTTCCTGTCGTCCCAGAGGTATAGAACATCGGTCCTCCAAGTAACTGTTGGTCATTTGGTAAATCATCGGTTGCCGAAGTTGAGAGAAATTCTTCGTAGTCAGTTAAGCCTTCAGTTGCCTTTCCAACTACAAGCGTGAGTTGAACATCTTGTGCCCGGTTATCAGCAAGCGCTTCAATCGCAACATCTGAGAAACGATCTCCAACTAGTAGCAGTTTGACATCAGCATCTTCAATAACATACGCCAGCTCGTCGGCAACCCAGTGCCAGTTGACAGGAACATAGGTAACTCCGAGGTGGGCAGATGCTTGAAAAATTTCAAAACATTCCCTTCTGTTGCCCATCATCATCGCTATCGTGTCCCCAGGCCCTATACCGGAGTCCTTCAAACCGTTGATCAAACGTCGCACTCTTTCGTCAAATTGACTCCAAGTAGTTGAGCCGAATTCGTCAGCGATCGCTACTTCATCGCCTTTATCCGTGACAATATCATCAAGCAATTTTGGCATGTCCCCCCTTACAATTTTCTAATTAAAGAATACTCGCGCTTCATGTTCAAGCACAATGCCCGCTAACTAGTTTTGGCCTTAGCCAAGAGCTCTCGCATCCCCTTCATCCCCAATTCGGCAGCCGATTCAATTGGCATAGCCCAAAGATCTGTCGAAGGTATTTCAAGCCCGATAGGGGCTTGACAGTCAATCTCTAGAATGGTTTTCATCATTGCTACTAATTGGAATTCTCCTTTTCCTGGAGGAACTCTTGTACTTAGAGTATCTGTGTAATAGTCGTCAAATGTTTTCTGAAGTGGTCCATCATTCCATTGTGTCGCAAATATTTTCCCTTCAGGGATTCTTCTAATATCGGCAATTTGGTTAGTTGATCGTGTTAAGTGCCAACTATCAAAACAGATTCCACCGTTCTCCCTGTCAGCTCTTTCTATAATTTCTATGGCGACACTAAAATCTTTTATATTAGTCATTTCCGGAACTGGTTCGAGGCCTACAAGAAGACCATATTCAGATGCTCGATCGCATAAGCTACCAAAACCCTCAGCGGCTTCTTCAATTGTTCCTGTGTAATCTCCAATTACTTGAACATAGCGACATTGAAACCTCTTAGCTATCTCCCAAACCATGTTCTCCTGGGATAAGCACTTTTCGGAGGGTGCTGATGGAGATGCCCAGCCTCTTAGAGTCTCAATATTCGCTAGTGCAATGCCGCATTCATCCAAAACTTGCTCAAGCTCTTCGATTTGGACTGGATTCTCTGACAATTTGATCCAAGCCCCTAAATGCATTCCTACTCCACTAAACCCAACTGCACTGGCAGCTCTAACTCTTGCAATCATCGAGTCTTGAGGGCCCCTGCAGAAGTAATCCCAAATAAAGTCCTGAGGACCGAGCTTTTTTGCGTCCTTAATTGCCATAGTTTGTAAGGGTTTCGCTCGCTAGTCTTTGATGAAATGGTTCATTGCGGTCTTTTATTATGAGCATTGTGTTTTCAGTCTAGGGTGATTAGCTGCAAGGAATTCTCTACAAAGAGGTCAATGTCATCTTGAATATCCTTTTTGAATGGCCCTCGGACTTTAAATCCTGCTGAGGCGACAATATTTGCAGAGCGGCCATTAGCCCATTCATTCAACCCGGTTAATGATTTTTCTGGACTGATCTCGTATGTAACGAATAAAGCGACATCTTTATGAGCGATATCACGCAATGTATTTAGCTTGCTTAGTTGACCAGGTCGAGAACCTAAACCAAAGAGTCCATCAGTCCAAGTCCCAACAACTATTAGATCTGAGTTAAGAACGAATTGAGCATCATAATTTGTTATGGGGTACACCCCGACTGCTGAGCCTTTGCTTTGGAAATTAGTGCCCAAGGCTTCGGCTAGTTTTTCTGTTCCCCCTCGCAAGGACTGATAAAGGATTGCTACTTTCAACGTTGCTCCATTCTTTGATCAGACAATATCACTATGTCCAAGATTGCACTAACACAAATTCTTCCTCAACAGAAAAGCTTAAATTCTGAAAGCGGAATCTAAACGATTCTCCACAGAACTTTCAGCTGGGGGGGCTTGAGACATCAGTCGGCTTAGCCAAGAAATTGAAACGTAACCGTTAGCTACTGCTCCAACGTCGTCGTTTATTGAAGAAGGGGGTATTCTTTCACCCCACTTTAGTTTGAGGTGAAAGGAATCTTCGTACCCTATTTTAGGTTCAATATCTACCTCCGTCATTTGGCGAATGAGGTCTGTTCCAACAGTGGTTTCTTTCCACCCGTTCATCTCGGATACCTCAAGATTAGGAACGTTGATATTTAGCACAGATGCCTCCAGCGGAAGATTTGAGCATAGTTCTTCTACTGCCAGGGCCGTTATTTCAGCGGCACTGTGCCATTTTTGATTGCGTAACATTTCATCAATTCCTTGGCCCATGTATCCACCCTCGTCTACAGCTTGGCTAATAGCAACACCGTTTATGCCTCCATTTCTTGCCGTCAGGCAAGCACCTATCGTCCCAGAATGGTAAACCGAGCGACCTACGTTGGCTCCAGGGTTTATCCCAGAAACTACAAGATCAAATGGGTCTCCAAATACACCTAATCTTGCAAACATAACGCATAAAGCAGGAGGGCCAGTTATTGACCATGCTTCGTCAATTCCTTCAATGCTTTCCTTCCGGAGTTCGGGGCGAATCAGGTGCAATGCTCCGAAACTAGAAGAGGCTCCGGAATACTCTGTGTCTGGAGCTCCGACAACAACTTCTCCGAAAGGAAGCATAGCTCTGGCAAGTACATGAAGGCCTAAAGAATCAATTCCATCATCATTTGTTACAAATATTCGCATCCTTTGACCATACTTCGTCTTCGAAGCCCTACTTGTGAATGTGGATGAATATGATTACAAATTTTCATGAATAAACGTATGTTCTCAATTTGGGTATGTGCTGCTCTATTCTGTACATATGAAGCGAAGGTTACCAGTGATAAACCAGAATGAAATTTCATTTCGGTACTCAAGATCTGGAGGTCCTGGCGGGCAACACTCTAATAAAGTAAACACTCGCGTTGAACTAATTTGGAATATCTCTGAGAGTGCTTCTATATCAGAAGCTAATAAGAAACTGCTACTTAGCCGCCTCGGCCCAAGAGTGAGAATAGTTGTGTCACAATATCGTTCTCAAAGGCGGAATAAGGATTTAGCTTTGGAGAGGCTGATGTCTGTTGTTGAGAAGAATCTTAGAACAGACCCTAAAAGGATTGCTTCTAAACCAAGCGCATCAGCAAAGAGAAAGCGTATAGAACAGAAAAAAAAGAGAGGAGAGTTAAAACGCCAACGTAATTCTGCAAATTACCTTGACTAGATCTATAGCGGGAGATGCCTAACGAAACTATCCCAAAGGTTATTAGCTATATATTTGTAGGCTTCGTCATTAGGGTGAAATCGATCTTCTGCCCACATTCCTTCACCTGTTGGCCAATTCCATGCATTAAATAAGTGAATCCCTTTAATAGGAGCGAGGTTATTAATTGCTGACGAGACTATTGCGCGTTTTCCTCTTTGTGCTGTTGAAACCTTGCTTAGGAAACTGCCGTGCGGAAGAGAATCAATTGCGCTTTTTGCATCACTTAGAATCTCACGCGTATCTCTTCGCCACATTAGGTCGTTGCTACCAATAATTGCGGAAGTGAGCGAAGGTTTGAGTTCGTAGTCACTTATTATCGGGACTTGCTTGTTGACAATATCAAGGAATCGTCCTCCGCTCATTGATAGATTAATAAGTCTCCAATCTTGCCCGGTTCGTGTTTTTAATCGATCAAGGACAATCCGAACATAGCTGGTTTCTGGTTTGGAGGAACCAATACCTTGTGTAACTGAGTCGCCCAAAGCAATCCATAGCGGACCATCCCCAGATAAATTCATCTCATTCCATTCATCCCAAAAAACAGCTCTTGGCTCAACTGTGGCATTTACTGTTGCGATGCCTGAAGAGAAATGACCCGCAATCTTTGATAGATCTATCGATCTCTTTTTTCTGCGCAAATGAGGGAGTTGCATGAGCTAATCAGTGGTTTGTTATTGGGTTATGCCGAATCTCTCTAAACCCCAACCTCGAATAGCATTCCCTCTCACTAATTTATAAATCTCTTCATCGTTTAATCCAGCTTTTGTGACGATGGAGGTAGCAACATCTTTAGTGTGGGGGAAGGTTGAGTCAGCATGCGGGTAGTCAACTTCAAAACAGATCTGGTCCATTCCTATTAAGTCTCTATTTAGTAAGCCAACCTCGTCATCAAAGATGCACCCATAGATATGATCAGGTATATATGAAGATGGAAGATTAGGAAGCATGACCCCAAAATCGGATGAGTTATCTCGTTCTTCCCATAGCTTGTCCATTCTTTCAATCACATAGGGCATCCATCCGACTTGGCCCTCAGCGTAGGCAATTCGGAGGTCCGGGAACCTATCGAAGACTCCAGAGAGGATGTAGTCGCAGAATGATCCCATTGCATTTGAGAAAGTTATAGTTGAGCTCACAGCGAAGGGGGCATCTGGAGATGTTGCCGGCATTTTTGAACTTGATCCTATGTGCATATTGAGAATTGTTTCTGTTTCAGCACATGCTTGGAAGACAGGGTCCCAATGGTTGTCAGCCGAATGGATTGACGGAAGTCCAAGGGGGTACGGGTTCTCTGTGAAGGCTATTGCATGGCTTCCTTTATCTGCGCATCTCCTGATTTCGGCTGCAGCTAGAAGCGGGTCCCAGAGGGGAACAATTGTCATTGGTATCAGTCGACCCTTCCCGTCTCCGGCGCACCACTCGTCAATCATCCAATCGTTATAAGCTTTAACGCATAATAATGCAAGGTCCTTATCCTGTCGTTCTAAGAAAGCTTGACCGCAGAACCTCGGAAGAACATTGGGGAAGTTTACTGATGCTTCAACGTGGTTCGCATCCATGTCTTCTAAACGTTCTTTTTGTTTCCAGCAACCAGGTCGAATCTGGTCAAAGGTTACTGGAGTTACGTCAAGACTATCAAAACCTACTGCAGCGGATAGTTTAGGGAAAGGGTAAACAAGGTCATCGTAGATCCACCAGTCGCACTCTTCTCCATCTTTCACACCCTTTTCATAAGAAAACACGCCTCCCTCGAAATTGAAAATAGCGCGATCCCTTTCGACTCTGGGCCCTCGATCTCTATATTTTGCAGGGAGTCTCTCAACCCAAAGATCAGGAGGTTCTACGACGTGGTCGTCAACAGAAATGATTTTTGGAATTTCAGTCATATATTCTCCTTCCTATAGGTTAGCGAAAAAAATAGATTCACAAAATTTAAAGGCTAATCAGCTCTATCAAAATCTATAGAGATGGATTTTGTTTCAGAGATGCTTACGAGGTCATCTAGTCGAAGCCGTATTGCTGCTAACTCTCTCGTTAGGAATTCACTATCGGAAAGAATACGGTGATTAACTTCTCTGTCTCTTTCGGCAAGTGCACGGTCACGCGCATCTTGACGATGTTGAGCTAGGAGGATAAGTGGAGCTGCGTATGCAGCCTCGATGCTAAAGAGCAAATTTAGGAGAATAAAAGGGTATTCATCCCATAGCCCTTTGGAACCGGCAACGGCGTTCAGGGCGATCCATACTATAACTACGATTGTTTGAATAATAAGGAATTTTCCCCCACCCATTCCACGTGCAATTGCTTCTGACCACCTCCCGACGGTATCTCGGTCATACGTGGACACTAAGGAACGGCCAACTTTGCCAGGAGTTGTTACTGCATCATCTCTTATTTTCACTTCTCCGCTCCTTCAGTCAGGCGGATGATTACATCATCAACAGTTACGACTCCAACAAGTCGTTTCATTGCATCAACAACAGCAACTGCTAGCAAATCATAACGAGCAAGGATTCCTGCAACGTCTTTCTCAGACGTATTTGGTTCGAGGGTAGGTACACCATGATCAATGCAATCACCCACAGCACATGTCGGAGGTTCTCTTAACAATCTTGCAAGAGTAACGCTTCCTAGATATTTTCCAGTTGGAGCTTGAATCGGCGATTCAGCTACAAATAACCTCACAGAAATTGCGGGCGGAAGATCAGTATCTCGGAGTCTAGCTATAGCATCTGCAACTGTTGATTCAGGTGTCAATACAATAGCTTCAGGTGTCATCATCCCCCCTGCTGTATCTTCGTTGTACTTGAGTAGAGAACGTATCTGAAGAACAATTTCGGGATCCATTTCCGAAAGCAACATCTCGCGCTGGCTAGGCTCTAATTCTTTGAGAAGGTCAATCTCATCATCGATCTCCATCTCTCCGAGTACTTCAATAGCATCAGCAGTATCAAGTTGGTTTAGGATTATGGCCTGTTCAGATTCAGGTAATTCTTCAAGCAAGTCAGCAAGTCGGCTCGCTTCAAGGGCTGCTGCTAGTTCAGTACGTCTATTCTCCGGAATTGCTTGAATTACTTCAGCTGCATCGGCTTTATGTAATTCGCTTAGACGTGCCAGGTCACCTGATACCTGATCAGAAGTAAAGGCCGAACCAATGATCGACCAATCGAGCACTTGAAGGTTTTTTTTGCGTAGCCTTCCTCCTGCGCTGAATGCAACCTTGCTAGTCAGCCATTTACTGTCCGACAATCCACTTTCGGAGAAACCAACATCGCTTATATTCCCACTATCCAATCGCACAGCATAAATGTCTTTGCTAAGAAGCATTTCACCGTGACGTTTTTTAAAGATCCTTAAGTCAAGAGTTCCGCCCCGTAAGTGAAGTCCATCTCTATCAACTGCATCAACTCTTGCCTCATGAACAAAGATCAATCTTCGGTCTACAGAGGCAACGAATCCTCGAAGATATAGCTTGTTCTCTGAAGAAGCGGGTACAAGCAAAATATCTTGAATTGAACCTAACGTACTTCCATCTGCGTCAAATAATGACCTTTTGATCAGGCGCGACCCCCATAATGTCTGTGCATCTTGGACTGAATTGAGTTCGCTGCCGTTTTGATGTTCTTTACTCGTCATGGGACCCTCCATTTCTAGATTAGAAGACGAATACAAAGCTTTCTGTTATTTAACTATTTCTTAAGAAACTGACGTTGCACGAATAGAAAATGTTATGCATCGTTCGTGGATCAAAGACTTTCGGTACTCTATAGCCATGGCAGGTTGGGCTACGACTCGGTATCAGGTGATTGCACATAAGGGTGATTCTTCAAGGTTCCCTGAGAATACTGCATCAGCGATTGAGTCGGCCATAGAAATTGAATGCGATGTCATTGAAGTTGATGTATCGGTGACTCGTGATGGTTACTCCATTGCACTGCATGGTCCTACTCTTGAAAAGAGCACTTCTGGATATGGGAATGCAAAAAAATATTCTTGGGGTGAGTTGCAATGTATTTCGGTTAAAGGCCCAGATGGGAAGATTACAAGCGAAAAGATTCCTTTGATTGAAAATTTATTACGAACTTTTGGGACGAGGACCAAATGGAATTTAGATCTTAAAGAGGGGGGAATTGACAATAATCTAAGTCAGGTCATTCGAGAGCTTGGTTTAGTAAGCAACATAGTTCTCTCTGGTTTAAAACTAACTAACGCAAAAAATGTTCTCATGAACAATCCAGATTTTAATGTCTTAGTTAACCTTTCAAAGGTTGATCAGTTTTTCGTAGCCACGAAATTACTATCTCGCCTGTATATAAAATATAGATTCAGGGGGTTAAAGAAAGAATCTTCAGTTATTGCTCTAAACATGCATCATAGGTATGTGTCAAAACTAATTATCAGAGAAGTACATAAATTAGGGCTTGAAATTTGGGTATACACAGTTGATGACGTTCATCTAGTTAGCAGACTATTTCAGGAAGGTGTGGACTCAGTTACCACGAATTCTCCTTCAGAGGCGTTAAATACCTTTCGCCCATGAGTGATGTTCTAGATGCTCTGATCGGCTAAGCTCTCCTTGCCCTACAAAAGCGATAGGAGAAATAATGGGAGAATTCGTTAACCTAGAAATTGATAGTGATTCGGGGGTTGCAACAATCCGTCTTGAACGACCGCCAATGAACGCGATCAGTATGCAGTTAACTTCTGAACTGCATGGCGCTGCTGAGGAATTATCAAAGAATCAGAATATTGGTGCTGTGGTTGTTTGGGGAGGCCCAAAAATTTTTGCTGCGGGTGCAGACATAAAAGAATTCCCTGCTTTGCAAAATAAAAAAGAAGCTGTTGAATTTTCCACATTATTACATAATGCTCTTTTGGCATTAGAAAACCTTCCGCAAATTACGATAAGTGCTGTTAATGGCTATGCGTTAGGAGGGGGTTGTGAATTGGCAATGGCAACTGATTTTCGTTTCGCAGGCGAAAGTGCCGTTTTTGGGCAACCAGAAGTACTTCTCGGGATACTGCCTGGAGCTGGAGGAACTCAAAGGTTAATGCGCTTAGTGGGTATCACAAAAGCAAAAGAAATAAATTATTCTGGTCGGCAAGTTACTGCCGAAGAGGCTTTAGAACTAGGTCTAGTCTCAGCTGTTTACGCTGATGATGATTGCTATCCGCAGGCATTGGCAGCGGCTAAAGAATATGCAAATGGACCAAAATCACTTCAATTCATCAAAAGAGTTATGATGGACGGTCTTTCTCTTCCACTTGATGAGGCTGTTAAATTAGAAGCCGAGGCTTTCGGTGATTGCTTTGAGACCGATGATAGGTTGATTGGAGTCCAGAGCTTTCTTGATCATGGTCCGGGTAAAGCTTCATTTACCAGAAAGTAGAGTTCATGGGGCTACATCCCAAACCCCGTGATTTAAATAAGGTTGTCACAGGTGACCCAATAGAATTATCCTCAAAAGTAATTGACGAATGTGTTGCAACAGAACCTACAAATAGAGTCACGAATAAGCTCAGCGAACTTAATGATGATATTGCAATCGTTGAATCTTTCAGCCACATGGTCGCTTTTCGAACTGAAGATGGACTTGTCCTCTTTGATGCTAGCGGTAAACAGAGCGGGGTTGCAGTCGTTGATTCATTGCGCAAATGGGAGACAGGCCGGGTTCATTCCTTGGTATATACGCATGGGCATTTAGATCATGTTGGAGGATCAGGAGCGCTAATAGATGATGCTGAACTTCGGAGTTTCGCACACCCAACGGTTTTTGGGCATGAGAATATTCCCAAACGGCTGGAAAGGTATCAGCAAACGAATGGGTGGAACACAATAATTAATCAGCGCCAATTCGGAGGAATCTCTTCTAAACATGGAATGGGTTTGACGACAGAACATGCTTCTTTTGTTCCTAAAGGTACTGTTTGGCCTGACGTCGTCTATCAAGACGAAATGAAGTTAACTGTGGGGGATCTAGATATTGAATTCAACCATGGAAAGGGAGAAACTGATGATCACACATGGGCATGGATACCGAATACAAAAACCCTAGTCACAGGAGACCTTGTGCTTTGGGTCTTTCCAAATGCTGGAAATCCTCAGAAAGTCCAGCGATATCCTCTTGAATGGGCGAAGGCTTTACGAGAAATGATGAGCTATGATGCAGAGCTCCTCGTCCCAGCACATGGTTTACCGATATCAGGAAGTATGAGGATCAATAGAGTTTTAGGGGACCTTGCAGATGTTCTTGAAACTTTGGTAGCTGACACCCTAAACCTGATGAATGACGGATATCAATTAAACGACATTGTTCATATGGTTAAGGTTGATTCTGAGATGCTTGACCTTCCTTGGCTTCAGCCTCTATACGATGAACCTGAATTCGTTGTTCGCAATATTTGGCGTATGTATGGGGGGTGGTGGGATGCTGACCCAGCAACGTTGAAGCCTTCCCCGAGAAAACATCTGGCAGTTGAATTAACATCTCTGGCTGGCGGTGCGCTCCAACTTGCAAACAGGGCTAGAACATTGGCAGAGGAGGGAGATCTCAGATTATCTTGTCATTTAATTGAGTTTGCTGCTTTAGCTGATCCTGGTAATAAAGAGGTTCATGGGATACGTGCAGAAATATATAAATTAAGGCGGTCGCAAGAGTCCAGTCTTATGAGTAAAGGAATTTATGCAGCTGCTATGCGTGAATCTCAAGCAATCTCTGAATAAAGAATCTGGCCATGGATCGTAAAAGAAGTTTAGAGTTGGGAGAGAAAGTCCCAACAAAAGTAAGGATCTTACTCACCGCCTCATTTTTTTCGGCTCTTGCTACTGTCGGTCAGATCACGATCGTAGGTAAACAGGTTTATGACATGACAGGTAGTGAATTAAATTTGGGCTTATTAGGTTTAGCCGAGTTTTTACCTGTTGCTTTACTTTCGCCGTTTACAGGGCCTGTCGCAGACCGATTCGATAGAAGAAAAGTTTTTAGTTTTGCCTTGGTTGGTCAAACGGCGACGTCTTTCTTTCTTTTCCTTTACATAGCTTCGGACCCTAGTGGCGTTTTCCCCATATTTGCCTTCATAACACTCTTTGGTATCGGAAGAGCTTTTGCGATGCCGGCTAGTAGAGCTTTGCCTATCGATTGGGCTCCAGATAATGTGATTGAGCGCGTTGTGGCTTTAAAGTCGGTAGCTTTTCAAGCAGGAATTATTGTTGGGCCTGCGCTTTTTGGATTTATTTTTGTCGTTGGACCCGAGTTTCCATACTTAGCAGCAGTTGTTTCTTATAGCATCGCTAACAGTTTGCTGTTTGCTGTTGGGCCTTCGACTATCCGCAAATTATCGACAAAGGGTGGACGTCAAGCATTTCGAGACGCAAAGGAAGGATTAAGGTTTATTAGGAAAAGCCCTGTTCTATTTGGGGCAATTTCTCTTGACCTCATTGCCGTGTTACTTGGTGGCGCTGTGGCATTACTACCTGCGATAGCAGAAAACCGTTTGGGTGTGGGCGCTGTCGGCCTTGGTTGGCTTAGAGCCGCAGTAGGCATTGGGGCGACGATAGTAGCAGTAATACTCTCAATTAAGCCGCTGAAGAGGCACATCGGGAGGTCATTGATGTCGGCTGTGGCAATTTTTGGTTTCGGAACGATAGCTCTCGGACTAGCCACGAATTTTATTCTTGCGTTTGTGGCGCTAATGGTTCTGTCTGGGGCTGATGCAGTGTCTGTCTATATACGAGCAAGTCTCGTGCCATTAGCAACACCTGAAGAGATGAGGGGAAGAGTGCTCGCAGTTGAAGGAGTCTTCATTGGGGCATCTAACGAATTGGGAGCCGTTGAGTCGGGGTTAACAGCAGCAGCATTTGGCATAGTTGGTGCGGTATTATTTGGCGGATTTGGGACTCTGGTGGCGGTAATTATTTGGTGGAAGTTTTTCCCAGCTCTGAGTGACGTGAAAAGCTTCTCTGAAGTTAGACCTAAGTCACCTGACTAGCTTATTTCGACAGAATTCTTTTAAACCAGTCATCTCGTTGTGTAGAAAATAACTCAACAAAGTAAGAAGGAAACATCGTAAAGGCATGGGGTGCCCCGGGATAGACGTTGAGTTCGCAGTTATTCCCGGCTGCTTTCCAACGATTTGCCATGAAAAGGGTGTCATCAAGGAGATGGTCTGCTGCCCCAACGCAGAAAAGTGCATCAGGTAAATCTGTAAGGTCAGCGTACATAGGCGATATTTTAGGATTTCTTCGATCTTCGACACTTTTTGCTGGGAGGTATTGAGAAGTGAAGAAGCTAATGATCTCTGGGGAGAGCACATCAAAGTCATCTCGAGAAGGGCGGCTTCCTAGTTGCGACGGTGTTCCGCTCCAGTCATAGACGCCAAAGGTAAGGTTCGCGCCAATGATTTGTTGATCATTACTTTTACCGAAGGATTCCTTTGCGTCCAAAAGTGTCATCAAAGCAAGGTATGCCCCAGCAGATTCTCCGCCAATAATAATTTTTTGTGTACCAAATTCCTCTGAGGCGTGATTGGTCAACCATCTTGCGACGCTATAACTATCCTCTAAGGCAGAAGGGAAGGGGTGCTCAGGCGCTAAACGGTAATCAACTGAAATAATTTCAAGCCCAAATGTGTCAGCAAGATGCCTATTCTCAATGTCACCCATGAAGGCTGCGCCAGCTACCATACCACCACCATGGAAATGAAGGTACACACCATTTATTTCGCTTGGCGGGTGAATAATCCGGCAAGGAATTCCATCAATATCTGTATCAGCAGCTTGATCATCTAGTTCAAAAGGAGTTGCAGCTAGGGTATCGCGCATGAGTTCAACATATTCACCCGCAGTCAATTTGTCGTTGTCGAGGGAATCCGAGCCTTCAGTTTCTGCGCTCCCAAGGGTATTCTGAAGTGCCGTACCATGTTTTTCGTTATCTTGTGGCCAAAGTTCCATGCATAGCCTTTCTATATTTAGCTTGTATTTGAATTACTTCTACAAAGCTAACCATAAATCATTAAATGGCACACACTAGTGGCAGAATATACAAATGAGCAGAGATTCTAGTAATGGCGATCTAAACGAAAGTGCTATGTGGTCCTTTTTCATTAAGGAACTCAGCGACCACGAATTGCAGGACCTTCATCGTGAAATGCAAGAAGAAATATTGCAAAGGGCTATACAATCTGGAGACCACGAATCCATAATTAAGCAAGCTTTTGAAATAGCGTTTGACCGCTCAGGTTTAGGAGTTAATCCGTGGATTGAAGGAAAGCTTCTAATTTGTCCTGGAGCATTGGTTTCAAAAAGCGCTGCAAATCACCGTTGCCGTTTTGTAAGTGTTGATCAGGAATGGGTTTGGCAGTCGAAACAGTTAATTGAAGAAACTAAAAAGCCTTCTCCTGGCAACGATAAAGGTTTCAGAGCAATCGCTTTAATTCCAGTAATCGAAGGAACAGCTGTAGATGTTGTTACTGGCAAAATGCAGTCAGGTCTTCATAGAGCTGAAAAGGTTATCTCATTTGAGATAAGAGGGGGAGAGATGGTTGAAGTCAGTCAGAGGGTCGTTTCAATACATGGAATCCATGGTTGATCCCTAACTAATTCGTATTGGATTTTCGAGGAATTCCATGGAAGGGCGATCCAGCATCTTGGTATTTTTGGTAAAGCTCAAAGAACTCTTCTCCGAATGGGTCACCGCCGCGCAGGGGCATACTTGCCCGGACTACTGTGAAGTCGAGTGGAGCGAGTTTAGCGGCGAGATCGAAATGCTTTTCAGATTGTTCCGACAATCTATTTCTTCGAAAGTGAGCCGCGAGTCTGAAATGAAGCCTTGCTTGAATTTCATCTTCTGATAAATCAGGAACTTCATAGGAAGAATCTTCAGGCAGGGTTTCATTCTTTACCCACTCTCGCACTTGTTGCATGTGAATCTCTCGGCTAATCCCGGTTATTTCGCTAAATGTATCAGTGCCAAATTCGCTTGCAGCTGGTCGTGATATCTTCCCATTTTCGTTGATCCATATGACTGAGGGGACGTTGCTAATTGCGTACAATTCTGTGAGGATGTGGTCTCTGTCCATCAGAACCGGATAAGTGGTTCCTTTCGCTAACTCGATAATTGAATCTAAGTTTTCGTCAATAGCTACTGCAACTACTGTGAACCCTTCTGATTCTAATTCTTGATGAAGTTCCTGCCAGCCTGGTAGGTCAAATGCGCAACCTCACCAACTTGAAAATGCTACAAGTAGTCTTTTCTTGCCAGCCCAATCAGATAACGCTCTATCTACCCCATCAATATCTGGGAGTTTAAAATCTGGTGCAACTTTGTCTCTAAGAGCAGAGGTTCGGAGGGCGGATAGCTGGCCGATGGCGACAGTTTGTGTTTCTGAGGAGACAAGTGCGGGGTGTCCAGTCAGATTCGCTATTTGCCGAAGGTTATAGTGACCTTGGTCTTCTATGTCCTTCTCTTCATTGATAGGTATGCATGCGTCCTCTTTACAAAGACCTTCTGGCTTTACTTCCCATCCGAGAACTTCTTTAATTTCCTCTGCGGTGATATATGGCTCTCCATTAGTCCAATGTCCAGGGATCTGAATTGCAGAATCGGTGAGAATAGTTATGTCAGAACTTTTTTGCATTATCAGCCTCTTAACTTATCGGGGGTAATTGCATATAGTGATCTAGCGCCACTTATTACTGAAGGAAGTAAACCTGAAACCTGCGGCAGCAATTGTTCAGAGTAGAATAGCGCAGTTTCTATCTTTGCCTTAAGGAATTCTGAGTCGTCGCCTTCATCAAGAAGATTTTTTGCTTGCAAGGCAGACTTCGCTAAAAGCCACCCACCAACAGTTGTGCCGAACATTCGTAGGTAGGGCGTCGCTCCTGCTAACCCGTCATCGGTGCTGGCACCACCTTTTTCAACCAACCACTCTGTTGCTTCTTGCATATCCTTAACGGCATATTCTAAGGCATTCCCGATTCCTTCAAGATCTGCTGTAATGAGGTTAGTTGCCGTTTCGCTAATTTCTGTTAGTAGTTCTCGAACAACGTCGCCATTTCGCATAGCCAGTTTCCGACCAACCAAGTCAACAGCTTGTATTCCATTTGTTCCTTCGTAAATGCCGGCAATTCGTATATCTCTATAATGCTGCGCTGCTCCCGTTTCTTCAACGAAACCCATACCTCCATGGATTTGGATACCCAAACTTGTTAGCTCATTTCCAAGATCGGTACACCAACTTTTTGATAACGGAGTCAAAAGATCGGTCAATTCGTTACCACGTTCTCTTTCTTCAGCATCGGGATGATGGTGCGCTATATCAATGGCTTTCGCATTCAGATATATCAGGCACCTCATGGCCTCAATATATGCCTTCATCGTCATTAGCATACGTCGCACGTCAGGGTGGTCGATAATGGGGACTGACTCACCTTTGGGGGTGTCAGTCCTTCTTCCTTGCATCCTCTCGATAGCGTAATCAAGAGCTTGTTGATAAGCCCTGTCTGCGACAGCGAGTCCTTCTAATCCAACTGCTAACCGTGCTTGATTCATCATGGTGAACATAGAACGCATTCCTGAGTTTTCTTCTCCGACAATGTATCCAAGTGCACCGCCATTATCTCCGAATTGGAGGACACAGGTAGGGGAGGCATGAATTCCTAATTTATGTTCGATCGATAAACACTTGATATCGTTCTCATCTCCTAGGCTCCCATCGTCGTTGACCAAAAATTTTGGAACGATGAAAAGACTTATCCCCTTTGTTCCAGGAGGCGCATCAGGTGTTCTAGCCAGGACTAAGTGAATTATGTTATCTGTTAAGTCGTGCTCGCCCCACGTGATGTAGATTTTCTGACCGGTAATCTTGTAGGTGCCATTCTCTTGCCGTTCTGCTTTGGTAGTTAGAGCTCCAACATCTGAACCCGCTTGAGGTTCAGTCAAGTTCATTGTCCCTGACCATTCACCCGTGATTAGTTTGGGTAACCAAGCCAGTTTCTGATCTTGGTCTCCGTGTGCGCTAAGAGCGTGAATGGAGCCTTGTGTGAGCATCGGGTTTAGAGAAAGAGCCATGTTCGCAGCAGTCAACATTTCAGTGACAGCGATACCGACTAACCACGGAAACCCTCCACCTCCATATTCTGGATCAAAACTTATAGCACCCCAGCCAGCTTCAACATATTGTGCGTATGCCTCGCGGAATCCAGTGGGTGTTGAGACCGATCCATCATCGTTAAGAGAGCTACCTTCAAGATCTCCAGTCCTATTCGTTGGGGAAATTACCTCATTGAAAAAGCGACTTGCTTCGTCAAGAAGCGCATCTAGAGCTTCTAACCCTACTTCACTGAAATCAGGTAGTTTAGATAAAGAGTCAACATCAACGACTTGTTTGAGTGCAAATTTCATATCTTCAAGTGGGGGAGAATATTCGCTCATTGCTGTCTTTCTTCTAAAACATTGGTTTATTCTATGATGCTATGGAGACCTTGATATACCCAACTTGTTTTACATAATTATTTTTTGAATTTAGTAATGGTCGATAACAAATCGAATATAACAAACAGTCCAAATTCTGAACGTAAACTACCGATATGAGCACTCAATATACTTTTGGCTCGTTTCATAAAGTAAAAGTTTACGATCAGGAACAATTCCTAGGATTTTTATCCTTAACTGTCCTCGAACCGAAAGCAACGGAAAATGTTGATTGGATTGGGCAGATTCGTGGCTCAGATTACCTAGTCTGGGGCCTTAACCATAAAAGAGTTCTTTTCGAGTTTCCCTCAGGCGAAAATATTTATGTCATCGTCAAGTCAGGTGGGAAGATTATCCCAGTTAGATAATGCGGAATTAGTCCTTAAGTAATAACCTGACAATAGATTTCGCTGCCTCAGCAGGTGAGATTTTTCTATCTAGAACTTGTGTTATATGCCTATTCCCTAGTTCCGATTTAAGAACCCCATCCGCAGTTAATCCAATTAATAACTCAATTCTATTTTGTATTTCCTTAACAAGACGTTCCTTCTGACGGTTATGGATTGTGCCTGAATTATGCAGGTATTCTGCGTGCGATTTAATAGCACCAAGGACTTCTTCAGCGCCTGTTCCGTCAAGAGAGTTTGCCATGATAATGGGAGGCCGATATCCAGTTATTTGCTCAAGGCCCGATACATGCCCAAGATCCAACATCAACTCTAGATCACGTCTAGCGTCATTCGCTCCAGGTCTGTCTGACTTATTAACAACGAAAATATCTGCGACTTCAAGTAAGCCCGCTTTGTTTGCTTGAACAGCATCACCCATGCCGGGAGTAACAACAACGACTGTAGTGTCAGCTGCACCTGCAACATCAACTTCGACTTGACCAACTCCGACAGTTTCAATAATCACAGGTTCATAACCGGCTGCATCAAAGAGTTGAATAGCTGCTGGAACCGCTAATGCGAGACCTCCTGAATGACCTCGTGTAGCCATAGAACGAATAAAGGACTCCTCGCCTGCAAGATCATCCATCCTTATGCGGTCTCCAAGAATAGCCCCTCCAGTGAGAGGAGAAGATGGATCGACAGCTAATACAGCTAATTTCTCTCCAGCTTCTGAAAAGAGCTTCAAAAGTCGGCCAGTAAGCGTTGATTTTCCCGAACCTGGAGCGCCAGTTATTCCAACTACGTGAGTATTGCCTGAAACTTGATGTGCAAGACCTGCAATAATTTCAGCTTCATTTCCTCCACGTTCAATAGACGTTAACAGCCTCCCAAGGCTTCGTCGTTCTCCCTTTACTGCTCTCTCAAAGAGTTCTTTTGATGAATCACTCGATGAAGTCACGCTTCATCTCGTGCAGAAATTGCGTCCTGAACAGTCGCAACAACTTCTTCTGCAGACGCTCCAGGTCCTAAAACAGCTGCGATTCCAGCGCTCATTAGTTCCTCAACGTCTTCATCAGGAACAATCCCACCGATTATTAAGGGGATATCCATACCAGCATCTGATAGTGCAGATGCCATTTTTGGTCCAAGCGTTAGGTGACCTGCGTTATGCATTGAAAGTCCTATAGCATCAGCATCTTCTTCTTCCGCTGCGGCCACAATGCTTGCTGCTGTTTGTCGCAAACCCAAATAGATAACTTCCATACCTGCATCGCGCAGGATTCTTGCGACTACCTTGATTCCTCGATCGTGACCGTCTAAGCCTAATTTAGCTAAGATTACTCTCTGTTGGTAATCACCCATTTTGCGTCTCCTTCATTTTTGCTTGCGTTTAAACAATTGCTTTCTCAACATATGTTCCGAAAACGACTTCCATAGCATTAGCAATTTCTTCTTCTGTGGCGTAGGTCTTTACCGCATCAATAATTGCCGGCATTAGATTACGTGTCGGGTCATTTGCAACAGCAGTTATTTCTGAAAGAGCTTCATTGACGTGTTCCTGATTTCGTTTCGATTTAACGTCGTTTAGTCTCTTGAGCTGATATTCCTCAGTTTCAGCACCTATCCGTAATAAGTTTCGGTTCTCCGGGTTGTCCCCGTCTGTGAATTCATTTACTCCAACAATGATACGTCTTCCCGAGTTCACTTCTCGTTCAAATCTATAGGCAGCGTCGGCGATCTCTCCAACGAAATATCCATTTTCAATTCCGTTAAATGTTCCCTCAAGGATTGATCCATTTCCAAGATCATCAAGGTGTGCGAATATAGCTTCGGCTTGCCTTTCCATTTCATCAGTCATCCATTCCACATATGGTGAGCCTCCAAGCGGATCAGCCACATTTACAACACCCGTTTCATGAGCGACGATTTGTTGTGTCCTTAGAGCTATTCGAGCTGCATCTTCTGTTGGAAGCGCTAATGCTTCGTCAAAACTATCAGTATGAAGTGATTGAGTGCCGCCAAGAGCTGCAGCAAGCGCCTGTATCCCAACTCTTGCGATATTGATTTCGGGTTGTTGCGCGGTGAGGGATACCCCTGCAGTCTGTGTGTGGAATCTACAAAGCATGGCTTTTTCATCGGTTGCTCCATAACGTTCTTTCATCCATCGAGCCCAAATCCGTCGAGCAGCTCTGAATTTGCCGATTTCTTCAAAGAAGTCGCTGTGACTGTTGAAAAAGAAACTAAGGCGTTTCCCGAACTCATTAACATTTTGGCCAGCTGCGATAGCTGCTTCGACATAGGAAAAACCATTGGCTAAAGTAAACGCTAATTCTTGCGCAGCTGTGCTTCCAGCTTCTCGGATGTGGTAGCCAGAGATAGAAATAGGGTGCCATTTCGGCATTTCTGCCGTTGTGTATTTGACCATGTCGGTAATGATTCGCATTGATGGTCGAGGGGGATAAATGTATTCTTTCTGTGCTTGGTACTCTTTTAAAATATCATTTTGGATTGTTCCAGCAAGTTGATTAGGCGAGACCCCATTCTGTTCAGCAACAGCCACGTACATTGCTAATAGTGTTGCAGCGGGACCGTTAATTGTCATAGACGTGGAAACTGTTGAAAGGTCAATCTCAGCAAATAAGTCCTCCATATCTGCAAGAGTGTCAACTGCTACACCAGCTCGACCAACTTCACCTAATGCCCATTCGCTATCAGAATCACGACCCATTAGAGTTGGCATGTCAAATGCGGTTGAAAGTCCGGTTCCGCCATTACGCAGCAACTCCTTAAACCGTAAGTTGGTATCTTCTGCTGTTCCAAATCCGGCGAACATCCTCATGGTCCAGAGGCGGGACCTGTACATTGAAGGATAAATTCCTCGAGTGTAGGGGTATTGTCCCGGGAATAAGTCGTCTCCATAAACAGGGTCAACTGGCACCCCTGACATTGTTTCGAAATTATCGTCTCTTATTGAGGCTTTCTGGTAGTCAAGCTCCCAAGCTTCGCGAGCATTAAGTTTTTGATTTTCTTCACTTCCCATGACCACTCCTTGCAAGTTGCCGTTTCATTCTAGACCAAGTGTGAGGATAATTTTCCTTTTCGGTATTTTCAAAGTTACTATCTTGACAGTTATGAGCAGTTACGAATTTAATCTACCCTAGGAGTCATTCACTAATTGTGGGGGAGATGTGTATAAGGAATTATCTCAAGCATGGGAAGAGCTTACCGCTGAGGGCGCTCAGTTTGAATTGGAAACAGTGAATGTTAGAGGTGAAGATCTTCTTTGTTACAAAAATCAACCCGCCACTCTTAGAGATATTTGGCTTTCCAGCCTAAGGTTCGGTAACGCTGATTACCTTATATACGGTAACGAGCGTCTTTCTTATAGCGAAGCCCATGAGCACATAGTTGGTGTATCTAATTGGCTGACTGAACATGGTGTCGAGGTGGGTGACAGAGTAGCGATAGCTATGCGAAATTATCCTGAGTGGATGCTGGCATACTGGGCCTGCATGAGTATCGGTGTTACTTGTGTTGGAATGAATGCTTGGTGGGCTACTCCTGAATTGGAATATGCGATTGATGATTCAAAGCCGAAGGTAGTAATTGCAGATCAAGAAAGATTAGCACAGTTGATTGAATTGCGTACTTCAGATGATTTCCCACATCTTGTCTCTGTTCGAACAAAAAGTACTGTTGAGAACGTAACAACATGGGACGCGCTGGTTGAAGCAGGCGGCGAAATGCCTAACGCTGAGATAGACCCCGATTCTGACGCATGCATCTTTTACACTTCTGGCACAACGGGTCAACCTAAAGGTGCTCAATTAACTCATAGAGGGTGCGTAGCTAACGCTATGAGTCTTGTCTTCGCTCATATCGTTCAGTCTGTTGCTTCAGCTCGAGCTAATATTAAAACAAGTAAACCTGAAGCTAAGAAGGTCGCTCAAACGTCTGCTTTAGTTATCACACCTCTTTTTCACGTCACAGCTAATAATTGTGTTGCGCATTCAATCACGATGGCCGGTGGAAAGCTAGTGCATATGTACAAGTGGGATGCTGGCGAGGCTCTCAAGCTAGTCGAATCAGAACAGATAACGACGATAAGTGGTGTTCCGGTCATGTCAAGAGAGTTAATTGCTCATCCTGACTTTGAGAGTACAGATACTTCATCCTTGAAATCGCTTGGGGGAGGTGGTGCGCAGTTGCAGCCCGACCTTGTAGCAAAGATTGAGAATACAGTTGAGACGGCCCGACCGGGGACAGGTTATGGGATGACAGAGACATGTGGAATAATCACGGCAATTTCGGCTGATTTCTTTCTTGATAAACCGGAAAGTGCTGGTCCCGCCATGCCATGTTTCGAAGCTAAATGCTTTGATGATGCTGGACTCCCAATTCCCAATGGTGAAATCGGGGAACTCTGGGTCAAAGGCGCTCAGGTCATCAAAGGGTACCTCAATAGACCTGATGCAACATCTGAAACGATAACTAATGGATGGTTACATACAGGCGATATAGCTAGAATTGACGATGATGGATTCATCTTTATCGTTGATAGGAAGAAAGACATGGTATTACGAGGCGGTGAGAACGTCTATTGCGCCGAAGTCGAATCAGCAATCTTTGAACATCAAGCTATAAATGAGGTGACGGTTTTCGGTGTCCCAGATGCCCGATTAGGAGAAGAAGTAGCTGCAGCAATTTATTTAAAAGAAGCAGGCTCAATTGATGCCGAACTTCTTCGGGTTTTCCTTAGAGATAAGATAGCTAAACATAAGATCCCTCAATATTTGTGGTTTCTTGAATACCCACTGCCTCGAAATGCCAGTGGTAAATTTCTCAAAAGAGAACTCCAAGAAAAGTTGAATTTGAAGGATGCAAGATAGGAGCAATAAAAATGGAATTAGGAATTTTTGGTTCGTCTCAGAATGTAGATGATTTAAAGGAGCAGGTACAGGTAGCAGCAGGCTTTGGGTACGAGACGTTTTGGACGCCTCAAATCTTTAACTTGGATGCATTAACGGCGTTAGCTGTTATTGCTGAATCTGTTGATGGTATTCGGTTGGGAACTTCAGTAATTCCTACTTACCCAAGACACCCCATGATGTTAGCTCAACAAGCTTTGACTGTTAATCAAGTTTCTAAAGGACGACTAGACCTTGGAATAGGATTATCTCACAAGCCAGTTGTTGAAGGAATGTGGGGAATATCTTTTGATGCGCCAGTAGGGCACATGAGCGATTATCTTCAAATCCTCATGGCACTTCTCCACGAAGGAACAATTTCTCATGGAGGGAAACATCTAGTAAGCAGGGGCGGAATTGATATACCTGCTGATGCCCCTCCCGTCCTGGTTGCAGCTCTCGGCCCGCAAATGTTGAAACTGGTCGGCAGAACTGCAGACGGTACAGTGACTTGGATGACGGGGCCTGAGACAATCCGTAACCATATATCACCGGTCATCAATACGGCAGCAGAAGAAGCTGGGAGACCTGTCCCTCAAGTGATAACCGCAGTTCCTGTCTGCATATCATCGGATACTGATATGGCTGAAGAGTACGCTAAAAGAGATTTTGGATTTTATGGGGAGTTGCCCTCATACCGCGCAATGCTTGAACGCGAAGGCCTCACCAATTCTTGGGATATAGCACTAAGCGGAAGCTTTGAGCAGGTTGCTGAAGGACTCCAGAGGTACGAGAACAGTGGAGGGACGCAAGTCGTTGCCGCCGTTTACGGGCCAGACGAGGCGCGACAACAAACAATTAGTGAGTTAGCTCAGTTAATAACTTAATCTGCCGGAGGCCACAGGATTTCGTCTGCGTTTGTGTCCTTAACAGATTCGTTAAATTCACTGTTTGGAGTGTCAGCGAGATCATCAATATGGGGGAAGTGGCAGGCTACCCAATGGTCTGCATCTCCAACCTGTTGGAAAACCGGTTCTTCCGCTTCACATTTTTCAGTAGCTCGAGGACATCTTGTTCTAAAGCGGCAACCACTTGGGGGATTAAGGGGAGAAGGAAGCTCTCCCTCAAGAACGTCAGAGATTTGGCTATGTTTATTATCAGGATCCGGAATAGCAGCGAGAAGTAGCCTTGTATACGGATGAGCAGGGTTCTCGTATATGACATCTCCGTCACCAATTTCGCAAATTTTCCCCAAGTACATAACTGCTACGCGGTCACTAACATTTTTTACAACTGAAAGGTCATGGCTAATGAACAGAAGAGTGAGGCCATACTCATCTTTCATATCTTGGAGCATATTAAGAATTCGTGCTTGAACAGAAACGTCAAGAGATGATACAGGTTCATCGCAAATGATAACTTGTGGGTCCAAAACCAGAGCTCTAGCTACTGAAATTCTTTGACATTGGCCCCCAGAGTATTCATGTGGTCGACGATTGCGAGCCTCTTTCGGGTCTAATCCGACAGCCTGAATCATCTCTTCAACTTTTAGTTCTTGTTGCCTACTATGCTCTGTTGACCAAACCCGTGTTCCTTCGTTTACTATATTAAATACAGTTCTTCTGGGATTCAGTGAGCTAATCGGATCTTGAAAAATCATCTGAATAGAAGGGCGCTTTAGCCGCATACCTTCTTTACTCAGTGCTGTTAGATCAGTGCCTTCATACTCAACTTTTCCAGATGTCGGCTTCGGAAGCTGAACGATGGCCTTTGCAGTTGTTGACTTACCACACCCTGATTCGCCAACGATTCCTAACGTCTCACCTTTACGAATATCGAAACTGACATCAGATACGGCATGAACTTTATTTTTTCTACCTGAAGGAAATTCAACAACGAGATTCTCAATGGTTAGCAAAATATCGTCAAATTCAGAACGAAGGTGATTATTTCCTGATCCAGCCATTAGATGGCCTCGCTTTTGCTCTTAATCTTCAGTCCTGTTGCTGTAAAACCTCGAGCCTCGTTTGATTCCAATGCTTGAATCCCAGCATCAGTACCCACAGGGAAAAAGCACGAGTATGCATGGCCGTTATCAATAGTTTCTGGAGGGTGTGCAGTGAGGCAGATATCCTGCGCATATTTACATCGTGGCGCGAATTTACAACCTTGAGGCCCATCAACGATATCTGGAGGGAATCCTTCGATGGGCTTCAATCGTGTATGTTTTGGGTCGTTGAGTCTAGGGATTGAGGAAAATAGGGCTTCCGTGTAAGGGTGCATCATACTTTGGAATAATGTTTCTGCAGGTGCCATTTCCATTACTCGCCCTCCATACATAACCATGATTTCGTCTGCGCGTCCTCTGGCAACACCAAGGTCATGCGTAATAATGATCATTGACATATCGGATTTGGATTGTATTTCGACAAGAAGATCAAGAATGTATTTCTGGACTGTTACGTCCAGTGAGGTCGTCGGTTCATCAGCGATTAGCAGGTCTGGATCTATCGCAAGTGCTATGGAGATCATAACTCTTTGGCGCATCCCGCCTGAAAGCTGATGGGGGTATTCATTGAACCGTTGTGCTGGCTCAGGGATGCCAACAAGAGTAAATAACTCAATCGTTCGTTCACGGGCTGCTTTCTTTGACATCCCCTGATGTAAACGAAGTGGTTCTGATACTTGTTTGCCAACTTTCATTACTGGGTTCAATGACGTCATGGGATCTTGAAAAATCATAGCCATCTTTATTCCCCAGAACTTTTGTCTGCTTTCGTTAACGAGTTCTTTCCCTTGAAATTCTGCAGACCCACCTTCAATGATATTCGCTCCCAAGAGGCCCATAACACCCCTATTTAGTACCGTTTTCCCAGATCCTGATTCACCGACAATGGCTAAAGTTGAGCCACGTTTCAATGATAATGAGACTCCGTCGACAGCTTTAGCCAATCCGCGTTCGGTTCTAAAACCGACGCGATAATCGGTAAGCTTTAGAATCGTTTCGGTCTCTTCAGTCTCGCGTAACAAAGATATCCCTCACGTCGAAGTAGTCCCGAATCCGGTCACTTAAATAATTGAAAGATGCAACGGTCAGGAACAGAAACCCCATTGGAACGAAAGCAACCCATGGAGAGCTTTCTAGGGTGTTTAACCCGGAACCTGTCAAAATTAGTTTCCCCCATGTTGCACTTCCTTGGACGGATAAACCAAGGAACGCCAGAGTTCCCTCACCGACGATTGCAACAGCTATGACTAGCATCGCCAACGTGCTCATAGGAATAAGGACGTTTGGAAGTAGTTCCTTAATTAAAATTCTAGATTTTTTTGAGCCAAGAGTTTCAGCTGCCATGACGAATTCACGTTCCGAGAAGCTTAGAGTTTGTGCGCGGGCGAGTCTCCCTATGGGAGCAACACCCAAGATGCCTAACGTGACCGAAATCGTTAGAAGAGAGCGGTCAAGCAAGGCAACAATCAAAATTGCAAGAATCAGGCCTGGAAAGCTTAAGACAACTAGGAAAATAGCACCCACAACTTTGTCTAATACCCCTTTGAAGTAGCCTGCGATCATGCCGAGAGTTCCTCCTACTACCATGCCAAATAGCGCTGTTAACGCCCCAACAGCAAGGGATATTCTTGCGCCTTCAATTGAGCGGCTTAAAATATCACGGGCATCTTGATCGGTTCCGAGCCAATGTTCGCTACTGGGAGCGTAAGGAGGCTGAATGGGTCTTTCTTGCATTTTTCCTGTTATCGGGTTCTCTTTTTGCTCGAAAGCTATGTAGTTCTTTTCAGAATCTTTGAATGGAAGCATCGGTGAGAACACAGCAAGAAAAGAAATTAGTACAAGCCAGAAAGCAGCTAGCCAGAATCCAAAACCTAATGTTTTCTTATCTGCAAATTCTGAAACTTCTAGTGGATTTGAATCGTTGGTTTCTTCCTGAACCTCGGCTGTCTCTGAATCGATTGTGTTTATATTATCCATATCTGTAGCTTGTTCATCGTTCATGGTTACATACCCATACTTGTAATTTTTCTTGGCTTGCTTGAATCTTCATGTCTGACTCTTGGGTCAACAAGTGTATAAAGATAGTCAGCTAGATAGTTGAAGACCATGAATCCGGCTGAGACAATCATGACTACTGCTAAGACAACAGGAAAGTCTTCTCGTAGTGTCGCTTCAACGACAGCACTACCTATCCCAGGGATTCTAAAGAATTGTTCCACGACGAGTGAACCACCGATCATGAAACCTATGTTGATAGCAAGCAAAGTTATCAAGGAGAACAAAGAAGGCCTAAGGGCATGTGAGTAGAGGACTCTTCTCTTTGAGACGCCCTTGGATTTGGCCATGAGGATAAAATCTTGTTGAAGTGTTGTGATCATGTCTGTTCTTAGAAGTCGCTGATATGCAGCCGCAGACCCAAGGCCAAGAGTGAATCCCGGTAGTATTAATTGAATCAAGCGATGGTCGTGACTAAATCCCCAAAACGGGTCGTTCGCAGTGTATGTGTCTGGTAAGAAATCCAATTGGACTGAGAAGAAATAGAAAAGAATGACTGCCATAGCAAAACTAGGTATAGAAACGAAAGCAAAAGCTGTAATAGTTGAGATTTTGTCAGTTCGCCTGTTTGCTCTTGATGCAGCGAGCACTGACCAAGGTATTGCTAGGGAAACAGCTATAAGCTGGGCCACTGCCATTAGCTCCAGAGTCCTTGGAAGTCTTTCTTTTATAAGGTCGCTAACCGGCGGTTGTCCAGAAGAGCTGAATTGAACTCCAAAATCTCCTCTGATGAAATCCCATGCCCATCGGGCCCATCTCTCAGGGAGGGATTTATCAAGGTGATATTGAGCTTTTGCTTCCTCAATAGCCGCCAAGCTCTCAGGGTTATCAACATCAGCTGCCACTGGACCAAGGATATTAAAGAGCGGGTCGCCTAAGAAATTCATTGCGCCAAAAGTAACCATTGAGACAATAGTTAAAAGGCCTAGTAGGCCTATAAACCGCTTGACTGCCTTCGGCACTTCATCCCCGATCTTTATGTACCAGCAACATGTTGCTTTACCATTTTAGCGTGAAATATCTAACTGACCCCAAGTGGTGCAGATATTCGGCACTACTTGGGGTCAGAGAGATTAAGTATTCTTACTCAGTGATAAAAGTTGACTGGAAGAAGGTTCGCCCGTTCACTGAACATCGCATATCTATGCCTTCAACTGTCTTTACTCCACATAGATTCTCAACTCCATCGTTGAGAGCGAGGCTCCATAGTGTGTGGTGATAGAAGACGTAGGTATACGCCTCGTTTATCATTTTTGAAAGCTCTTGGTAGTAAGGTATCTTCTCTTCAACCGTCTTAGAAGCGTCAGCTGCTAGTTGCAATGCATCTCGGTCTTCGTCACAGTATCGTGGCCAGTTTAGAGAGATTCCACCAATTGCTCGACAGAGGAGCCACACCCTGTCAATACCAGGATCAACAGCACCGAATTGTCTCCACCCTATAGAATTGTAGAACCCGAGAGCTGCTTCTTGAATGTGGGCATCTTGAGGCAGAACTTGTGTCGTGACATTGAAAAAGTCACCCCAACCCTCTACGAGTAAATCTGCTATACGGTCTTGAACAACAGATGGTCCAGAATACTGATATTCAATATTGATTTTCCCATTTGAACAGTTCGCAGGACTGTCTGAACAGTACTCCTCTACTAGCGGTCCTGCTAGTTCTGGTCTATCTGATAGTTGAACGATGTCAGGATTATAGTAAGGGCTTTCAGGAGTAAATACCTGATCTGCTTTACGTGTCACATCCAAGTTGATCAACGTGTTGTATCTGTCGCGAGGTGTTGCATGGGTGATTGCTTTCCTTGCTCTGATGTCATCAAATGGTGCTTGCGCAGTGTTGAGCATTAAGAAAGACTCGTCACCAGTGTCATCAAGAACTTGAGTAACTGAGTCAACCTCTGCAAGCGCAGCTATATTTTCAACGTTTGTGGTTCCTAGCGCATCAAGTTCTCCTTCGAGTAAGAGACTTGTTCTTACATCACCGTCGGTAACTGGATAAAACTCAACAGCATCAAGATAAACATCGCCACCCCAGTAGTTAGCATTTTTTGCAAATCTGGTAACTGAGTCTTGAACTCTTGACTCGAAGACAAATGGGCCAGTACCTACAGGTTGCTGATCAAGAGTAGGATCTTCATTTGCTGCAGCTAACCAGGTCGGTGATGCTACAGCGCCTAGTTGTCCGGTCAAAGCTGAAGGGTAGTTGCAGTCTGCGTCAAGTAGATTATAACTCATGGTGAGGTCATCAATAATCGTGATTGCTTGATCTGCATCTGGGTAATACGGTCTAACTGCTAGCCCGACAAGTGGGTCGCTAAACTGTGTGAGGAAGTTTGTGGCAACTGCCTCAGTGTTGAGAGGGGTGCCATCATGAAATGTGATACCTTCACGGAGTTCCATGGTCCAAGTCTTGCAGTCTTCACTAGCAGTGAATGACTTTGCTAGATGGGGTACAGTACTTCCATCAGCAGCGTAGGCAGCAAGAGTATCAAAAACAGCGTTCATCATTGTAAGTCCAGGGGATGACAGAGCAGATGCTGTTGGGTTTATCCCATCTACCTCAGCTTCCAGACCCCAACGAAGCGTTCCGCCAAACACAGGTTCTAGAACACTTTCTTCTTGTTCTTGAACGATTGGGGCTTCTTCTTCAGCTTCTTCTTCAGCTTCTTCTTCAGCTTCTTCTTCAGCTTCTTCTTCAGCAGCTTCGCTAGCGCTACTTTCGGATGAACTTTCAGTAGCTTCGGATGCAGATGAGCTATCTGAAGACGAACTATCGTCGTCACTGCCGCCACAAGCTGTTGCGAACATTGCTAAAGCTAAAAAGGCTATTAATAGTTTGAATATTTTGGATCTGTGCATACAGGAACCCCTCATTTCCAGGTTTGGATAATTTAACTTAGTCTTGTATTTCTAAGGCGAATGTGCAAGTTGCTAGTCATAAACTTACTAAAAATAGCTAATTTCTGAATAAAGTAAAAGAAAAAACATGTTTGTACAGTCAATCCTAAGAAATTCGGGCAGTATTTCTATGTGAATGAAATTCTTTTGCAACTTGACGCCATCTCATATAACCATCCTGATGGCTTAGGCTTGCATAATATTAACTTAACGATTAACAAAGGCGACCGCATTGCAGTAGTCGGCGGAAATGGAAGCGGGAAGAGTACATTAGCGAAAATAATCTCTCAGCGACTCACACCGACTTCAGGAGTTATTTCTGGCATTTGTAGTAATCCCGAGAATATCGGAACGGTCACGGATCTTCGCTATTTCAATAGCGAAGAAACGGTTTCTTCGGCTTTGCAGGCCATTTGTGGTGGTGATCCAGCGAACACAATCTCAAATGTGAATTTGGATCCAATGATTCTTCAGCGACGAATAGGAAGATTGAGTGGCGGAGAGTCTTATCGGGTTGCACTAGCAGCACAACTGCAGAATAAGGCCCCAATTCTTTTGCTTGATGCTCCATCGTCGATGCTCGATGCACGTTCAGCCAATTCTTTAGTTGAAGCGCTGGCTGATCGCGAAGAAGCCCTCGTTGTTTTCACCGCGGACATAACGGTAGCTATTGAGACATGCCAAACCGCTGTGCTTCTTAATCAAGGAGAAATTGTCGCTGTAGGACAAACTATAGAAATTCTCACAGATAGTGAACTGTTAAAACAACATGGCGTTGATATGCCCTCTGCTTTATCTCCGAGTTGGTTACGGCGCCGAGCAAGAAGTCAAAATTTTCAAGGTGTTATATCAATTGAAGACTTTGACCAAGGGGAACGATCAGCAAAAGATATTGCAGAACAGGTAGCTAAGTTCTTTAATCAGTTCCGATCAGATTTCCTTGAGGTCACCCAAAGAGCACAAGAAAATTTTGCCAGGCGGGAGTTTGCCCAACACCAAATAAATTCCCAAATCCGCCTTCTTCTACACCGGCAACTTGTAAATCAGTGTGTAGAGGTCATTAGCCCAGCTCTTGATAATTTGAAAGATCAAGCCAAGAGAGAGCTATGGGCATCTGCTAGACATATATTCGCGCAAGCTATTGCGTGGAGATCAGACTCAGAACTGGCAGAAACATTCTTTAATTCCGTAACACGAAGATTATTTACACTTGTTGGCTTTGATGATGACCTTGAATTTAGATGGTTCGGGGGGATCGCACTTCCTGTCGTTGATCCCGGACAAGGAGAAGTTCTCACATTCAGGCTTCGAACAACTTCCAGTAAACTGATACAAGCTGTTCTAGAAGCATTTGATGTCGGTCAGAAATGGGTGAATCTAGAACGTGACTCTTCGAATATTGCACTTGCAATTGAAAAGCATCTATCAGAGACTTGGGAAGCGACCATGCCAGTTGAAATAGATGTTTTGAAACCTGTATTCTATCGCAACCGTGGAGCATACCTAGTTGGTCGAATACGATACCTGACGCGTGTTTCTCCGCTCATCATCCCCTTGCGGTCCACTGAAGAAGGAATTGTATGTGATGCTGTCCTCTTAACGGAAAATCTTACCAGTAGGATCTTTGGCTTCACAAGATCTTATTTTCACGTTAATACCAAGGAACCAGGAGCAATAGTTGCATTCATCAAAACGCTGATACCTCTTAAACCTGTGGCAGAACTTTATACAGCAATCGGTTATAGCGCTCATGGGAAAACGAGTCTGTTCAGAGCTATTTATAGGCATCTTTCAAACTCTACGGATCGCTTTGAACCAGCTAGAGGTATACCCGGTATGGTAATGACTGTTTTTACCTTGCCTTCTTTTGGCGTTGTTTTTAAGGTAATCAAAGATATTTTCCCTCCTTCAAAAAAAATTACAAGGTCGCAGGTTATGGATAAATACAAGATGGTATTTGCTCATGATCGTGTCGGTCGGATGGTGGATGCTCAAGTCTTTGAGGACCTCGCCTTCCCTCGTGAAAGATTCAGCGAAGATCTTCTTCAAGAATTAGCATCTGAGGCTTCGCGTTCAATAACGATCACCGACACTGACGTTATTATTCATCACTTATACACGGAGCGTCGTGTCTATCCGCTTGATCTCTACCTACAAGAGATGCCAGAGAATCTAGTTCTTTCAGCAACCCTTGATTATGGGCATGCGATCAAAGATCTGTGCGCTGCGAATATTTTCCCAGGGGACCTTTTCACCAAAAATTTTGGAGTTACTCGACATGGAAGTGTCGTCTTCTACGATTATGACGAGCTAACACTACTTCAAGATGTTACTTTCCGAGAAATACCGGAGGCAAGATCATTTGAAGATGAAATGTCATCTCAGCCTTGGTTTGCGGTGGGAGCTAATGATGTTTTCCCTGAGGAATTCAGGAAATTTTTCCGATTTCCGGACTCTGTAGGTAATTCTTTTGATATTGCTCATGGTGATCTTTGCGATCCGGAAACGTGGGTTGAGATGCAACGTCAACATGAGGTAGAGGCGCCAGAATTCTTCCCTTATCCTGAAGAGGTAAGATTCAATATCACCTAGTTTGATTGAGCATTAAAGTAAGAATCAATTAAGAAAATTGCTAAATAGTAGCGTGCAGTATGCTTTCCGATCAGAATTGGATGAAACCGTTGATAGAGAGCTATGGAAGAAGCCCAAAAGAAACATATATTAATTGCAGAAGACGACAATGCTGTACGTGACTCACTTGAGAGAGCCCTACGTTACGAAGGTTACTCCGTAACAGCTGTGTCTAATGGTTCAAAGGCATTACTGGACGCAGAAATAGCAGCACCTGATTTGTTTATCTTAGATGTAATGATGCCAGTTATTGACGGACTCTCCGTTTGTAGAGCGCTGAGGCGGAATGGGAATAAAACACCTATTCTCATCCTTACGGCAAAACATGAAATTTCAGACCGAATCACAGGGTTAGATGCTGGTGCGGATGATTATTTAGTGAAACCCTTTTCGCTTGACGAACTGTTCGCTCGAATTCGGGCACTCTTAAGGCGCTTTGACGATGAAACAGTTGAAAAACGTTCAATTGGAGATCTCATTCTTGAATATGGATCAAGGAAAGTTTTCCGAAAAGGAAAAGAAATTGACTTGACGAAGACGGAATTTGACTTGCTTGAGCTGCTAATGAGAAATACGAGTTTGGTGCTGACGAGAGAAAGTATCTATGAAGCCATTTGGGATTATGATTTTGAAACAAACTCAAAATCGCTTGATGTCTATATCGGTTATTTACGGAAAAAAGTAGATGACGACCCTTCCAAGAAATTGATTCACACCATTCGTGGTGTTGGATACTGCTTGAGAGAGTCATGACTCTTCAGGTTCGTCTCACGATTGCAATGGTTGCGGTAATTACAACAGTCGTAACTGTATCTGCTGTTATTGCTGTCAGTTCCGCTAAGAGCGAGCTTGTTGAAGGCGTGGATAATTTTCTAATTGATAGGGCAGAAAATATAGTAAATCTTCCTACCAGTATCGATGCTCGAGCATTCGGGCAAAGAGATGAAAAAAAATTAGGTTTATCTGAGTTCCTAGCAGAACCTGATGCTGTGACGCAGATAGTAGACCCCAAAGGTCAAGTGATCTTCGCATACCCCACCTCTCTCCCTTTAGTAGATGCAGAATTAGAGATCGCTACACAGAAAGCTGAGAACCTAAGAGGCGAGACACGGATTCGCGAATCAACAGTAGCTGGTATTGATTACCGTATACTCTCCAAACCACTCCCTAGAGGCGGTCTTTTACAAATAGGCCGTGACCTGTCAGAAGTTCGTGATGCGCTTTCGGGAATGATTCGTACCTTTCTCATACTTGGAGTGATCGGAATAGCTTTAGCTATTCTGCTGGCTTGGCTTTTGGCCTCTCGACTAGCCAAACCGATCAAAAGGTTATCCAAGACTGCTGAACATATAGCACGGACACAAGAACTCAGCGCATACATTGATGCAAATGATGGCGATAGAGAAGTGAGGCGCTTGGCTGAGAGCTTCAACGTCATGTTGCGGGCGCTTTTAACCTCACGGGAACAGCAGAAGAGATTAGTTTCGGATGCTAGCCACGAACTCCGTACTCCTCTTACTAGCGTCAGAACGAATATAGAACTTTTGGCTAAAGTAAAAACTATTGAAGAAAAAGATAGAGAGTCAATTATCAATGACCTGAAAACAGAAATAGAGGAATTAAGCCTTCTTGTTGATGAAATCGTGGACCTTGCAACATCAACGGGTTATAAGTCTGAGAATTTTGCTAACGAAGACCTTTCAGCGCTAGCACAGCAAGTTGCCGATAAATTTTACAGAAGGTCGGGGAGAGTCATTGATGTTCTTAATTCGGGTGAAACATTGCGATCAATGCAAAAGGTAGCGATGGAGCGCGCTATCTCTAACCTGGTTGATAATGCAATTAAATTTAGCCCTGAAGGCACAAATATCGTTATCAGTGTCGAAGGCGGAACCGTTTCCGTACGAGATTTTGGTTTAGGAATAAGGGAAGATGATAAGAATCAACTCTTTGAAAGGTTCTTTAGGTCTGTGGACTCAAGGAACCTCCCAGGCTCAGGGATAGGGCTCTCAATAGTGGAGGAAATTATCTTGCGGCATGATGGTCGTGTCTTCGTCGAATCCCCTCAAGATGGACCAGGAACCATTGTTGGCTTTACCATATAGTTATCCTCGAAGACTATTAATTTTCTCTTTGACTAAGTCAAGGTCGTCAGGGTTGGTTAACCCAGACCATTCCTCCGTGCTTGGTACAGTTGCTACTCGATATTGATAAAGGTCCATTAAATTCGAAATGCACACCGGAAGCAGACATTCAGCAGTTTCGGAATTTTGATTTTTGAAAACAAACTGTTCCCAGAGGTTTTGCAGTGATTCTAGAATAGAAGGGTGGAAGCACCATAGATTCATTGATACCGGAGTGTCTGGCGGGAAAGTATCGTTACCTGTGCATTTGATCTGATCGGTTGGCAAATCAAGAAATAATCCCTCTGTTTCAGTTACGTCAACAAGTTGATGGTTCTCTACACTGCATATGCCCCTCGTAACTGGACCACTTGATGAAAGCGTCTTGCTCAGCTCAAAAGTTATTAACGACCCGCTACCCTCGTTGACTTTAACTAATTCCTCTGAAGCTATTTGAATAGATGACGGACCATAGTAGTCGTCAGCGTTTGCCAAAATAAAAGGCCCCGTAATTACATCTGCAGCTGAGATAACGGCGTGAGTTGTTCCCCAAGGTTTTGCTCGGGGTGGGCCGTGAAGGTCTTGTAAGACAAACTTGAAGTTAACGTCTGCAGGGTGCTGCCCTTGCAAATGGGATTGCATGCTCTCAGCTATTTCACTGCGGGTGATCACGACAACCTCCTCTATTCCCGCTTCTTTAGCGTCTTGAACGGTGTAATCAAGAAGTGTTTCACCGCTTTTGCCGACGGTTGCAAGTTGCTTAGTTCCTCCGAACCTGCTTCCTAACCCTGCGGCCATTAGAACGAGACTAGATTTCACAATATTGCTCCAAAAGTTCTTAGACTACTTATATTAGAGTGCGTAATGCTTATGTTAGGGACTAGCATCAAAGAGTCGTAATCAAGAAGGAATAATTATTATGCGTATCGTTCTTATAAAGGCCGCATCTATAGCTATCGCCGGTGCGCTACTGATCGGATGCGGAAGTGGTAGTGAAAAGGGTTCAGAAGATGACTCTCCTGCTGAAACCCCTTCATCACAACAAGTTTTCCCTACCCCAACGCCTGCAGGGGATATTGATAACCTTGATCTCTCTTCTAAGCCAGTAGTGGTTATCCCATCAACACCGCCCCCATCCGATTTGGAGATAGAGGATCTCGTAACTGGTAATGGTGATTTTGTAAAATCTGGTGATTTTCTCATAATGGATTACGTCGGGGTTTCGTATTCAACGGGCTTACAATTTGATGCCTCATGGGATAGAGGATCTCCGTTTCCCTTTGAGTTGGGAGCAGGTCGAGTTATTCAGGGATGGGAACAAGGAATAGTTGGAATGGCTGTAGGTGGACGCAGGATTCTTACGATTCCACCTTCTCTGGGATACGGGGAAGGTGGTTCAGGTTCAGGTTCAATAGGCCCTAATGAGACGCTCGTTTTTGTCGTGGACCTTATTGCCGTTGTTCCCTCAGATCTTGAGAAGCCGAATGAGGAAGTAACTGGAGAGGCTGTTCAAGAGTTGCAAATAGATGACACTATTCGAGGTTCCGGAGCAGCCGTGGAACTAGGGAACGTCGTTTACATTCATTACGTTGGGGTTTCGGCATCAACTGGAGAGCAGTTTGACTCTTCTTGGGATCGAGGTCGCTCAGAGTTCATCGGATATATCTCCGGTGCTGGAAATGTGATTGAAGGCCTTGATCAGGGTGTGCTTGGAATGCAAGTAGGTGGGCGAAGAACAATTGTGATACCCCCTGATTTGGCCTACGGAGAAAACGGTGCCGGTAACGGATTAATAGCTTCCAATGAAACGTTGGTCTTCATTGTGGATTTATTAGGAACACACCCTGTTCGTTAACTACCTTGTTACTCCAAATCGTTCTAAAGCTGCCTGAGCTCTATCAAGAAGAAGTTGTGGGACAAGAACTCCGTTAACTTCAACTCCTCCAGAACCTGAACTTTGAGAGGGAGATTCAGCTGTACTGTCAGGAATCTCAGAATCATTAACAACTACTTCTTCACTTCGTTCTCGCGCTAAGAGGTAGTCATCCCATTCGTTCTCTCGGACAAGCTTGTCTCTGTGGAGGCTTCCTACTTCGACGCCGTTATCAAATGCGACCCAGTAGCGAACCCAGTCAAGGCCATTTGACAGAATTACTTTCCCCAGTGTTCCTTCGGGGACGCCCCTTAAATCAATAGCCGCTTTAACAATTTCTTTTTTTTGTAAATTGTGGGGGAGAGTATCGTTCTTTGGCATTGTCACCTTTACTTACCTCATGAACATTACACGATTTTGTGTCGCGATGAGCACATCAAGCCGACATTGATAACCTGCATGCTGTATTTCTTGTGAGAAGATGTAAATGTGTCATCTCAGTATAAATATCTTGTTTTGCATGGAAGAAAGCCTGTGCAGGAGGCATTGGAGGAAGGTTTAGAGATCGCATGTATTCACGTATCTTCCAAAGCGACTGGTGACATCATCCAAAGGATCAAATCGCTTGCTAGGGCAAAAGGCGTCAGAATTGAAATAACGTCAGAGAGTAGAATTTCTGCTCTTAGTAAAAGTGGACAGCATCAAGGTGTTGCCGCAGACTTAAAAACTCAAAGGATGCAGTCATTACCCCAGTTTCTTTCAGAGAGAAATGGCAGAAAGCATCAAACAGCGGTCGTGGTATTAGATGGAGTTCATAATCCCGCTAATGTAGGGATGATCATCCGAACTGTAACTGCAGCAGGGCTAGACGGAATCATTATTCCTGATAAGGGAACTGCAAGGATCAATCCTGTAGTAATAAAAGCATCCGCAGGAACCGTATTCAAAGCTCCAATAGTTCGGGTAGACACAGCGAGTAATGCCATTGATCAATTAATTGAGAATCGGTTTGAAGTCATAGGTTTAGAATTAGACGGTGAAAGCATATTCCAAACTGAATTTCATGAAAGAATGGCGTTAGTACTAGGAAACGAAACATTTGGTTTAAGCGCAGGCACAACAGAAAGAATCTCAAAATTCGTTTCAGTTCCTCTCACAAATAAGATCGAGTCTCTTAACGTTGCTGCTACGGCAGCTATTGTTAGTTACGAAATTTACCGGAGATCGCTTACTGGTTAGGAGTATCTCCATAAGGTGCCTGTTGGCGTATCTTCTATCTCAACACCTTGCGACCGAAGCTCATCTCGAATGTTATCAGCCTCTTCAAAATCTTTGCCTTGCCTGGCAACCTCGCGCCTTTGAATTAGCTTTTCAATTTCATCATTAGAGTCTTTTTTGACTTTACCAAGTCCGAGGACATCCAATAATTCAGTTACTGATGCTAATGATACGCTTGCTCTCTCAAAATCTTGAGAATCAAGCGAAGAGTTTCCTGCATTGATCAAGTCAAATATCACAGCCAAAGCATCAGGGGTTCCTAAATCGTTACTCATAGCTCCAGAAAACCGGTCCTTAGCATTGGCATCGGTTTTCTCAGGCCCTATTTGTGCGGCATCCATTCTCCTATAAAACGCGTCAATTCTTTCTATCCCCCCGATAGCTCCTGCCATTGTGTCCTCAGAAAGCTCCATTAACGATCGATAATGAGCTTGTAGCATTGCAAGGCGAAGAGGTCTAGCTCCGTAACGTTCCATAGCATCACCCAAAGTTTGGAAATTACCTAGAGATTTTGACATCTTCTCGCCACTGACATTTAGCATTCCACTGTGCATCCAGTGTCTTGCAAATGAATACCCGGCTGCTTCGCACTCGACTCGTTCATTTTCATGATGTGGAAATGTTAAATCTGACCCACCGCCATGGATATCAAAATTTTCTCCAAGAATATCTAATGACATTGCAACACATTCAATGTGCCAGCCTGGTCTTCCAGACCCCCAAGGACTATCCCAAGTAGGTTCGCCTGGTTTAGCGGTTTTCCATAGCGCAAAATCTAGAGGATCGTTTTTGGCCTCATCTGAAGCAATCCTCGCTTTAGCGCTGTCCCTTAAATCTTCGGCGGAGCGATTAACTAAGGCTCCGTAGCCACCAAATTTGCTTACATCGAAGTAAACTCCGCTTCCTACGATTTCATATGCTGAGCCATTCTCCATTAATTCTTCGATAATCGTAATCATCTGCGTGATAAATTGTGTTGCGAGAGGCCTATGGTCTGGATCTTTAATGCCAAAAGTTTGGAGTTGTTCAATATAAATTTTGGTGTAGAGCTGTGAGAGTTGGTCCTCAGATACTCCTTCATCAGCTGCTCTATTTATAATCTTGTCATCAATATCTGTGATATTGCTTACAAGTGCAACCTCATATCCTGACCATGTCAAATAACGTTTTAATACATCATATGTTAATGCTGTCCGAGCATGACCTAAGTGCGGTACATCATAAACTGTGGGACCGCAGGCATAAATGGAAACCTTACCAGGGTCTTTGGGTTTAAGATCTACTATTTGGTCTCTCATAGTATCGAATATGCGCATGGTAAAAGCATAGATAACAAATTAGAGATGTACGCGCCAACTGACTGTTTCCTTGAAGAATACAATACTGACTTCTAAGAAGGCACTATCCAGATAGTCTAGTAATCTCAATACGATGCCCTCGTAGCTCAGTAGGATAGAGCGACCGCCTCCTAAGCGGTAGGTCACAGGTTCGATTCCTGTCGAGGGCGCTAACATTACATATTTGCCCAATAGTTGATCTTTTGTCTGCAGAATATGGAAGACTGATAAGTAGTGTGACTGGCGGGGGGTATGGTTATAGCGGACAGCAATAATTACAACATCAGTGACCGTTATGTTAAAAACGACGGCAAGGTTTTTCTTACAGGTATTCAAGCGATTGCTAGGCTTCCTATCCAACAACTGAGAGCTGATCGAGTTATAGGATTGAATACAGCGTCTTTGCTTGCCGGGTACCCAGGTTCCCCATTGGCAGGTTTAAATTTCGAGATCGATAATGCTGCCGACCTTTCGCAGGATCTTCCTATTGTCCACCGACCAGTACTGAATGAGGAACATGGAGCAACCGCTATTATGGGAAGCCAATTAGCCGTAGAGCAGCCAGATTGTTCATTTGATGGAATTGTTGGGTTCTGGTACGGGAAAGCTCCTGGCTTAGATAGAGCAGGCGATGCGCTTCGTCATGCTGTGTTTGCCGGAACTTCACGATACGGGGGGGCAGTTGCAATAGTCGGGGATGACCCAGCAGCAAGAAGTTCTACACTCCCGTCGAGCTCTGATGCGACATTGGTTGACCTTCATATGCCTATTCTTTACCCCGGTGATGTGAAAGAGATTCTAACACTAGGGATGCATGCGATAGCATTAAGTCGAATAACTGGGGCATGGACCGCCTTAAAAATTGTTGACGCAGTAGCAGATGGAAGCGGAACAATTGATCTCGCTTCAACAGTCATAAACCCAATTATTCCAGACCTGTTCATAAACAATATTGAATATCAACATCGGCCAGACGCTAAATTGCTTCCGCCTAATAATCTCGCAATAGAAAAGGATCTTCGGGTGGTACGGTCAGAATTAGTCCGTAGATACACCGTCGCTAACAAACTTAACCCGACTACAGTTGATCCGCCGGATGCGTGGATTGGTTTAATAGCAAGTGGTTTTACTTATCATGAACTTCGTCATGCATTATCTGCAATTGGGTTGCGGACCTTAGATGATATTAAGAAGGTTGGGATCCGGCTACTTCATTTGGAGTTACCAATACCATTCGACCCTGAAAACATTCGTCATTTTGCACGCGGACTTGAAGAAATATTAGTCATTGAAGAGAAGAACCCAACAGCTGAATGGCTTGTTAAAGATGCTCTTTATGGGAGCGCTAACCAACCAAGAGTTCTCGGTAAGTCATACCCAGATGGAAGACCTCTTATGCCCAGCCACGGGATTTTGGATGCAGACACTATGGTTCAAGGTATTTTTGACCGATTGTCTTTACGTATAGCCGATAGATTAATATCCCCGAAACCAAAGCACAACCAACGTGATTTGATACCGTTAAGCACATCTAGAAGCCCATACTTTTGCTCTGGTTGTCCTCATAATGCCAGTACAAAAGTCCCTGAAGATTCTTTAATTGGCGCTGGAATTGGTTGTCATACAATGGTCCTTTTAATGGATGAAGAGCAGGTAGGAAATATCGCCGGCGTTACAGCAATGGGCAATGAGGGTATGCAATGGGTAGGGATGGAGCCGTTTGTTGACCGTAAACATTTCATACAAAATATAGGTGATGGAACTTATTTCCATTCCGGACAATTAGCTATTGCTTCGGCAGTTTCAGCGAATAGCAACATCACATTTAAATTACTTTACAACGGAACAATAGCGATGACAGGGGGCCAAGATCCAAAGGGAGGATTAGGGGTTCCTGAGATCGCGACGATTATGCACGCACAGGGAGTAAAGGAAATTATCATCACCACCGAAGATGTGCGTAAATACCGTTCGTTCAAACTCCCTGACAATGTTCGTGTTTGGGAGCGCTCGCGAATAGTAGAGGCCCAAGAGGTTTTGGCCCAGGTAGATGGCGTTACGGTCCTCATTCACGACCAAGAATGTGCGGCTCAGTTAAGACGCTTACGCAAACGAAATGTTATTAAGAAACCAGATTTTCGCGTTTTGATCAATCACCGAATCTGTGAAGCTTGCGGAGACTGCGGAGACGTTTCAAATTGTCTATCGGTGCAAAATCGAGAAACAATTCTTGGTCCTAAGGCCCGAATTGACCAAGACTCTTGCAATTTTGATGCTTCTTGCATAAATGGTGATTGTCCAAGTTTTATGACAGTTGAAATAGACCCAGAAACCCCGAATATGGGAGTTCTTAAAAACAAAGAGGGTATTAATCTCCCTAACCCCGAAATAAAGGTCCCAAGTGATAAATTAGATCTTCGAATAGCTGGTATTGGCGGCACGGGAGTAGTGACTGCAGCTCAAATACTGGCCACGGCTGCGATGCTAGATGGCTTTGAGGTACGGGGGCTAGACCAAACTGGTCTTTCGCAAAAAGCTGGGCCCGTTGTTAGTGATTTGCGTTTAACACGAGATATCCCTAGTCCTTCTAATCTATTAATGCAGCAAAGCGCAGATGTGCTTATCGGATTTGATTTACTTGTCGCTGCCAGCGATAAAGCCTTAGAAGTTGCAACTGGCGAGAAAACTATTCTTGTCGCTTCTGAAACGCCGACACCAACTGGAGCCATGATAGGAAATCCTCTTGAGAGTCTTCCCTCTGTCAAGTCGCTCTTAGCAAGACTCGCAAATCGTATAGATAGCGAATCTAGTTATCTTGTTGATGCTGGGCGGTATTGCACAGACCTTCTGGGTTCTGTCACTTCGTCAAATATTTTTATTCTCGGCGTTTCTGTCCAGTTAGGTGTGCTACCTGTGAGCCCTGAATCTTTTAGGAAGGCTATCGAGTTAAATAATGTGAATGTCCAAGGCAATCTTGCCGCATTTCATTGGGGCCGAACGTGTGCATTTGATAATGAATACGTCAATCAACTCATTCAAGAGAAAAGAAAAAAGAAGGACAAAAGAGAGCAAGTGCGTTTGCATGATGATTTCATTAAACGAATTGATGAATTCGATCTATCGCAGGAAGGTTCGCAATTAGTTCAGTTCTTGGCTAAAGATGTTCTTGGATTTCAAAATATCAAGGCAGTAGAACAGTTCTTAACACTTCTGGAACAGGCTAATTGCGAGACTAAGAAACTCAGCAGGAGAGATGATAGAGAAACTCTTATTGTTGCTATTGCGCGGAATTCTCATAAATTGATCACATATAAAGATGAATATGAAGTAGCCCGCTTGTTTCTATCACCCGGTTTAGAAGGCGAGATAAATCAATTGCCTCAATCGAAAGGGGCGAAAAGAGCTGTTTGGCATCTTCATCCTCCGTTTCTTCGAGCTCTCGGTATGCGTAAAAAGCTGAAGGTCCCTTACAAAATCGCTCTGCCTTTGATGAAGGTCCTTTCAAAAGGAAAATTGTTAAGAGGAACAAAACTAGATTTTTTTGGTTATGCAAAGGTGAGGAAAATGGAACGGCAAATTCGCGATAAGTACCTTGAAGAGATTTCCCAGTCGTTAGCTTCCTTAACTGATAGCAACTTTAATGAGTTCCTTGACTTAGCATGCCTACCCGATGCTGTGCGGGGATTTGAGAACATAAAGATGAGCAAGGCAAAGGTTTTTTTGCATGACTTAGAAAGCCATTCGTTAGCAGATAGCGACTAGTTATCGCCGATTATTTATGGTGAGAGATAGTAGATGGATTCTGCTGCGGTGATTCCTGAGACGGTGTTTTCGGGTGCTTCAATGATGAGGTCGTACTCGATGAGGGTCATTGCTAATTTGAATCTGGCTTTGGTGTAGCAATATCAATAACGAGAGGTACTCACGAGCAGTGGGTAGGTTAACAGCATTACACCTGATCGCTTAGTTGGTTTGGTGCTTTAAGAAGGTCTGTTTTCTATTGATTGCATGATGTAACCATATCTCGCCGGAAAAAATATCTTTGTCGTTCCCGTTAGAGATATATCTTTTGTGGTGGGGTGTGGAACTGAATGATGGTCGTTAGACTTTCGGAATGTCTAAAATTTGCCAAGTAACCGGTAGGAAGCCTGCATTTGGGAATAATGTTTCTCATTCGCATAGAAAGACTCGTCGACGTTGGAACCCGAACATTCAAAACAAACGGTTTTGGGTCCCTAACGAAAAACGGTGGGTTACTCTTACGGTCAGTGCGCGTGGAATTAAGACCATTAATAAAAATGGGATTGAGAGCGTGTTGGCAGATATGCGTAGACGAGGGGAGAAGGTCTGATGCCTGCAGGGAGTGATAAGCGACCAGTTATAAAATTGAAATCAACTGCCGGTACGGGATATACCTACGTGACGAACAAAAACAAAGTGAATACTCGCGACCGTGTTGAGTTGAAAAAATATGACCCTATAGTCCGCAAGCATGTGATCTTTAAGGAAGAGAAGTAAGTTCTTCTCCGCCTGTTGGCATGGAATTAAGCATCGACGAAAAGAGAGAGCATCTAAGTGGCGCGTTGATGTCTGATGATGTTGAGGCAGCTTTATGGAATTTAGTTGATACAGGGCTTGCTGATGAGATCGTTCCTGAATTACCTGCATTACGACTTGAGCAGGACCCAATTCATCGTCATAAGGAAGTTCTATCACACACGATTGCTGTAACTGCGAAAACCCCAGGTGATTTAGTTATTCGTTTAGCTGCGTTATTTCATGACATCGGCAAACCAGCAACTCGTTCTTTTAAGCATGGGGGCGTAACATTTCGTCATCATGAGGCTGTTGGAGCGAAGATAACGAAGAAGCGTTTGCGTGTGCTTGGGTACCCAGAGGATGTTGTGCGTGACGTTGCTCAAATAGTTCGTTTGTCTGGAAGGTTTAAGGGGTATGCGGATGGCTGGGGTGACTCAGCTGTTCGGCGATACGCGCGTGACGCTGGCCATCTTCTAGGGAAGTTGAATAGTTTGGTGCGTTCGGATTGCACATCGCGCCATGATCACATTCACCAGGCGATTCATCATCATGTTGATGACTTAGAGCGTCGGATCGGTGAATTAGCTGAGTCTGATCGGCGTGCTGCAGAGAGACCTCTTCTTGATGGTGGTGAGGTTATGGAGCGCTTAGGGGTAGGTCCTGGCCCTGAGGTTGGGAAAGCATTAAAATTTTTGTTGGAATTGCGGCGGTCTCAGCCTGATCTTGATCGTGAGGGTACTGAAGCATCTCTTGATAATTGGTGGCGTGATTACCAGAGCTGATCTGTGTAGGTATCTGTTCCAACGATCGTTGGGATGAATGGGGCTACTAGCACGACAGATGCAAGTCCTGATTCGTTAATTTGGTCCGCGTAATCCTTGAAGAGACTCCAAATAGTGCGCGGATCTTCTTCAAGGAAGAACATTTGCATGTGTCGTTCATCGTTTCCTGTAGGGGACCCGAGGTCCATGGGTGCGTTTCCGTCAATGTCATCATTTCGAGGAATAGGTTTCCAGTTAACGCATGAGGCGACGGGGGAACCATCGGAGAGAAGTGATGGGAGGACGGTCGTGGAAAGGAACTCGTTGAGGTCTTCTTCGCTGGTGTTTTCGGCTCTGTCAAGGAATACATTTGCGAGTCCTTTATAGGGGTGGTCAAAGGCGAGCTCTATGGGGACATAGTTTTCGTCTCGGTAATGTGCCCAGGGGGTGTTAAACATGACTGTGTGTGCGTGTTGTCGTTCGGGGAATCCGCGATCGTTGGCGTATAGGTCCCAGACTTGTTCTGCTGCCCATTTGAAGTGTTCGTCATGTTTACCTTCTAAAATCCAGTAGGTAGCTAAATATGAGCCTTTGTCTACTGGTGATGTTACGGTGCTGTCTTCAGGAAATCGGAGGTCTTTGAGTTCTCGTGTTGCTACCCAGCGTTTGCCTGCGAAGAGCCATGGGCCGATAAGGCATCCGGCGTAGAAATGGTCGCGTTCGTACCATCGGTTATATGCGACCTCATGTCCTTTGTTTGGGTCTACGAGGGTGTAGAGCATGCTTCCTGTTCGTACTGGGTAGTCGTTCATTGGGTTGTGCCTTCCTTTGGTTCTTCTTATGGTGTAGCAGATTTTTGGTTCATGTGCCGTTAAAGTCAGGGCTGCGTTTTTC
>MDTC01048907.1_pt1 | contig 53022 bp, 51 predicted proteins | sample 811181 | NCBI WGS metagenome assembly MDTC01 (sample SAMN05326644, study PRJNA326480) | marine metagenome | isolation source: seawater | place: Pacific Ocean: North | collected 2011 | reverse complement strand
GACGTGCGCTCTTCTTCCATGCGCTTGACAATAACTCGATCATGAAGCGGACGAATATTCATCAGCTACTCTCCTCTTAAAATGTTAATTAACTTAAAAAAATTCATATCTTAGTAATTATCGCCATTGGCACTCAATTACGAAGAGTGCTAATAATAAGGACAGAATATAAAATTTCAAGGTTTTATTGTGAAAATAATCAAAAAAAATAGCTTGCTTCTTGTTGTAACTATTCTTACCTCATTAATGACAGATAACGTCTAGCAAGGTATGCTTCAACAATATAGAGCAAATTTCACGCTTTTATATCATCAATTTCTTCAGCGTTTACTGTAATTAAAGTATGTAAAAAAATGGATACAGATAATTATAATTCTTCATACTGCGTCCTTAAATCATTATATTGGATGTTTATCGCTGTAATCCTCATAGGTTGCTCTGATGAGTTCAATGCAGGAAAATCTGTTGAAAACAATTCTACACCAATTGAACTTTTAAGAGCTGAAGAAGCTTTCATATACGCAGTTCATGATACGGGTCAATCAATTAAAATTAATTGGTCAATAAATGATGGTTACTATCTTTACCAAAAAAAATTAAAGTTTCAATCTGATTCTCCTGATATCCAACTCGGAAATATCGTTTTCCCAAATGGCTCACGCCATGAGGATGAATTTTTTGGGGTACAACAAGTATACCGGGGTGATGTTTCATTTGAAATTCCTTACCAAAGAGTGAGTAATAATTTAGAGAGTTTTGATTTACAAATCTTTTCACAAGGATGTGCGGACCAAGGCATTTGTTATCCTCCTCAAAAATGGGTAGAAAATATAAAATTAGATACCACCTCAAGTACCAATCAAATAAATATTATAAATAATTTAACTGATAATGCTTCGCAAGTAAGTAGTGCTTTCAAACCATTCCTTTCGCAAATTGATAAACAAACTCTAGAAGTTGCCTTTCAAATTAAGCCAAAACATTATCTGTATAAAGATAAAATAACTGTCACCAGTCTAGATCCAGAAATACAAATTGGAGCTATTGAATTACCAAAAGGTAAAATAAAAACTGATGAATGGTTTGGTGAAACTGAAGTTTTTTATAATGAGGTCTTCGGTCGGATTTCATTCAAATACGATAATCCCCCCAGATCCAATATAGAATTCATACTCAATTATCAAGGCTGTATAGAGGACGAGATATGCCTTCCACCTCAACAAACCTCTTTTAAGATTGAGTTAATCTCATCGGCATTAACAGATGGCAACTCAGAACAACCAATAAAAATTTCTGAACAATCTCGTCTTGCCAATTTAATTTCAAGCGCCCATATCATAATAGTAATATTAACCTTTTATGTCGCTGGATTGTTACTCTCCTTCACGCCATGTGTGTTACCTATGATCCCTATACTGTCAGGGATTCTTGCTGGTGAAGGTGAGCAAATAACACCCAAAAGAGGTTTTATCCTTTCTACTAGCTATGTACTAGGTATGGCTATAGTTTATACCCTAGCTGGAATTATCAGTGCTTCTATAGGTCTTCAACTGCAGGCCTTCTTTAATGCCCCATGGGTGATTATAATTTTTGTTGCTATATTTATTTGGCTAGCATTAGCAATGTTTGGCCTGGTCAATATGGAACTTCCGGCCATATTTCAAAACCGATTATCAAAGTTAAATGATCGACAAAAAAGTGGCACAGTTATTGGTAGCTTTTTTATTGGTGCTATCTCTTCACTAATCGTTACTGCCTGTGTGGCACCTCCGCTAGTTGCGACGTTGATGGTAATTGGTCAAACTGGTGATGTTCTAAGAGGTGGAATTGCTCTTTTAGCAATGAGCTTTGGAATGGGCACTCCATTAATAGTTATCGGTACTTCAGCTGGAAAATTACTGCCGAAAGCTGGGGAATGGATGAATAAAGTAAAAAATGTATTTGGTTTCTTAATGCTTGGTCTTGCGATCTATATGCTCTCAAGAATTCTAGATGCAACGGTTATATTAGCTCTTTGGGGGATACTTGTTTTGTTTATGGGTGTTTTTCTTGGAGGTTTAAATTCTATAGATAAAAGTTCTAACAACTCTGAAAAAGGAGCTAAGGGATTTGGATTGTTAACGATTATCTATGGTGCATCACTAATCTTAGGATCTCTGTCTGGAAACACCAATCCACTGCAACCATTAGCCAATATTGGAATAATGAATGGTCAAAAAACTATCACTAATGAATTACATTTCAAACGAATCAAGTCTCTGGATAACCTATATTCCGAACTTGCGCAGGCAAAGCTGCAAAATAAGTCAGTTATGCTAGATTTTTATGCGGATTGGTGTGTTTCCTGTAAAGAAATGGAAGCCTATACTTTTACTGATGAGCAAGTTATAAATTCACTAACCAATACTATTCTCTTACAAGCTGATGTCACAGCCAATGATGAGATAGATCAAGCTTTACTTAATGAACTTAATGTATTTGGTCCTCCAACTATTATATTTTATAATAAGAATGGAATTAAAAAAAATGGATATGAGGTGGTGGGTTATATGAAAGCGAAAGAATTTGCACGGCACACTCAATCCGCCCTTTCAACAAGCCCAATAATATAAAATCGGAAAAAAGATGAAATCAATACTTTCCTTAACATTAATATTGCTCTTAATAGGCTGTGATCCAATGATCTCTGAGGAAGAAATTCCAAACGTAGCTTCTGGTGATAAAAGGCAAAAAATATTAATGGATTTTGAACTAATAGATTTACAAGAATCCATGAGAAGCTCTTCTGAGTGGGATGGCTCTGCCAAGCTAATTAACTTCTGGGCTACCTGGTGTGCGCCATGCAGACGAGAAATTCCACTGTTAAATCAAACTCAAAATGGATTCACTGATAAATCAATTCAAATTATTGGAATTGCTGTTGATGATTTTAGTGAGGTTGTATCATACTCAGAAACTACTGACTTTGATTATCCTATATTAATTGGTGAGCAGGAGGCAATTGCGATTGCTGAAAACTCTGACGTTGAATTTATCGGTCTTCCATTCACAATGATCGTTACAAAGAACAATGAAATTATTAAAACCCATATTGGGGAAATAAAAGAACATCACATTAAATTAATTACTCAAGTTCTCAGTGAGATAGAAAATAAAACACTGAGCATCGCAGAGGCGAAAATACAACTTGGTTCGATTTAGAATTCATAATATCTAAAATTAAATGATATAAAAGTTGCTAAATAACGTAAATTACTGTTATCTTCTTTGAAAATTATTAAAAATGATTAATTATGAATAATATATTATTAATTAATGGGCCTAATCTTAATCTACTTGGATTACGAGAACCAGATGTCTATGGCCAGCAGGATCTCAAAAGTATTGAAGATTATTTAACTACAATCGCCAATAAAGCTGATTGTTCGCTCGACTGTTTTCAAAGTAATGCTGAGCATGAAATAGTTAATAAAATCCATGAAAGCCAAAAAATAGATACAAAATTTATACTCATTAATCCTGGAGCTTTCACTCATACCAGTATTGCCATTAGAGATGCATTACTTGGTGTTGCAACTCCCTTTTATGAAATTCATCTAAGCAACACTTTCTCCAGAGAAGAATTTCGCCATAAAAGTTATTTTAGTGATATTGCTTCTGGATGCATTATTGGATTGGGTGCGCATGGTTATGAACTAGCATTAATTGCGGCCATCAAAAAAATTGAGTTATCTTAGGAAAAAAAGTTATGGATATAAGAAAAGTTAAGAAACTTATTGAGCTATTAAATGAGTCTGGAGTGGCTGAGATTGAAATTACTGAAGGAGAAGACTCTGTTCGAATATCACGTCAATCCAGGCCAGCTAAAGAGAGTGCTTTAGAATCACAAAATTACTCAATACCTTTAACAGAGACACCACAAAATGTGGATGAAAAGCAGCAAAGTAAAACTGATAAAATTACTCATAATGAACTTGACCATGAAGTTCTATCGCCAATGGTAGGAACATTTTATGCCTCTCCATCTCAAGATGCACCCCCATATGTTCAAGCAGGGGATCATGTTAAAGAAGGAGATACACTCTGCATTATTGAGGCTATGAAAATGATGAATCAAATTGAGGCAGAAGTAACCGGTATCATCAGATCAATACGTGTAAAAAATGGTGAACCCGTTGAGTATGATCAAATACTATTCATAATTGATCAAGATTCCAATAATTAAGAGATTGGATATATGTTAGACAAAGTTGTCATTGCCAATCGTGGTGAAATCGCTCTCAGAATCTTACGTGCCTGTCATGAGATGGGTATAAAAACAGTAGCGGTTCATTCCTCAGCTGATAGCAATCTCAAGCATGTCCTATTAGCTGATGAAACCGTATGTATTGGCCCTGCAGCAAGTAATCAAAGCTACTTAGATATGCCCAAAATAATAAGTGCGGCAGAAGTGACTGATTCTGTAGCAATTCATCCAGGTTATGGTTTTCTTTCTGAAAATGCAGATTTTTCTGAACGTGTCGAATCATCCGGATTTATTTTTATTGGTCCAAAAGCGGAATCAATTAGGTTAATGGGGGACAAAGTGTCCGCCATAAAAATCATGAAAGAAGCCGGAGTTCCAACGGTACCTGGATCTGATGGCGTTCTCACTGGTGATGCGGATAAGAATCTCAAAATAGCTAAAAAAATTGGTTACCCAGTTATCATCAAAGCATCTGGTGGAGGTGGTGGAAGAGGTATGCGTGTAGTTCACTCAGAAGCGTCACTATTGAATGCTATTATACTCACACAAGCAGAAGCTAGGTCGGCATTTGGTAATGAAGAAGTTTATATGGAAAAATTCCTAGAAAAGCCTCGTCATATTGAAGTTCAAATATTAGCTGATGGGCAAGGTAATGCAGTTCATCTTGGTGAGAGAGATTGCTCCATGCAGCGCCGACATCAAAAAGTAATTGAAGAGGCTCCAGCTCCAGGTATTTCAGAAGAACAAAGAGAGTATATAGGTGAGCGTTGTGTGAAGGCGTGTAAGGATATAAACTATCGAAGTGCTGGTACATTTGAATTTCTATATCAGGATAATGAATTTTATTTCATTGAAATGAATACTAGACTTCAGGTCGAGCACCCCGTTACAGAGCTGGTAACTGGAATAGATATTGTAAAAGAGCAATTGAATATAGCTGCTGGGGGAAAACTGAGGTTTGCTCAGCAAGATATTAAAATTAGAGGGCATGCAATCGAATGCCGAATGAATGCCGAAGATCCAAAAAGTTTTATGCCCTCACCCGGAGATATAAAACTATGGCATATGCCTGGTGGTCCTGGTATTCGCATCGATAGTCATGTCTATAGTGGCTATCGTGTTCCACCTCATTATGATTCAATGATTGGTAAAATAATCTCTCATGGTAATGATCGGAAATCTGCTATCACCAGAATGAGTAACGCGCTGAAAGAAATTGTTATCGAAGGTATAAAGACAAACATCCCACTTCATCAAGAAATTTTGCAACATTCAGCATTCAAGAATGGTGGTACGAATATCCATTATCTTGAACAAAGACTGGGGCTCTAACTCTAACCATTCATCATTATGAGCCCTGGGAACTATAGTGATTGGTATCAATTTAAATTGAAACTAGATCGCATAGAGACAATTAAAGTAGAAGAAGTATTTTATAAATATCATGCTGCTTCCATTACCTATACTAATGCTGGTGAAGAACCTATTTATGAACCCCTTCCAGGAGAGACTCCTTACTGGGAAGATAGCTTTATAACTGGTCTGTTTGCTCTAGATACAGATTTTAATGCCCTAAAAAAAGACTTACTAAGTAAGCTAAATATTGATGTGCTACCACCAAATTATATCAAAAAACTTATAGGTAGGGTCTGGGAAAGAGAATGGATGAAGGACTTCAAACCAATGTGTTTTGGAGCAAATCTATGGATCTATCCTGAAAATTTTAAATCTCTTGATAAGGATAAAGTGATAGTCTATCTTGATCCTGGACTAGCTTTTGGGACCGGCACACACCCAACAACAAAGCTATGCTTGGAATGGTTAGATTCACTTGATCTCAAGAATAAAAACATCTTAGATTATGGCTGTGGTTCAGGAATACTAGGTATTGCAGCATTGAAACTAGGTGCAAAAAAAGTAACTGCGGTAGATATAGATCCACAAGCAATCGAAGCTACAAAACAAAATGCGCTTAAAAATAATGTTGAAAAAAATATAATTGTACAGAACAATATCAATTCATCTAAAGATAAATATGACATTATCATTGCCAATATTCTAGCCGAACCTCTTGTGACTTTAGCGCCATTTTTGACAAATAAACTGAGTAAAAATGGAATCATAGGCCTTTCAGGAATACTAAAAAAACAGATGCTGTATGTTAAAGAATCTTATGAAAATTTTTTAAAAGTTAATGCTCCAAAATATCATAAAGAGTGGTCATTCTTAAATGGTTCAAACAAAAAATAAAGTTATATAATGAAAATTGGAAAATTTAAATTAGACAGTCCTTTCATTTTAGCTCCAATGGCAGGAATTACAGATTCTCCATTCAGGAAACTTTGCCATAAATTTGGTGCTGGCATGACGGTATCAGAAATGACTACAGCTGATATTAACTTTTGGAAAACTACAAAATCTAAACATCGCCTAAATCTCAATATGGATATTGAGCCAAGGGTCGTTCAAATTGCTGGAGCTGAACCAAAATTACTCTCGATAGCTGCAAAACTTTGTGTTGATAAAGGAGCTCAAATCATTGATATCAATATGGGATGTCCAGCTAAAAAAGTATGCAAAAAACTTGCTGGCTCAGCATTGATGAGAGATACAGTGAAAGTCAAACACATCCTTGAGGCTGTTGTAAGGTCAGTGGATGTACCTGTAACACTAAAAATGAGAACAGGCTGGGATACCAACAAACGAAACGGAGAGGAAATAGCACACATAGCTGAAAGTAGCGGCATACAGGCAATTGCTATTCATGGTAGAACACGAGCTTGTCGTTTTAAAGGGGCCGCTGAATACAATACCATTGCGCAAATAAAAAAATCAGTAGCTATTCCCATAATAGCAAACGGTGATATCGATTCACCGGAAAAATCACTCGAAGTTTTGAGACATAGCAATGCTGATGCTCTTATGATCGGACGTTCAGCACAAGGTAGGCCTTGGATTTTTCAAGAATTAAATTATTACTTTAATAACCAAAAACACGCTCCTCCGCTAGAAAAAAATTATGTCCGTGATACCATACTTGAGCATCTGAGAAATCTTTATGAATTTTATGGAGATGAACTGGGTTTAAGATTAGCCAGAAAGCATCTAAGTTGGTACTGTATACACTTAGAGGATTCAAAAATATTAAGATCAAAACTGGTTCGTGTGAATAGTACGAATGAACAAGTTAATTTAGTGAATGAATATTTTCTTAAATCTAAATCAGCGCAAAAAAATAATTAGATAAATATCTAACTATCTTGGTTTCACTAGTTAGGGTCAGGAATAATCGTAAATTGAAAAAAGAACAAGCAAATAGAAAAAGTAAAAATTCAAGCGCTATGAATGGTAAATTATTGCGTGTCCAAACCCAAGATGCTTTAAAAAATTATTTTGATAGTCTCAATGGAGATCGTCCTGGTGATCTATATAATCTCGTTTTAGGGCAAGTAGAAGAACCACTATTTCAAGCAGTTATGAAATACACCAACGGAAACCAGAGTCAAGCAGCTGAAATTCTTGGTATCAATCGTGGTACCTTAAGAACAAAACTAAAATCATATTCAATTAAATAAAAGGTAAGTAATGTTTAAAATTACCCGCGCACTAATCAGTGTCTCGGATAAAAATGGTTTAATCGATTTTGCAACTTTCTTACATCAAAATGATATAGAAATTCTATCGACAGGTGGTACCTATGCGGCTCTCAAAAAAGCTAATATTCCAGCTATAGAAGTTTCGGAGAAAACTGGTTTTCCTGAAATTATGGATGGAAGAGTCAAGACCTTGCACCCAAAAATTCATGGTGGCATTCTCGCTAGAAGGGGTATTGACGAACCAGTCATGGAAACCCATCAGATTGACCCTATCGATTTATTGATAGTTAATTTATATCCCTTTAAAGAAACTATCAATAAATCCAATACCTCACTGGAAGAAGCAATCGAAAACATTGATATTGGAGGTCCAGCAATGATTAGAGCAGCTTCTAAAAATCATGAAAGTGTTGCTGTCTTAGTTGATCCTGGCGATTATAATCAATTCTTAAGTAGATTTCGTGATGAAAAAATAAACATAAAATATAGACAAGCACTTGCAGCCAAAGCATTTGGTCATACAGCTAGTTATGATGCTTCTATCACACAATATCTAAGTCAATCTTTCTCAAAAGAAACATTTACTGATCAATTTTTTTATACTGGAAATTTAATTTCTAGACTACGTTATGGTGAAAACCCTCATCAAGAGGCTGCATTTTATAAAGATGATAATACCAATAACTGCAATTCTCTGGCCTCAGCAACTCAAGTCCAAGGAAAAGAATTATCCTATAATAATATTGCTGATAGTGCTGCCGCACTTGATTGTGTAAATCAATTTCAAGAACCTACCTGTGTGATTGTAAAACATGCAAATCCATGTGGAGTTGCGACAAATAAAAGTATCCTGGAAGCGTATAATAGAGCTTTTCAAACAGATCCGACCTCAGCATTTGGCGGAATCATTGCAATTAATCGTCCACTTGATGCAAGCCTATCATCAGCAATTCTCAAAAAACAATTCGTCGAAGTTATTATTGCTCCTCAAGTACTTGATGAAGCAAAAATAATATTGGCTGAAAAACAAAATATAAGAGTGCTAGATATAGGTAACCGGGAATCATCAAGTGATTATGGATTTGAGTTTAAAAAGGTGTCTGGGGGCCTACTGTTACAAACAATTGATAGTGGAATGATTAACGCAGCTGAACTTGAAATTGTTACAAAAATCACCCCAACACAAAATCAAATGCAGGATCTTTTATTTGCTTGGCGCGTAAGTAAGTTTGTAAAGTCGAATGCAATTGTGTTCTGCAAAGACGAAATGACTGTTGGAGTTGGGGCCGGTCAAATGAGTAGAGTGTACAGTACTAAAATAGCAGCAATTAAAGCTCAGGATGAAGGTTTAACTGTATCTGGCTCAGTCCTATCCTCAGACGCTTTCTTTCCATTTAGAGATGGGATTGATGCTGCTGCTGAGCATAATATTAGTGCAATTATCCAACCTGGTGGATCAGTTCGTGATGATGAAGTGATCAACGCTGCCAATGAGCACAATATTGCAATGGTATTTACTAAAATGCGTCACTTTAGGCATTAGTAAGGTAAAAAATAATGAAAGTATTAATCGTAGGGAGTGGTGGAAGAGAACATGCATTTGCATGGAAATGCTCGCAGTCGCAAAAAGTAACTAAGATTTATGTGGCGCCAGGAAATGGTGGTACTGCTAAAGAGCAAAAAGTCGAAAATATCAAGATTGAAGCTGATGATATTGATGGTCTTCTTAATTTTGCACAATTACAAAATATCAATTTAACAATAATAGGGCCTGAAGCTCCATTAGTAATGGGGATAGTTGATAGATTTATCGCTGCTGGATTGCCTTGTTTTGGACCAAAAGCAGAAGCCGCACAATTAGAAGGCTCAAAATCTTTCACAAAAGATTTTCTTAAAAGACATGGAATTCCAACTGCTGATTATTCTTCATTTAATGAGCTCGAACCTGCCATCACTTACATAAAATCAAAAGGAGCGCCGATCGTTGTGAAAGCTGATGGTCTCGCTGCTGGCAAGGGTGTAATTGTTGCTATGACTGAAGAGGAGGCGATTACTGCTGTAGAGGACATTTTGGAAGCAAAAAGCTTTGGAGAAGCTGGTTCAAAAATCGTCATTGAGGAATTTCTTGAAGGTGAAGAAGCAAGTTATATAGTTGTCACTGATGGAACTGAAGTGCTGCCACTGGCAACTTCACAAGATCATAAAGCAAGAGATAATAATGATTTAGGTCCAAATACAGGAGGTATGGGTGCATATTCTCCAGCCCCAATAATTACCGCATCTCTTGATGAGAGAGTAATGAATGAAATTATCAATCCAACGTTGGCAGGCTTAAAAAAAGATGGCATTGATTATTCTGGTTTTTTATATGCAGGGTTAATGATAGACAAGGATGGTAATCCAAAAATTCTCGAATATAACTGTCGGTTTGGTGATCCGGAAACACAACCCATTATGATGCGATTAAAATCTGACTTTGTGGAATTATGTGAATCAACTCTCAATGGAAACCTCTCTGATCATTCTGTCCTGTGGGATAAAAGAGTGGCACTTGGTGTAGTTATGGCAGCTGGTGGTTACCCAATAAAATATAATAAAGGAGATCAGATCTCTGGATTAAACTTAATAGACCAAGTTAGCTCTAAAGTCTTTCATGCTGGAACGATTTTAAAAGAAAATGAAATCCTAACTGCTGGAGGACGAGTCTTATGTGTTGTTGGTATAGGTCATGATACCCATAGAGCACAAAAAAACTCCTACGAAAATGTCGCTAAAATTTCTTGGAAAAATGAATATCATCGAGACGATATAGGCTTCAAAGCAATCAAGTGAGAATAAAATGATCACTTCTAAAGATGCAATCAAATTTATTTTTCAAAATATCACTAAATTTGGTGATGAAAAAATAAATACGCTTGATGCCGTTGGAAAAACCCTTAGAGAACCAATTCAAGCAGAAAGAGATCAACCTCCATTTGATAGAGTAACTATGGATGGAATAGCTATAAATTTTGATTCCATAAAACAAAATAATCGCAATTTTTTAGTAAGCAAAACGCAATTTGCAGGCGACTCACAATGCACGCTTGAGAAAAAAAACTCGTGTGTTGAAATTATGACAGGTGCTGTGCTACCCATGAATACTAATTGTATTATTCCAATTGAGCAACTTGTGAAGAAAGATAAAAGTTACATCGTCAACCAGCACTATCAACCAAAAAAATATCAATATATTCATCGTCAAGGATCTGACCATAAATTCAATACTTTGATTTTTGATATAGGTCATAAAATAAAAACAATAGATATTTCTGCAATTCTTTCATGTAATAAAGAAAATGTTTCTGTAAATATCGACCCAAAAATTTGTGTCATATCTACTGGAAATGAATTAGTTGCTGCTGGAAAAAAAATCTTGCCACATCAAATCAGAATGTCTAATGGCCCAGCAATCTTAAGTATGTTAAAAAATCATAATTACAAAAACTGTGAATATAAACATCTAAAAGATGACAAGAGAATACAGTATGAGCATATTGAAAAATCTTTGAATTCGTCAGATATTATTATTTTAAGTGGTGGTGTATCTATGGGTAAAGCTGATTATATACCTCATGTATTGGAAGAATTGGGTGTTAAAAATATTTTCCATAAGATACGCCAACGACCTGGAAAGCCTATGTGGTTTGGAGTTGGTCCTGAGGATCAACTTGTTTTTGCGCTGCCTGGTAATCCAGTATCAACAATTACTTGTTGCCGTCATTATGTTATTCCGGCACTAAATCTAGCTTGTGGTCAGAAAAATATAATTGACGAATTCGTACAATTACAAAAAAATATAACATTTAAACCTGCTCTAACTTACCTATTACCAGTAAAGATCACTAATTCAAAAAATGGTATTTTAGAAGCTAATCCCATTGAAACCAATACCTCAGGTGACTTCACTACACTGATTGATACTGACGGTTATATCGAACTAACAAGCAACAAAGAAGAATTTAATAAGTCTGAGATTCTAAATTTTTATAGATGGTAGCAAATAATAGTAAAAAATTAGTTTCATCAGAAATCGACAGAGTCATAGTAATTATGTAATTATTAGAGATAATCTTTCTATAATTGTAAATTACAGTATTGATTAAAATAAATATTCTAACTAAGGGGTAGATGATATGGGCTTTATGAAACAGTATGAAACGCAAACATATGCATTACTAAGAATCGTGTCAGGTTTTTTATTCATTTTTCATGGTATACCAAAAATGCAAGCGATCATGGCAGGAGAAGCAGGCTGGATGTATTACTTAGCTGGCCCAATAGAGGTAATTGGTGGAGCTATGATAATGATAGGACTTTGCACATCTGCAGCTGCATTTCTTTCAAGTGGTTTGATGGCAGGAGCTTATTGGCTTATTCACTTTTCAAAAATGGGTGGTGGTTGGCCGATAAACAATAAAGGTGATGCAGCCGTATTATTCTGTTTCATATTTTTATATATAGCAGCTAAAGGCAGTGGTACTTGGAGTGTTGACGAAAAACGCAGTTAAGATTCTGTCTTATTAGATAGCATACTTTAGGTGCGAATCTAGTATACAAACATTGTTTAAAATTTATGTTACGCACAGTAACATTTTAACGTAGAAATCGATTGCAAATTTTTTTAGTTGCTGTCAGGATACGTGAAAATCAGCTGTGCGTTCATAAAGACCTAAGTAGTTAAAGGGAAGAAAATTGAGAATAAAAGTAAGATGGATTTTATTGTTTTTGCTCATTATAAGTTCTGCAATAAAAGCAGCTGAAGCTAAAGAATGGAAATTAGTAGCGGATGAAAGTAATGTACGATTCATTGGAGCACTGGAAGGTGCACCTTTTCGTGGCCGCTTTGATGTCTTTTCTGCAACTATTGATTTTGATCCTCAGAATCCTGAATCAGGAAAAATAATAGGTGAAGTTAAAATGAATTCTGCTGATTCAGGTGATGCAGAATATGATGCTTATCTAATGGAAGAAGATTGGTTCAATCCAGCTAGGTTTGCCAGCTCAGAATTTATTTCTAATAGCATTGAATCATTAGGTGATGGTTCATTTGCAGCTCATGGTGAACTTACTATAGTTGGTATTAGTCAGCCTATTACCATGATTTTTGAATTTATTTCCTCTGACACAAAAGCTGAATTCTCAGGTAACTTTGATATCAAACGATTACTTTTTGGCATAGGGTGGGAAGCGACTAACTGGGTTGCTGATGATGTTAGCGTTCAAGTAGAACTTGAATTAATGCAATAAAATCCTGAAGCTCCTAATGTCAAAAAAAAATCACAACCAACCTCATACTATAACTAAGCGAGAGTTTCTAGAGAGCTGTGCAGCAGTGGGTGGAGTAACAGCCATGATGACCGCCCTAAATGGTTGGGATATGGGTATTGCCTCTGCTGCAGAAGTACCTCCTAACCTGACTGGGGACTCAAAAAATACAAAAATTCTTATACTAGGAGCAGGTCTGGCCGGAATGACAGCAGCTTATGAGCTAGGATTACGTGGTTATGATTGCCAAATCTTAGAAGCACGTCCATTTGCAGGTGGACGCTGTCAATCTTCACGAGCAGGATTTACGACTACTACTATTGAGGGAGAAAAACGCACTTGTGATTTTGATGATGGTCAATATTTCAATCATGGCCCATGGAGACTGCCAAGCTTTCATCATGCTGTCTTTCATTATATTCGTAAGTTTGGTATCCCTATGGAAATTATGGTTCAAGAGAATGATCTTGGCTATGTACAATTTAATAATGCAAATGGTCCTTTGGGTGGAAAACGAGTTAGAAAGCGTGAAATAAAAGCAGACATGCGAGGTTATACATCAGAGTTACTTGCTAAACTCACAGATCAAGGTGCTCTCGATAAAGAACTAACTAATCGAGATAGAGAGAAACTTACTGATTACTTGATTCGTGAAGGCTTTTTGAATGCTAAAGATCTCAGTTATCAAGGAACTCGCCATCGTGGTATATCCAATTTTAACGCGATGGGTGTTAGTACAGATGATGTTATGGTCGGGACAAATCCTTATGCTTTCAAGGATATCCTTCAGTCTGGTCTTGGTAATGTTTTTCAAGGGGTGACAACCATTGATCATGCCGAAACAATGTATCAACCAGTTGGCGGCATGGATCAAATTGCACATGGTTTCGAACGTCAAGTTGGTGACAAAATAATCTATGACGCAGAAGTACAAGAAATAACACAAAATGATGATGGTGTTAATGTTTCTTATCTTAATACCACAACTGGAAAAGTCAGTTCACATTCAGCAGCATATTGCATCACTACCATACCATTAGGCATCTTAGCTAAGCTTAAAACTGACTTGTCAGAAAAATGTAAAGAGGCTATGAATGCACCCAGAAAAATGACTGTTGGTAAATTAGCCTTGCAAATGAATCGTCGTTTTTGGGAAGAAGACGATAATATCTATGGTGGATCTAGTTCTACTGGTATCCCCGGGCATACCGTAATCTATCCATCCTATGGTTATTGTGGTAAGAAAGGTATCATTAAAAGTGCTTATGCATTTGGATATGCAGCAGTTGTTCATGGTGAATTAAATATGATGCAAAAAGTCGAACAGGCACTTGAAAGATCTGAGGCAATTCACCCAGGTCAATTTCGTAAACATTATGATAACAAAGCTTTTTCAATTGACTGGCATCGCACTCGCTACAGTGAAGCTGGATGGTCATCATGGTCCCCGCCAGATCGTCAAAAATATTTACCAATTCTACGAGAGCCTCAAGGGCGTATATATTTTGCTGGAGATCAAGTAAGTGGATTACAAGGATGGCAAGTAGGTGCTATCGAATCAGCTTGGACTCAAATTGAAAAAATTCATGCTAGCGTAATGCAAGCTTAATTAATCACTTATACTTAAAAAATTTGATTAATACTGCGTCCCATGAATTTCATATTTAAAAACCAATAAATCTCTAACAGTTAAGGCTCCTCCAGCTGCTGAAAATGGAACCAGGCCAATCTCAGTATGACTTAGCTCAAATTGACCATTCGCCATTAAGTTGTTACGAGAAATTGATATCTTAGCTGGAATCATGATTCTATATGTAGCATCTTTTATGGTAATTACCATTTCAATTTCAATATTTGGCAATTCTCCACTTATCTTTCCAGATGAAATTTTTATTGACGGAAACTTTGCTACGTTCAATAATTTCTCTCCAAGCATATTCTTACGAGTACCATTCACATCTTTTTCTGATACTTCTTTTTGGAAATTTTCATCTTCAAGCTCACGAAGTGAAGGATCATCGACCACAAAATCAGAAACATTAAGCTCAAGATCAAAGCTTGAATCAATCAGATTCGAATTAACTGATGCAGTTCCCACAATTGCATTATGAGAGATTACATGATGATGACCAAACCGTTTTAGTGGGCCATCTGGATAGGCAAGTACGCGTATCCAGCTATTACCTTGGATAATCTTATACTGATTTCCATTGATTTGATCCACATCATTGCTTGATGCAGAAGTAGTAATCAATAAAATTACTAAAAAAGAAATTATGCGCATCTTACTCCTCAGAAAAATTGGCATATCTCACATTAATCTACCGCTTCATTGCATCAAAGAATTTGTTATTTGTTTTTGTATCTTGCATTTTGTTAATTAAAAATTCAACTGCAGCAAGCTCATCCATTGGGTGCAATACTTTCCGTAAAATCCATAATTTCTGTAATTCATCAGGATCCGTCAGGAGTTCTTCTTTTCGCGTACCAGATCGATTGATGTTTATTGCTGGAAATACTCTTTTTTCTGAAATTCTTCGATCAAGATGAATTTCCATATTTCCTGTTCCTTTGAATTCCTCATAAATCACTTCATCCATCTTGGATCCAGTATCTACAAGTGCTGTAGCTAAGATAGTTAAACTACCTCCTTCTTCAATATTACGTGCAGCACCAAAGAAACGCTTTGGTCTGTGGAGGGCATTCGCGTCAACACCACCAGTTAGGACTTTGCCAGATGATGGGACAACAGTATTGTAAGCTCTTGCTAATCTCGTTATTGAATCAAGAAGAATTACCACATCTTTTTTATGTTCGACAAGTCTCTTTGCTTTTTCGATAACCATCTCGGCCACCTGGACATGTCGACTTGCAGGTTCATCAAATGTTGAGGAAACTACCTCACCTCTAACTGTTCTTGCCATTTCTGTTACTTCCTCTGGCCGCTCATCAATCAGCAGGACAATTAAAGTAACATCAGGATTATTAGCGCAAATAGCTGATGCGATGTTTTGTAACAATATTGTTTTACCCGCTTTTGGTGGAGAGACAATCAGACCACGCTGCCCCTTTCCAATTGGTGAAGCCATATCTATTATTCTAGCTGTCAAATCTTCTTTACTGCCATTACCCTGCTCTAGGGTTAACCTATTGGCTGGATGTAATGGTGTTAAATTCTGAAAGAGAACTTTACTACGAGTATTTTCTGGCGCATCAAAATTAACTTCACCAATTTTTAATAATGCGAAATATCGTTCACCATCTTTTGGTGGTCTTATCAGGCCAGAGACCGTATCGCCAGTTTTTAAGTTAAAACGACGAATTTGACTGGGAGAAACATAAATATCATCGGGACCAGCAAGATAAGAACTATCTGCCGATCTAAGAAACCCAAAACCATCTTGCAAAATCTCTAAAACTCCATCTCCATATATATTTTCACCATTTTTAGCATGCGCCTTTAATATAGAAAAGATAATATCTTGTTTACGTGATCTAGCGAGGTTTTCAAGGCCCTGTGATTCTCCTAGTTCAACTAACTCTGAAGGTGGTTTATTTTTCAAATCGGTAAGATTCATTCCTTGCTTACTGAGTTCAAGTTGATCAGGAGAAATCACCTCTAAGCTCTCATTATCATCAGGATACACATCATTTCGACGAGGTGGTCTTCGTCGTCTTCGATTTGAATGATGAGACGATTGCTTGGGTCTTCTCGGTTTATTATTTACTTTTTCATTCATATATTTGCTTCCAAAAATTCAACTAATTGAGATTTTGATAAAGCGCCCATTCGCTGAGCTTGCACCTCACCATCTTTAAATATCATCAAAGTAGGTATGCTTCTTACAGCATATTTTTGTGGCATATTTTGATTTTCATCAATATTGATTTTTGCAACAACAATTTTATCTAGATATTCATTAGCTATCTCATCTAGTAGAGGTGCAATCATCTTGCATGGCCCACACCATTCAGCCCAAAAATCAAGTAACACTGGTTTTTCAGACTTAAGAACATCTGTATCAAATGCAGCATCACTAGTTTGTATTGTATTCTCACCCACCGGTTAAATCCTCCGAATTAAAATAAGTTCAAAGTTAAAATTTTGCTCATATAAACCTTGTTAATATATGAGCATTGAAAAAATAAAGTGACGCTTGGTTTTCAATCAGGCAATATATCGAAGTTTAGACGCCACTTAATTTGAATTTGGATAGTATAAACTTGGTTGATACAACGAAGGTTGTCTCTTAATATCCTAATTTGAACCTGTCACGAGATATATTGCAAGTATTTTAGCAACTTTTTAAGAAAACTATGAAAAATAATCACTTAAGTCAAACTCAATTTAATGAGCTAAATATTGATAAACGAGTTCTTGATGGTATAAGTCAAGCTGGCTTTACACATTGCACTCCAATTCAAGATCAGACTCTCCCTATTGCTCTCAAAGGAAAAGATGTTGCTGGTCAAGCACAAACTGGTACTGGTAAAACTGCCGCTTTTTTAATAGCAGCAATAACACACCTTATAAAAAATAATAATAATTCAGATGTGATTGAGGGTTTAGAGCCAAATATTTTTATATTAGCGCCAACACGAGAACTAGCAATCCAAATTGCTAAAGACGCAGAATTATTATCTAAATCAACAAAGATCAGGATAGGTTTAGCTTATGGTGGCACTGATTATGAAAAACAAGCAGCTGAGATAAAAAAAGGTTTAGATATTCTAATTGGAACACCAGGTCGAATTATAGATTATTACAAAAAAGGTGTGTTTAAATTAAATAGTATTCAAGTTTTGGTTTTAGATGAAGCTGACAGAATGTTTGATTTAGGTTTTATAAAAGATATCCGTTATCTATTAAGGCGTCTTCCCAAACCAACAGATCGACTCAGTATGCTGTTCTCTGCAACCTTATCGCACCGTGTCATGGAGTTAGCTTATGAGCATATGAATGAGCCAGAATTAGTTAGAATTGAACCTGAAAAAATGACTGCAGATAAAATTAGACAAGCGATTTTCTTTCCTTCAAATGAAGAAAAAATTCCGCTACTTGTGGGTTTAATTAGAGAGGTCATCAATAGTAAAATAATGGTCTTCATCAATACAAAAAAAGAAATTGAAAAAGTGGAGGCATATCTTCAAGAAAATGAAATTGATGCTAAAGCAATTTCTGGTGATGTGGCACAAAACAAAAGAATAAAGATGTTAGAAAGCTTCGAAAAAGACCAACTAAGTGTGCTTATAGCAACAGATGTAGCGTCTAGAGGTCTTCATATTCCAAATGTTGAATATGTTATTAACTATGATCTTCCTCAGGATGTTGAAGATTATGTGCACAGAATTGGGCGAACCGCCAGAGCTGGTTCAGCAGGAAATGCTATCAGTTTTGGTTGTGAAACATATGCTATCTCTCTACCAGATATCGAAAAATATATTGGAAAGAAAATCCCGGTAGCTAATTATGATCCATTACTGTTACCAAAACTCAAAAAACCAGCTTACAAAAGAGTAAAAAAATATCGTAAAAAATATTAATTTCTATGGCAATTATGAATCTAGTAGTTGCTTAACTCCCTTTAATCCAAAATAATTCTCAGCAATTTTCTCCTTTTGTCGACTATCAGGAAGCGTTATCTGAACCAATGAATCTATACCAAATTCTTGCGCGCTATCCAAAACACTCTCAGTATCATCAACAAACGTAGTTTGACTACAATCAAACGATTCAATTTTCTTGAATCGCTCCCAAAATAGCTGACTTTCTTTAGGGGCGCCAAAATCATGAGAAACATACATTTCATCAAAATATTTATTAAGACCTGTAACTTCTGATTTCAAATCAAGGATGCTGCGAAAGGAGTTGGTAACTAAAATAAGACGTATATCATAGGTATTAATTTTGTTTAGAAAATATTCTGCGTCTTTCAAATATTGAATATTATTTTTTTGCTCCTCATGTATTTTTAAAATATCAATATCAAGCAGGTCACTCCAATTATCCAAACTATACCATTGCAAAGTTCCCTGCATGCTGACGAAATATTTATTTAGTCGTAGATTGGCCTCATCGAGAGAAATACCTTTTATTTTAGCATATTCCCTCGGCACCAAATCAAGCCAAATAGAACTATCATAGGCTAAATCTAAAATTGTACCATCCATATCTAGCATCAAAGTTTTGCAATTTATTAAAATTTTATTAAGAGAAGTATGCATTTTTGTAAATATACTGTATTTTTATTTTTTATATTATCAACTTAAAATTCAAAATGAATCAAAATCAACTCATTAAACCTTTATCAGAAATTGCATCATCCGCTGGTGAAGCAATCCTTGATATCTATAACTCCAACTTTCAAGTTACAACAAAAAATGACCAATCACCGCTTACACAAGCGGATCTTAGCTCGCATCATATTATTGTTGATGGGCTAAAAAATATCACACCTAATATCCCAATTATATCAGAAGAAAATCCATTACAAAGTTTTGACGAAAGAAAAAAATGGCAAGAATATTGGATTATTGATCCTTTGGATGGAACGAAAGAATTTGTCAAAAAAAATGGTGAGTTCACTGTAAATATTGCATTAATAAGAAATCATAAAGCAGTACTAGGTATTGTTCATGTTCCAGTGACACAAAAAACTTACATTGGTTGTGAGGGAGAAGGGGCACAAATGTTTAGCCCCACTCAAAAACCTAAGCAAATATCGGTATCTAATAAAACCAATCAAGCACTCAGGATCGTGGGGAGTAGATCTCATCGTGATGAAAGTTTAGATAAATTTCTAGCACAAATAGATAAATTTGAAATCAAACCTGTTGGTAGTTCACTCAAGTTCTGTTTAATTGCTGAAGGCACAGCTGATATATATCCTCGCTTTGGCCCTACATCAGAATGGGACACTGCTGCTGCACAAGCTGTGGTGGAACAGGCGGGGGGCTTAGTTTTAAAAGTTAATGGTGATCCTCTACTTTATAATACAAAAGAAAATATTCTAAATCCCAATTTTGTAGTCATAAATTCCCCAATTCACAAACAACTATTTGTGGAAAATCATAGCCGCACTAATTAAAAGAATAATTGCGCCACCTAAAGACTTTATGTAAGAATTAAAATTATATGAAAAAAAAGAGAACAACTCTTTAAATCTATGACCATAAAAGTTGATATAAGCTCTATTGAGAAAATTACTAGGCTCAAAGAATTGCGCATAAAGCATCAAAAAATAAACTCTGAAATTGATCATTTAGCTTCTTCACCAGAAACTGATCAGCTGAATTTGCGTCGATTAAAAACCAGAAGATTGCTTTTAAAAGATATGATTACCAAACTCGAAAGTGCGATGATTCCCAATATAGACGCTTAAATATCCTTAAAAGTTGATTATATGAATCCTTATATTCTGATTTTATTTATTATTATTTTTGATACCTCGTATGCCGAGATGATCATCGGGAGAGAAACTATATCTCCTGGAATTGACCTCATATTTGAGGGTGCGCCAAAAGATATTGTATATCCTGAAAACTACTTTTTAAAAGAATCAGAGACTGATATTCATATCGAAATGCTTGCAAATTGGTCAGATAGCGCTCCTGAGGGATCCCCTTTGGGTGGATTTGTCGCTTATCTAAATGTATTTGTTGTCATCAAAAGTACTAGTGGTGAAATAAGCCGAGTACAACTAACCCCACATCTTAATTTATCAGATAATTTACATTATGCTCAAAATATAAAATTACCTGGGACTATAGATGAGCTATATGACATTTCATTCAATATTTACCCACCACTGACTAATAAAATTGGCATCCATTATGACTGGAAAGAGATGATCGGCGAATATATTCCAGAGAGTTCATTCAACTACAAAAATCTTAACTTTAAGAGTATTGCTCTTTCAAAAAGACGTTAAGCTTTCTTATGGTATAAGTTTATTTATTGATCACCTTGCCTATATGTTTTTCACCACGCTGTTTAGCTAAATTAATCTGTTTTTGCCTCTCTTTAAAACGTTCTAAGCGTGGTCCTGAAATTCGATTGATACATTTTGGGCATGAAATACCCTCCTGATAGTCAGGTGATTGGGTTTCTTTTATTGATAAGGGGTGCCTACAAGCATGACATTGAATATATTGACCATCTCTAATATCGTCATCTACTGCTACTCTATTATCAAAAACAAAGCATTCTCCCTTCCATTGATTATTAGTTCCTTCAATCTTTTCGAGATAATGAAGAATACCGCCTTCTAATTGATTGACGTTTTCATATCCCAGTTCAACCATTAATGATGCGGCTTTCTCACAACGAATACCTCCAGTACAGAACATTGCTATTGGTTTACCTTTATTTGATGCTGATAACTTCATTGCAAAATCAGAAAATTCTCTAAAGGCATCTGTTTGAGGGTTTATAGCCCCTGTAAAAGTACCAATATCAATTTCATATTTATTTCTAGTATCAATAATCAATGTTTCAGGATTGCGAATTAATTTATTCCAATCTTCTGGTGATACAGATTTTCCAGATTTTTCATAAGGACGTATATCCTCTCGACCTAGTGCTACGATCTCTCTTTTTATCTTAACTCTGATTTTATTGAATGGTGGTTGAGTTACATTGCCCCACCTGACTGAATAATGAATTTTTTTAGTCAGACTAAGCTCCTCCTCAAGCCATTGAAAAACCTCTAAGATTGAATCTTCTGTGCCTGACAAAGAACCATTGAAACCCTCTTCCGCGAGTAAAATTGTACCGAGAAGATTAAGATCTTTACATAAGGTTAACAATCGTTGCTGGATGTTATTTAAATTAGAAATACTTATAAAGCGATAAAAAGAAGCTACCTTGATATTTGTCATATTATTTGTTGCCTCAATGGCTTTTTATTAAAAATCAGCACATTTAAGTTTTTAAATAAATTGAGTTAAGAAAATTCTCTAAATATTGGTTTATCTCTTGAATATTTTCAGTCAAGCGATGATCACCATCAATAATATGTAAAGTAGCTAAATTTTCATGTGCATATTTTATACTGTTTTCTACTGGGACAATGTTGTCTCGCCACCCATGAATAATTTGTGTTGGTATATTTGGTGCCTCAAAAGGAGAGTAATCAAAACCTTCCATATAATAAGCTGGTGCCAAAACAAACAAACCGATTGCACCAATTTTGTTAGCGGCAGCTGAAGCCACAAAACCTCCCATACTGGATCCAATCAAGCATATTGGATCAGGTATATCTGCACATATCTTTATTAACTTGAGAACCCTATCATCCGCATTTGTGATTCCCTGATAATCAACACTAATAACTTTACACCCTAATTTAATAGCATGTTTGGACATGATTTTAATTTTTTTTCCCCATGGTCCACTTTCTTGACCATGAGAAAATATAACTTGAAGCGCCATCTACCTATCCAAAAAATTTTATTTTGATAATCTATTATATTGACTAAGGATGTTCTTTAATTTTTGATGATCTATCGCTTCAATAAATCTACCTAAATGTCCCCTCATATCCTCGCCTGCAATTAATGCATTAATAATTGCCTCTTCTGTAGCTTCAACAGTAGCTTGAAATACTGGATTAATATGGTCATTTTGAAGCATGAGTATATCCTGAGAAACCTTTTCTGATGAATTTATTGTATTAGCGGTTGAGAATGCAATAAAAATGTCTCCTGATCCATTTCTGGCAATGCTGCCAACACGCCCTAAACCTAATGTAGCTCTTCTTGCAACACGTTTTAATTGGTGTGGAAGTAGTGGTGCATCAGTGGCAACCACAATAATAATCGAGCCATCTCCATTTATAGAATTATTTACTGGAGTTGGATTATTTGCAATAGGGTACATCTCTCCAATGGGTAACCCACCAATTCTTAAATTTTTTCTCTCTCCATAATTCGCTTGCACCAACACACCTACGGTGAAATCTTCACCATTAATATTTAGAATTCTAGAGGATGTGCCCATACCACATTTAAATCCATGACAACTCATTCCGTTGCCACTACCTACATTTCCTTCCTTAATTGGACCATTTTTTGCTGATTCAATAGCATTAAAGACATGCTCAGTTTTAACATGAAAACCATTTATATCATTCAAATATCCATCATATGTTTCAGCAACTAGGGGTAAGGACCACCAAAAACCACTTGCATCAGGAGCTCCTTGAGCAACTCTCCATTTAATCAAAGCATCATGCACCACACCAACACTATGAGTATTAGTTAAGGCAATTGGACCTTCAAGAAAACCTGATTCTTCTAGCCAAGTTGTTCCTGTCATTTCTCCATTTCCATTTAAAGAAAACCAACCACCAAATACTGAATGATTTAAAGTATCTTTGCCTCGAGGAAGAATTATTGTGACACCTGTTCGGACCGCTTTGTTATTCTCAAGATCGTTTGTAATTGTTTTGTATCCTACGGTCACACCTGCTACATCTGTAATTGCGTTGTGAGCACCAGAAATACCACTAAAACTTATACCAATATCACGTGCACGAGGATTTTCCTGAGCCAGTGAAAACAAGCAATAAAAATAAAGTAAAATAAATATTGAACTCTTATGTAAAAAATTATTATTCATTATTTTATTGATAATAAACTCAAAATATAATCAAGGCGCACAGTTTGGGATTAATCCATCTTTCTGTGCATCATTATATAATTGTAATGTCTCAGGGTATTGCGCTATCAGATCATCTATTCGTGTTTCACCTGAAGGATGAGTTGAAAGATATTCAGGTATTTTAGAGGCATTTTTTTTATTCATGTTTTTCCATAGCTCTACGCTTTCTCTGGGATCAAAACCTGCTTTTGCCATATATTGAATTCCAATCACATCTGCTTCGGTTTCTTGAAGGCGACTAAAAGGATTCAACAAACCAAGTAATGCGCCTGTTGATAACGCATCTCTTGCTCCTCGCGTTTGATTCCTGTAACCACCGCCCAAAATAATTGCTGCAATATCAACACCAATATCTGTCACTGCAGCTCTAGATGCGCGTTCATTAGCGTGTCTTGCGGTAACATGTGCAACTTCATGGCCAATAACAGCAGCCAGTTGGTGTTGGTTGGATGTCATGCTCAATAAGCCTGAATTAACTACAATCTTTCCACCTGGCAGCACATATGCATTAACATCAGGCTGATCTACTACCGCTAGCTCCCAATATAAATCAGCATCACGCCCCTCAATAACTCCTACAATCGCATTAGTTACACAAGCTACATAGTCAATTGTTGATGGATTTTGAACTAAAGGTAAGGTTTCACGAAGACGTTTAAACTGCCGCGAGCCTTCTTGTTCTAGTGCAGCATCAGACTTTAATATCATTTGATTTCGACCTGTAGGTGAAGACGCACAGGCAGACAATAAAACTATGCTAATAATGCATAAACTCGCAGACTCAATCCATCTTCTTCGCATAGTTATTATTTCTCCTTTAGTTACTTCAACGAGGTAACTCACTTTCGAATTTACGACGCCACCTAATATCTTCAAATCTAGCGAATAAGCTATCCATACCACCTATGATGCGCTGTTTTAATGGTTGCTTAAACTTATATTTAACACTAAATATATCGTATTTTTTACTCATTTCAATGAGTAATTCATCACTAGTTTTAATTTCATCAGCTAGGCCCAATTCAAGAGCTTTACGACCATACCAATGTTCACCTGTCGCAACTTTAGAGAGATTCATTGTTGGTCTATATTCACTAACTGAGGTTTTAAAAAGTTCATGCACCTCTTCGAGTTGATCTTTTAACTTTGCCCTGTCTTCATCAGTATTTTTACCAAACATAGTAACATTTCGCTTGTACTGACCAGCGGTGACTTGTTCAAAATCAACACCATGTGAATCTAAAAGGCGATTAAAATTGGGTAGTTGAGCTATAACACCAATAGATCCGAGTATGGCAAAGGGTGCTGCGTAGATCTTATTAGCGACTGCGGCCATAAGATATCCTCCACTAGCAGCAACTTTATCGACCATCACGACTAAATTAATATTTTTATTTCTTATTCTAACTAGCTGAGAGGCAGCCAATCCATGCTCATGAACTACCCCACCACTATTATCAAGCCTGACGACCACTTGGTCACTCTTTTTTGCTACATCTAGTACAGCATTTACTTCTTCCCTCAATGAGGGTACTGCAGAAGCCTTTAGATCACCAATAAAGTCAATTACATATACTTTAGAACGAGCTTTTTTTCTTTTCGAATTAATCTTTAATTTGACTTTGTCATTTTTTAATTTAGCTTTCCATTCATCTTTGGCCAGAATAGCCTTTTGCAAGCCATCAGATAACTCTTTGTGCTTTTTATTTAAATTCTTAACCTCCAAACCCTCCTGTTTCGCACCTTTCTTGGAGGCTGCTGCAAAAGATATTATTGTGATAGTTGCTGCCAAAATTGTGACAACTTTCAGTAAAAATAAACCATATTCTGCTAAAAACTCAAACATATTCTTCCTTAGTTATTATATTTAGATAAGATTAACGCTAATTCCAACATTATTTTTTTGTAAAACTCTATCTGCACGGTAACTCGACCTTACAAGTGGGCCTGAAACCACTTCTAAAAATCCTATCTTTAAACCTATTTGCCTATATTCGTCAAATTCATTAGGGGTGACATATCTCTGCACAGATAGGTGATTCGCAGTCGGCCTCAAATATTGACCAAGTGTAACAATATCAACCTTACTATTCTTTAAATCTGTTAATGTTTCTATAACTTCTGACTTTGACTCACCAAGACCAAGCATTAAGCTAGATTTTGTTAATATCTTAGGATTAATCTGTTTCGCAGCCAATAAAACTTCTAATGTTTTTTTATAACCAGCTCTTGGGTCGCGAACAGTTTTGGTTAATCTCTCTACAGTTTCAATATTTTGCGCAAAAACATCTAAGCCTGATAAAACCACCTTACGAACATCATCTAATTTACCATTGAAATCTGGTGTTAATGCCTCTACACCTGTATTTGGATTTAATTTTTTAATCTCCTTAACACAATTAGCATAATGACTAGCTCCACCATCAGCAAGATCATCACGATCGACTGATGTGATGACCACATAAACTAAATTCATCAATTGCACTGCTATCGCAGTATTCTTTGGCTCTTGCTTATCAAGCCAACCATTTGGGTTACCTGTATCCACAGCACAAAATCGACATGCTCGAGTGCAGACCGAACCCATAACCATAATTGTAGCTGTACCATTATTCCAACACTCACCAATATTTGGACAGATTGACTCTTCACATACTGTACTTAATTTATTATCTCTTACTATGTTTCTTACTTCTTCATAAATCTCACCAGCTGATACTTTTGCCTTTAGCCATGTTGGTTTTTTATCCTTTAAATTAGTAATATTGTTTTTTAACTTGATACCATTTTTTATAGCTGAAAACCCTTCTAAGGTTTTATACTTAGTGCCAGATGGTATTATCGGGATATCTTGAAATTTATTTATTTTGCTCATTTAAATTGTTAGTTATATTAATAAAGTTGTATTCTGTCATGAATTAATTAAGTGCGCGAGATACGCTCTATTATATATACAATTAGCATCATTAAAAATTAACAAAAAAAATAATTTCCAATAAAGAAAATATATTGAAGATATTCATTAAAATAAATAAAGTTTTACCTATACTACTCTGGTTATTTTCAACACTAAATGCCCAAGAACTTTCTAATGCCCAATGTTTAAAGGATATGGAAATAGCAGCTAAATCTGCAGATCAAGTTAGTGCTAAAATTCTCGCCCCCCAAACCTATAAAAAAGCTTCAACATCAAAAAATAAAGCACTATCGCCATCAAAATCAGAAAAATATGTCTGTCAACAAGCCATAAAATCATTTGAGCAATTCAATGCTGCAACTAAATTTGCAAATCTAGCCACCCAAATTTTGAGTAGCTCTATCTTTAACCGACGTAATGCCATTAAAGCAAATGGGCCACAAGAATATCCATCAAAATGGCAAAAAGCAGAAAGAAAATTTGTGCTTGCTACCAAATCTATCGAAAACAATAATATCCAAAGAGCTGAGAAATTAAATATTGATGCATCACAAGAATTTAATGCAATTGAACTGTTATCCATAAAGGATCTAATATTAGCAAATGCAAGAATTCAGATAAATTTAGCAAAAGACAAAAAAGCTGAAAGATATGCTCCAATAACCCTAAATCAAGCATATGGATTTCTTAATAGTGCTGATCGTGAACTAACAACTGATCGTTACAATATAGAAATAGCTAATCTTCTTGTTGAAAAATCGATTGAGCGAAGCTCGCATGCTATTTTCTTATCTATTTTGATTCAAAACCTACAAGATAAGTTATTAACAACTGAAGAATTGATCATTGAATGGGAAACCAACTTAGCTAAAATTGCTAACTCTGCTGATATTTATCCATTGGTTACAAATGGATATTCACCTTTAACTGATAGCTTAGTAAATTATATCGACGCTCTTCGTCTGCAAAGACAGTACTTAGAGCAAGATCAAAAAGACAATTTGATTCAGATAGCTGATCTAAAAGAAGAGATTCGTAATCTTGATGAAAGATTAGGAGGAGTTACCCAAGAGAGAGAAAACCTAAATAAAAAAATAGAGGCTCAAGCAAGGGTTAAAGAACAATTTGATAAAGTAGAGAAAATGTTTAACTCAACCGAAGCTAGAGTATTTCGTGAAAACAATAATGTAATTCTGAGAATGATTGGACTCACCTTCGGTAGCAATGAGTCGTCAATAATGACTGAAAGTCTGCCTCTGTTGGCAAAACTTGAAAAAGCTATAGATGTTTATCCTAGAAGTGAAATTATTATTGAGGGACATACTGACTCTCAAGGTGATGATCAACTCAATCAGAAACTATCACAACAACGTGCGGATTCAATAAAGCAATATATGATTAATGCGATGCGTATCCAAAGTTACCGAATCATTGCAACTGGATTTGGCGAAACTAGACCAGTCGCCAATAATGAAACTGCTTTAGGGCGAGAGAAAAATCGTCGGATTGATATTGTCCTAAAAACACTACAGAACGATGCAATTAATTAATCTTTGGGATTAATAAATTACATAATTCTGAAATATTAACTATGGTCATGTCTGGTTTTTGATATTTTTTTGGCCATTCAAGCTGTTGCGAATTCATCCATACTGTACCTAAACCGACGTTTGCAGCTCCCAAAATATCTGCCTCAGGGTTATCACCAACATGTATTATCTCTTCAGTATTGACTTTTGATTTTTTAATCGCTTCTTGAAAGATTCGCTTATCAGGCTTAGCAAACCCAACATCAACAGCAGTAACAACATCATAAAAAAGATGGCGTAATCCTATTTTATTTAAGTCTGCATTACCATTTGTTATTGCAATTAATTTGAAATGCTTGCCAAGTAACTCTAGTGTCTCTTGAGCACCATCATATAATTTTACATTATTTCTAGCGATATCGAATACCTTAAATGCCTCCTCAGCATACTCTTCGAGATAACCAGCTCTTTTAAATATTTCTCGTAATATTAATTTTCGCATGAACCGGTAGTCAAATGCTTTCTCAGGATATTTATTAGCTACATTTAATCTTAGATCAAGAATTTTTTGCTGATTATATATTTGAGTTATCCTTGGATAATTTTGTGATAACCAGTCCCAGAGCTTAGCCTCTGCCTCATGAATAACAGGATCAATATCCCATAGAGTATCATCAAGATCTATTGTTATGACTTTTATACTTAGCAATTAAATTTTCCTGAGAAGTATATTTTTATTCTGGAGCTAGTTCTGGCAATGATCTATAGCTTTGTTGTTTATCAGTCTCTATGTTTAAAGAAATATTCTTTATAGATTCAACCATAATTTTTCCGTCCCAAGAATATTTTTGTTTGGGTCCATATGCAACCTTATTGAAAGATAATAATTCATCAGACAAAGGTTTTTTTACACGCAAAGCAATCTCTTCTATACTTCTAGGTTTGTTATTAGGCCATTGAATATTTGCCCATTCAAATAAAGCCTTTTTAAACTTTTCTTTTTGATTCTTTTGTGCTGCATATACAACTTTTCTTAAATACTTCTCACGTTTTTTATATCCTGGTTTAATAATTTTTTGTTCATTGAGATTCTTCTTTGGCTTAGAGTAAAACCATAAAAGAATGGTTAGTAGCCATAATGTTCCTAATATGCCACTGATATTTCTCCATACATCTGAAGTAATGTTTGATTTATTTGGTGTTAACTCTGACTCCTCAATTATCGGCACACTTTCTTTCTCTTTTAATACCTCAATTGAGGGTTTAATAGAAATATTCTGCATTGATAAAGAAGCAATTTTCCATATCTTTTCATCAATATCCCACCATGGAAGATTAACACTAGGTAGCTCTATTTTGCCCGCACTGATACCAATCATGGCGTATTGATCAATCCTTGATGCAATAATTCCCTCTGCCCGAATATTATCAGATAATTTTGGCTTATCTGGATAGATCTTTAAGTTAGCATCTAACTTATAATCTATGGGTGGAAGTTGTGTAGATAATTGACCTACTGCATTAACTTTTATCTGGCGTGTAATTGGTTCTCCTGTTTTAAGATTTTGTAAGTCTCTAGACCATTCATCATTAATTTTTACTTCGCGAGCTGGGAGCCATTTTGCATTAGGATAATCTTTGGGTGGAGCTGGTATAGGAAGAACTTTAATGATGGATTTTGATGACTGATATGTTCTTCTTCCAGTTATACTCCCATTTTTTAGGATTCTAGCTTCAAAACGAATAGGTTCAATTAAAAGTTCTCCACTAACTTGAGGAAATAATGCATAAATTCTCTCAATAACATCATAAGTTTTTCCATTTATTACTGACTCATAATTTTTATCATCTCCCGCAATCTCAATAAGCGTTTCAACACCAGATATCTCTGGTTCGAAGAGTCTAGGTTGCCTAGTTTGCACCATCCTATATATCTTAATCTTTAATAAAGTTTGAGCCTGCACATAATTTTCATCCATATCTAATTCAGCAGAAATAAAGATGTCTGCTTCACCTAAAATAGCTTCAGATTGAGGGGTAATAAGAATATCGATTGGAAGACTTCTCTCTTTCGCAATAATTACTGGAGGAATGACTAATTTTCCTGATCTCTTTGCCATTAATGCATAAGTCCATGTTCTGCTACGTGAAATTTGACCATTAATGATTGTTGTATTACTCAATTGACTTCTTGAACCGACAAAGAAATCTTTCTCTAATGCGCTTGCATCTGGCTCTTCATCAATTGCTGTGTCAACTATAACTTTTAATGTAAAAGTTTCATTTAACTCAACTTGAGATCGATCAATAGTAGCCATTACCGATGCCAAACCCAGATTTACTATAAATATAGCTCCTATAATGACATGAAAAATAATGCTAAGAATATTTATAACCGTAGATTTTATATGATTAATTTTATACATCACCATGGTTGTACTCCATCATCAGGCCATAACTGATTACCGTCTTGATCAAAGCCTTGTCTTTGATACTGATATCTAAATTTACGACGTAAGAGTCCTCCCGGATCATCTGAGATCCTTCTCAACCATTGCTCCATTGCTTGCTCCTGTTCTTGCTCTGACCTTCGTTCAGCACTCATTATTTGATCTAAGTCCTGTGGTTCTTGATTCTGGACAGCTTCTTCTTGAGCTTTTTGGAGCTCACGCTCTATAGCCTCTAAATCCTCCTGACTCGTCTCCTCTTGATTAGTGTTTCCATCTTTATCACTCTCATTTGAGGATTGATTTTCATTTTGTTGAGAATCTGAGCTCTGAGACTCACCATTTGTTTGCTCCTCACTGGCATCACCTTGCTTGTCTTCATCTGAGGATTGATTTGACTTAGATTCATTTTGATTGTCTTTCTGCTCTTCTAATAAATTCTTTATTAAATCTCTATTATAAATAGCATCCGCAGCATCTGGTTGCATATCTATTACTTTGTCATAAACCTCTATCGCATCTGGAAGTTTTCCTAATTTAGCTAAGGAGTTAGCATAATTATATAGTCCATTTTCACTATTGTCGCTCATAAAGGATTGCGCGCTTGCAGAAAAATCACCAGCTTTATATTCTGCAGTCGCTCGCCAAGATGGATCTTCAAACAACTCAATTGCTGTTTTAGTATCCCCAAGATCAAATGCTTTTTTTGCCTGCTGATCTTTTGTTAACCATAGATCATTCCACTCAATAGCAAAAAGTGAATGACTCAAAAAAAACGTCAGAAATAAAATTAATTTAACCATGAATTTAAAAAATCCATCTTTTTCGAAAGGCCAGAGATGCTATTGGAACAACAACAAGTAAAAACCAAGGTCCAATGTCACTCCATTGATCTGTGGCAAGTAATTCCTCATTATCACTATTTGAGTTTGCTTGATTTGATAAAATAAAATCTATATCCCGATCATCAATTGTCATGTTCATATATTTTCCACCACCGATTTGTGCTAATTCACTCAAACCTTCTCTATCTAATCTCGCAAGAGCTATTTGACCATTTCTATCTGTAATAAATCCACCATCATTTTGAGGTATAGGGGCACCTTCAAATGTACCCACTCCCAATACAGAAAGAGAATATCCCATATTCTTCAGATTTGTTGCTGAGTTTAATGCTGCGGATGAACTTCCCCCATCTGTTATTAATAGAATTTCACCATTAACTACACTTGCTTGCCTTAATAATTGTAATCCTTTGTCAATAGCTGCAGCTGGGTAACTGCCCCTGCTTGGCATAATATTAGTATCTAAACTACCAACAAGAGCTGCAATAGTATCTGAATCTGAAGTGAGAGGTGTAACCGTGAAAGCATTGGCAGAATAAACAATAAGAGCAATTTGAGCTCCCTGACGTTCCTTAAGAATATCTAAAATTTTTAATTTTCCTCTTGTGATTCGATTTGGATTCACGTCCTGAGCATTCATTGATCTTGATAAGTCCAGTGCGATAACAAGCGATTGATCAGTTCTGAAAGCTGGTTGCTCAATCTTTTTCCATGTTGGACCTGAGAGTGAAAATATCACCAGCATTCCTATTAAAAAAATTAACCACCATTTATATTTACTTTCTTTTAACTGGTGTTGTGATAAAACATATGGCATCAGATGTGGCTCAATTAAGTTATGCCAATTACCCGATGACAATATTTGTTTTTTAAAAAAATAGATTAAGGTCAAAAGTGCTGGTATTAGGATTAACCACTCTGGTCTAAGAAAATGAAAATCTGCAAAAATCATAACTTAATGGCCTCACGTAACCTTAATAAACCTCCATTGGCTAAAAGAGTGATTAGTGATAAGTAAAATGTAATTAATAATGAGACTCCAAGAGGCCAAAAAAAATAGGGTTGTACTGGCCTAAATCCAGCCTCAGGTTCAGGGACTGGCTCAATCTCATCAAGTAAGCGATAAATATCTTGTAAAGCAGCAGTATCCTTCGCCCTGAAATATCTCCCACCAGTTTTCTCTGCAATATTTTCTAATGTTTTCTCATCTAGATCAGCTGAAGGATTAACTCTCCTTAATCCACCAGTGAGAGAAGAAACAACCATTTGATCAGCGCCAATACCGATAGTGTATATTCGAAGACCAATATTTTGAGCTAATTCTGCTGCTTTTAGCGGATCAATCTCTCCAGCAGTATTGGCTCCATCAGTTAATAGAATTAACACCTGATCTTGAGATGCTTGCTCTTGGTCATAAATTCTTTTTACCGCGAGCGTTATTGCATCACCAATCGCAGTTTTCTCACCTGCTAAGCCAATAAATGATTCTAGAAGTAAAATTTTAACTGTTTCACGATCGAGTGTTAAAGGAACCTGTAAATAAGCTTGCTCGCCAAACAATATAAGTCCTATACGATCACCTTTTCGTCTCGAAATAAAATCACTTGCTACTGCTTTGGTAGCTGTTAAACGATCTACACGCCTCCCTCCAAGCTCAAAATCCTTAGCATCCATACTTCCAGATAAATCTACCGCCAACATTAAATTTCTTCCTGACACAGGAATTTCAATCTCATCACCGACTCTTTCTGGCCTAGCACTAGCTAATACTAATAAGCTCCATGCTAATAACCCAATCCATAAACGAACATTCGAAAACTGTTCTCTTGGAGCTCTATTTATTAGTACTGAAAATAAATTAAAATTGGGAACTTTTAATCCTGATTCGTTCGTCTCTTGTGATGCTGGTAAATAATGTCTTACCAGAAGAGGGAGTGGTAAAAATAATAACATCCATGGCCATGCTAATATCCACATTAACTTATACCTTCTTTCTTAATTGGTGTTTTTATACGGATTTTGACAACTTTTAATAATAGCTCCATATCTGCGTGATCTGGTCTTTCTTGATCTTGGTAAGGAGCTATCGCTAATTTTTTACCCACTCCTTCAGTGAAAAAATTTTCACTAAGACCCTGATCTAGGAAATTAAGCCATCTTATACCAACTAGACTACTGACCTCCTCTCTAGGAAAATAAGCTAAGAATGTTCGCCTAAGTAAAATAGATAATTGCTTAACTAAAACAAGTGAATCTCCAGATTTAATATACTCGTTCTGGATTTCCTCAAATTTCGAAAGCGCTATCCTGCGTGACTGGTTTTCTAGCCATCTTAAATACAATTTATACGCTAAATAAGAACTAACTGAGAATAATATAATAATAATTAACCACCACCCAATAGCAAAAGGCCACCAATCCAATTCTGGCGGATATCTCAAATCTTTAATTGGAAGGGTAGTTGGATCCATTCTTATTTCTCAATTAACATGCCTACCAAGAGAATTTATAATTGCATCAATTGGGTCTTGATCTGTAGTGATTGAGATATTATGAATTCCATACCGCCTAAAAAAAGAGGATAATTCTCTCTTGCGCTGATTAAATTCAGCAGCATATTCATCTCTTGCTTGCCTCGAATATGTTTCGATGGATCTTTCATGATCACCACAAACGAGGCGATATGTCCCTGGTGGTGGTGGATTCATCTCAATAGGGTCATTGACAGAGATAGTCAGTAATTCATTATGTTGTGAGAGCTTTGCTAACATGGCATTACACATCTGACGAAATCCCAAAAAATCACTAATAATAATTACCAAGCTACCTGGCCTAACAACCCTCCTAAGGGCTGTTATTGCTTTCAGAAAAGATTCATATTGATTAGGGTGTTCCATTGCATGACTGGGATTCCAGTCAGGATGCTCCGCAATACTATGTAAATATCGCAAAACTGCTCTACGACCCATTTTTGGTCTTATTTCGGTACAAACATTATTACCAAAAATTATTCCACCTAATCTATCTCCTCGGTGATGTGCTGCCCATGCAAGGCAACTCGCTAGATAACTCGCAGTAACTGATTTAAAGCGACCACGAGTAGCAAAATGCATATTGTCTCTTAAATCTGTAATTACATAGACAGGTCTCTCCCTCTCTTCACGATATAGCTTAGTATATGCTTGATTACTTCTCGCAGTAACACGCCAATCAATATTTCTAGGATCATCACCAGGTTGATATGGTCTTGATTCATCAAATTCCATTCCTCTTCCTTTAAAAGGAGATATATATGAGCCAGCTTGTAGTGATCTGATATTTACAGCATCTAGAGGTATTACTTTAGCCGTAGTACTTAGAGCAATTAAGTCCTTTTGACTAACCCTGATTGGAGATGAGTTACTTAATATTTCTGTCCGCACCATAATAAAAATCCTATGTTAAGGGACACCAATATTATTTAATAATTTGGTAATAATTTGATTAGAGGTTATTCCATCTGCCTCCGCCTCAAAACTCAAAACTAATCGATGTCTCAATACATCAGGCGCCACTTCTTGAATATCTTCAGGCCCAACAAAGTCTTTTCCTTTTATCCAAGCGCAAGCCCGGGCAGCACGATCAATTCCCATGCAAGCTCTTGGGCTGGCACCATAAAGAATCTGGCCAGCTAAACTTTGGTCTACTTTTTCTGGATCTCGAGTCGCTACAACTAAATTCACTATATATCTTTCCAATTCATCAGATTGATGTAAAGCTAAAATTTCTTGTCGTGCGTCATAAATAGATTTCTTGGTCAAAAGTTCTGGTGGTATGAATGTATTTTTGGCGCTTGATTTAGCCTCTTCCCTATTTAATGTTAAAATTTTTCGCTCATCATCCAATGATGGATATCCAACCTCAACATGTAAGAGAAATCGATCCAATTGTGCCTCAGGTAAAGGATAAGTGCCTTCTTGTTCTATTGGATTTTGAGTAGCCATTACAAGAAATAAATCCGATAATTCATAACTTTTATCACCAACACTTATTTGACGCTCTTCCATTGCTTCCAAGAGAGCTGATTGCACCTTGGCTGGTGCCCTATTAATCTCATCTGCAAGTATTAAATTATGAAATAGAGGGCCTTCACGAAATTCAAATGTCCCATTTTGAGGCCTATATATTTCAGTACCTGTTAGATCTGCTGGTAATAAATCTGGCGTAAATTGAAGTCTATTGAAGCTACCCTCAATACTATCTGCAAGTACTTTTATAGCTCTTGTTTTGGCTAATCCAGGAGCACCTTCAACCAGCAAATGCCCGTCACATAAAAGAGCGATAAGCATACGATTAATTAATTTTGCTTGGCCAATTATTAAATTAGCCGTATGCGATTCAAGTTCCTGTAATTTTTTTAATACTGTCATGCAATTACTCCTGAAAAAAGAACGTTTTTCATACTATCTAAATCATATTTATTTTAAACTAAAGATGCTAATGGATTAAATATCAAATAAAAATTTATTGAAAAAATGATAAAAAATACTGTTAAAAATAATATCTTATCACTCACTTTGCTTTTACTGTGCACAATAGTTTATTCAAATGAAAAACTTGATAAAAATTTTAACAAAAAAAGTATAATCATTTCTTCAAATATAATTTGTACTCACTTTAAAGTATGGTTGGCTGAAAACCCAAAACAACAATCAAGAGGTCTGATGCATATTCGGGAATTGCCTGAGCATACTGGTATGTTATTTATTTATCCAGAAGAAAAAATTAGAGCTATGTGGATGAAAAATACCCTCATACCCTTGGACATGATTTTTATAAAAAATGGAGGGGCTATTTCCTCAATCATTCAGGAAACTGAGCCATTATCACTAAAAACAATCAGGTCAATTGAGCCAGTACAATTTGTTCTGGAGTTAAATGGTGGGGTAGTAAAAGATCTGAATTTAGATGCAAACAATAAAATACTCTTTTAAATTAAATTACATCAATAATTGCATCAGCAAGTAAATCAACATTCTCCTCAGTAATACCAGCTACATTGATACGTCCAGCTCCTTCCATATATATGCCATGCTTTATTTTTAATATCTTGACCTGTTCAGATGTTACCCCAAGATAAGAGAACATCCCGTTCGCTCTAGTAAGATGCGAAAAGTCAAAATCCTTACTCCTTGAATTCAACGCTTCACTTAATTTGATGCGCATCGCTTTTAACCGATTTCTCACCTCACTTAATTCAGTAATCCATCTCTCACGAAGTTTTAAGTTGTTTAATATATGACTTACGACTGCACATCCATGATCAGGAGGTACAGAGCACATAGTCCGGACAATTTTTAAAAGATGACTTCGCGCACTTAGGTTATTTTTAGAATTATTCGAAATAATTGTCAATGTTCCAGACCTATCTCGATACAAACCAAAATTCTTTGAGCATGAACTAGAAATCAACATCTCACTAACTTTATTTTTCAATATTTTAATTGCAAAAGCATCTTCCGATAATCCATTTGCTAAGCCTTGATACGCATTGTCAATGAAAGGAATTATCCCTCTATTTTCTATGACTTTGGCGATCTCCATCCATTGCTGAGCAGTTGGATCCATTCCAGTCGGATTATGGCAACATGCATGAAGTAAAATAACATCACCTGTTGGAATTTTTTTTAAGCACTCCATCATGCCATCGAAATCAATAATATTTTTTTTGAAATTATAGTAGGGATATTTTTGAACACCTACACCAACACTTTCGAGTATTGGAATATGGTTATTCCAAGTTGGCTCACTAACCCAAACTGTCAGTTTATTTGATGATTTTTTTATCAACTCAACAGCTATACGCAGCGATGTCGAGCCGCCAGCAGTTTGAATAGTGCTATGATAATCATCAGAAATACACTGATCCAAGACTAGATCTTGCATTGCTTGATTGAATTTTATATCGCCAGCCAATCCAATATAAGCCTTAGATTGTTGATTATTAAGTAAATATTCTTCTGCCACTTTTACTACATTCATGATGGGTGTATTTCCTGAAGCATCTCTGTAAACACCAACCCCCAAGTCAATTTTATTTGGTCGCACATCGTTACTGTGCTCAGCAATTAGCTTTAAAATTGGATCAGGCGGAAGAGGTGAAAACTTATCAAACACTTAGGGTTACTCCAGAATTTATAGTTCAGGTATTCTAATATTTATGAGGGATTAATAATAGATATATTAAATGATGCTATTTGTAATCTAATAAAGCTTAATTAATTGATTAACTGCCAGATTATCTTAAACCATACTATAATAAGTTTATGGATATAAAACGTAGCCAAAATATTAAAATTAAGAAATACAGTGACTCTAATAGTTCATCTGCATCAGATCAAGTAGCTATTGAAGAACCTATGGAAATTCAAATATGTTCAAATACAGAAAGTTTATCGGCCGCAAAAAGCATATCGATTACAATGCGCACCCCCGGACATGATAAGGATCTTGCATTGGGCTTTCTTTTTAGCGAATCAATTATAAAAAATAATAATGATGTAATCACAATTGATCAAACTGGAAATACTGATCAAGATGATGAAATAAAGAACATAATTCGTGTAACACTTAACTCACAAACTAATCTGGACATGAAGAAGCTGGAGAGGCATTTTTATACAACCTCGAGTTGTGGTGTTTGTGGAAAAACCTCGATTGAAGCAATTTATAATCAGGGTTGCAAGATATGTAAAAGTCGATTTTCTATAAAACATACCAAGCTTACAGAGTTACCAAACAAACTGAGAGCACAACAGGTTATATTTGGTGAAACAGGAGGCTTACATGCTGCTGCAGCTTTTAATGCACATGGTGAAATAATTCTTGTTCGAGAAGACGTTGGTCGGCACAATGCAGTTGATAAAATAATTGGGGCATTATTAAGAAGAAAACAGCTTCCAGCTGATGATTTAGGTATAATCGTTTCTGGTAGAACTAGTTTTGAATTGATGCAAAAAATTATTGTTGCTGGGGTCCCAATGCTTGCTGCTGTAAGTGCACCATCAAGTTTGGCAATCAGTTTGGCTAAAGAATTTGAGGTTACTTTAGTTGGATTTTTAAGAGGGAAAAAATTTAATACTTATTCAAGTGACCACAGAATCACATGTTAATAATATGAGATATTATGAGCAGTAAATATAATGAAAAAATTGCATTAGAAATTATTCACAAAGTGGGTGCAAAACCAGAGCTACTGGTACAGATATTATATGCTCTTGTTGTGAGATTTTCATATATCGATGAAAATGCCATTAGATTAATTGCAAAAGAAGTCAATCTATCACGGGCTGAAGTTCATGGTACAGTTACGTTTTATCATGATTTTCGTACAACCAAAGCAGGTGATAAAATTATAAAAATTTGTCAAGCAGAAGCCTGTCAAGCAATGGGTAGTCGTCAATTGACAATGCATGCTGAATCTATTTTAGGCATCAAAATGCACGAAACATCCAAAGATGATAGTTATACATTAGAGCCAATTTATTGTTTGGGTAATTGCGCGTGTGCGCCTGCAGTAATGATTGATGGCAAGGTGTTTGGAAAAGTCGATGAAAATAAATTTAATAAAATAGTGGATTGCGATTAATGAAAGAAAGTACCAATATTTTCATCCCCAGAGATACCGCAGCCCTCTCGATGGGTAGCGATGAAGTTGCCATTAAAATCAAAGAAACTGCGGAGAAAAGCAATATTTCAATATCAATAATCCGAAATGGAACATGGGGAATGAGCTGGCTGGAACCCTTGGTTGAAATCGAAATTAAAGGTGAAAGAATAGCCTATGGTCCAGTTACTACAGCAGATGTGGAAAGTCTCTTTAATGCTGATTTTCTTAATGGTGGATCCCATTCCTTAAAATTAGGCAAAACTACCGAAATTCCATTCCTTAAAAATCAACAACGATGGACATTTCGAAAATGTGGGCTTATCAACCCATTGTCTATTGAAGAATTCATCAAGAATAAAGGTTTTAGTGGATTAAGTATTGCACTTCAAAAAGGATCTTCTTATGTGCTAAAAGAATTAACAAAGTCTGGGTTGAGAGGTCGAGGAGGTGCAGGTTTTCCCACGGCAATCAAATGGGAGACTGTAACGAATGCGAATAATAAACAAAAATATATAGCTTGTAATGCAGATGAAGGAGATAGTGGAACATTTTCAGATAGGATACTTATGGAAAGTGATCCTCTTGCATTAATTGAAGGTATGACTATTTCAGGATTTACTGTTGGAGCTAATAAAGGGTATATTTACCTTCGATCAGAATATCCAAATGCATTTAAAATACTTACTTCAGCTATCGAATGTGCAAAAAAAAATAATTGGCTAGGTGATAATATCCAAGGTAGTGGCTTCAATTTTGATATTGATATACATGTCGGTGGAGGTTCCTATGTATGTGGTGAGGAAACAGCCATGTTGGAGAGTCTTGAGGGTAAGGCTGGAATGATCAGGTATAAACCTCCACTACCTGCACTTGAAGGTCTCTTTGGCAAGCCTACTGTAGTTAATAATGTTGTTACATTAGCTTCAGTTCCAGATATTATTGATCAGGGCGGAGAAGCTTATTCTGCTTTTGGTGTAAATCGATCTAAAGGTACACTAGCTTTTCAATTGTCTGGCAATATCAAACAAGGTGGTTTAGTTGAAGTTGCCTTTGGAATGACATTGCGAGAATTAATTCAAGAATGGGGCATGGGGACAGCTTCTGGAAATCCTATTTATGCAGTTCAAGTAGGTGGTCCACTAGGAGCATACTTTCCTGAATCAATGTTGGATATTGAGTTGGATTACGAAACATTTGCAGCCAAAAATGGCATGATTGGTCATGGTGGTGTTGTGGTATTTGATGATACCGCTAATATGGCTATTCAGGCAAAATTTGCCATGGAGTTTTGCTCAATAGAATCCTGTGGAAAATGCACCCCATGTCGAATTGGCTCAACTCGTGGTGTCGAAGTAATAGATAAGATCATTAATGATCAAGACAGATCACAAAATGTTAATCTCCTTAATGATTTATGTGACACTATGATAGATGGCTCATTGTGCGCAATGGGCGGAATGACACCATTTCCAGTAAAAAGTGCGCTACACTACTTCCCTAACGATTTTATTTCCAAAGATAAGTAAAAAAATACATGAACATAACAAGACAAGAAGATCTAGGTACCCGGGCAAGTCAATGCGAAGATTTTGTTTCAATTGAAATAGATGGAAGACCAACAAAAGTAAAAGCAGATATAAGTGTGATGCGAGCTGCTAGAGAACTAGGAGTAGATGTTCCAAAATTGTGCGCCACAGATAGTTTAAAATCTTTTGGCTCATGTCGATTGTGTGTTGTGGAAATAGAAGGCAAGAAAGGATTTCCAGCTTCATGCACAACTATTGTTGAAAATGGCATGAAGATTAGAACGCAAAGTGAAAAAGTGGCAAAATTACGTCGTAACGTAATGGAACTTTATATCTCTGATCACCCATTAGATTGCCTTACCTGTTCAGCTAATGGTGATTGTGAATTACAAGATATGGCTGGGGCAGTTGGACTTCGTGAAGTTAGGTATGGCTTAGAAGGAAAAAATCATCTAACTGCAGAAATAGATAATAGCAATCCTTACTTCAGTTTTGATGCTAGCAAATGTATTGTTTGTTCGAGGTGCGTTAGAGCCTGCGATGAGATACAAGGAACCTTGGCATTAACCATCGAGGGTAGGGGCTTTGACTCAAAAGTGTCAGCTAGTATCAGTGAGTCCTTTTTAGACTCAGAATGTGTTTCCTGTGGTGCCTGTGTTCAGGCATGTCCGACAGCCACCTTAATGGAAAAAAGTATTATTGATCATGGTCAACCTGAACATAGTGTTGATACAACTTGTGCCTATTGTGGAGTTGGTTGTTCTTTTAAAGCAGAGATGAAGGGTGATCAAGTAATAAGAATGGTGCCACATAAGGAAGGTAAAGCTAACAATGGTCATAGTTGTGTAAAAGGTCGTTTCGCCTGGGGATATTCTACACATAAAGAGAGAATCCTAGATCCTCTAGTTCGAGATAATATTGGGGAGCCATGGCGTAAAGCAAGTTGGGATGAGGCAATTGAATTTGCTGCTAGCAGATTTAAAGATATTCAGAAAAAATATGGTCGAAAATCAATAGGTGGAATAACCTCATCTCGATGTACTGCAGAAGAGGTATATGCTGTTCAAAAATTGGTAAGAACTGCTTTTAATAATAATAATGTCGATACTTGTGCAAGAGTTTGTCATTCTCCTACTGGGTATGGATTAAAAGAAACACTTGGTACATCTGCTGGAACACAACCTTTTGAAAGTGTTATGGATGCAGATGTAATAATAGTCATTGGGGCAAATCCAACTGATGGCCATCCTGTCTTTGCATCACAAATGAAAAGAAGATTACGTCAAGGTGCAAAACTTGTAATTATTGATCCACGTAAAATTGACTTAGTAAAAAGCCCTCACATAAAAGCTGACTATCATTTACCACTGTTACCAGGAACCAATGTACCAATTATAAATTCTTTGGCGCATACAATTGTTAAAGAGAATCTATTTGATGAAAATTATATTAAAGAAAGATGCGATATCGAATCTTTCAATGCATGGAAAGAATGTATTCTAAAAGAAGAGAATGATCCAGATAGTGTGGCAGAAATTTCTGGAGTTGCTGCTGATATCATAAGAGGTGCGGCACGTTTATATGGTAGTGCAAAAAAAGCGGCTATTTATTATGGTCTTGGTGTAACTGAACATAGCCAAGGTTCAACTATGGTAATGGGAATGGCTAATTTAGCTATGGCTACTGGTAATATTGGTTTTTCTGGTTGTGGTGTTAATCCCCTTCGTGGTCAAAATAATGTTCAAGGGTCATGTGATATGGGCTCTTTTCCTCATGAACTTCCTGGCTATCAGCCTATTGGAGATGATCAGGCTAGAGGAGCATTTGAAGATAAGTGGAATATTACTCTAGATTCGGAACCAGGTTATCGTATACCTAATATGTTTGATGCTGCAATTAGTGGTGATTTCAAGGGCATGTATATCCAAGGTGAAGATATCGCACAATCAGATCCAAATACACAACATGTAGAGGCAGCTCTGAGTAATATGGAGTGTATTGTGGTTCAAGACTTATTTCTTAATGAAACCGCAAAATTTGCTCATGTATTTCTCCCTGGGACATCATTCCTAGAAAAAGATGGGACTTTCATCAATGCTGAAAGAAGAATAAATAGAGTAAGACCTGTAATGAAGCCAAGACAAGGAATGGCAGAATGGTTGGTAACTCAGAACCTTGCCAATGCGCTTGGTTATCCGATGGATTTTAAAAACGAATCTGAAATTATGGATGAAATAGCTCTATTAACGCCCACTTTTAGAAATGTATCCCATAAATTTCTCGATGAATATGGAAGTGTTCAGTGGCCTTGCAATGAAAATGCACCAAAAGGTACGCCTATTATGCATATTGATAATTTTGTAAGAGGTAAAGGATTATTCGTAGAAACTGATTATGTAGCAACAGAGGAAAAAACTACCAGAAAGTACCCACTAATTTTAACTACTGGTAGAACACTGACTCAATACAATGTTGGTGCTCAGACAAGACGTACTGAGAATATTATTTGGTACCATGAAGATCTCTTGGAGATTCATCCGCATGATGCTGAGACAAGGGGTATTAAGGACGGTGAGAGAATCTCATTGGCTAGCAGAAAAGGTGATATTACCCTAACTGCAACAATTACAGAGCGTGTTCAACCTGGTGTAGTTTACACAACATTCCATGATCCTGAGACTGGCGCTAATGTTGTTACAACCGAGCATAGTGACTGGGCGACTGATTGTCCTGAATATAAAGTGACAGCTGTTCAGGTTACACCTGCAACGCATCGTTCAAAGTGGCAGGATCAGTTTAACGTTAGAGCGAGTCAGGAAGGTAAAATTCTAGAAACAGTTAATTAACTTATTTACTAATTAAGTTAAAAACAGTTCCCTCCATCGATAGACTATACATCAAGCCTCGATTATCGAATACAAAAGCTACAATTGGGTCTAGAATATTATCTGTGTCAATTGATTTGCCAAGCCCCTGATCAATAATAGTTATACTCCCATCCACTCCAACCTTCCAGCCAGGATTATTCCTAAAATTATTTAGAATATCTTCAGTCATAAAAGCTACAACAATTCCCTTAGCTTGAGCTCCGAGTTGAAATCCTAGTGAACCTGACGATAAACGGTAATAATCAATGCTTATATCATTAATTCGCAGTACTCCCTCACCAGTTTCTATGCCAACCCCAACACCCACTTTAACTATTCTGGGAAACACTAGATAACCATATGCTTGATCAATAATTAGATTTGAATCACTTATTTCTTCCTTTAACATTGTGAGCGCAATATTAGCGTCCTTGTCAATCTCACTCGCGGAAGCTTCAACTAAATCTCTGATGGAATCTTGCACTGATTGAACCGCATTATTAATTTTATTATTTAGTGATTGCGCTTGAACCGCAGCGCTAAATAATAATAAAATTATAAATCTCGTGATCAGTTTCATTTAAATATTTTCCTTTAACATAGGCATCAAATTTTTTGGAATTGGCACTCTTCTAAGGTTTACTTTTGGTGGATATGCGTTAGCTAAATAATTCAAGATTTTTTGCTCAGTTAATGTATCAAATTGCCAAAGATTTTGAGTCTCCTGCATCCAACGAATCATATTTAGCCATCCATTTTTATCTGCTCGTTGAGTAGTTACTAGTTTATATGAATGGCAGGCACCACAATGAGTTCTCACGAGTTCCCAGCCTGGTGCAATTTTCAATCCTGTACCAATATCTTCTGCAGCAGATGATGCATGATAAAACATAATTATGGCTAATGAGATGATTAATTTTATCATCTTTTAATTAAACGGTAACATTGATGGCAATCCGATGGCATGCATTATTCAAGTATCCACGTGGGTTCCACTGCGGTATTACCATAGGCTGTGATCGACCGTAGTCATCCTCTGCTTTAACCCATATTTCATAATAACCAATCTTTGGAAACTTAAGGTCCTGCTCATAGTGTTGCCAAGCAAATCTATTTTTTGGTTTTTCGAGCTTTGTGGTTTTCCAATTTGCGCCAAAATCAATTGAGTACAAAACACTCTTTACACTTAAATCGCCTGCCCAAGCATGCCCCCTTATTTTCAGATAATCTTGTATTTGATGGTTGATTCCAGATTTTGGATAAGTGATTAATGATTTTACTGGCATAGACTCAATAATACACATTTCTTCGTCTGCTACCTCAGACCCTGGCGCGACTGAATTACATGGAACACGATAAGATTGTCCTTTCATCTTGGCACCATCATGTTCTCTATCTCTAATTAAAATTTTTGAGAGCCATTTACCACTCACTGAAGCTGGCCATCCTGAACATATCATTCTAAGAGGTGCCCCATGTATTAAAGGTAATGGCTGACCATTCATACTCCAAACTATAAGAGACTCATCTTCCATGGCTTTCCATAAAGGAACACCACGTGATATTGGTTTTTTTGATGGATCACCTGAAAGATGTCGATCTATAGCTTCATAAGCTATATAGACAGCATCTTTTTTTATCCCAGCATACTCAAGCACATCTTTTAATCTCACACCAGTCCATTCTGGACATCCAATTGCTCCAGTTGACCACTGATTTCCTCTAGCAGGTGGAAAAAACTCTGAACGACCATTCCCTCCACATTCAAGTTGCAATTGAAGAGTATAATGATTAAATTTACTTTTAAGTTCTTTCAAAGTGAGTATTTTTTCATTGGCGCTTGCCTCTCCAGTGATAGTTAATTCCCAGTTATCTGGATTAACTGCCTCCAAGCTTGGTGGAATACCATTATTTCTAACAAATAACCGAGAAGCCGGTGTAACTCTATCATCTAGCAAATGTGCAGGAGTTTCTGCATTTATGGGCCTATCATTAAGTAATGTTAATCCATCTTTACCTAATAGTTTGAATAAATCATCACTCTGAGAAAAGGCAGCTGGTATTAAACCGGCAGGCATATATTTTGCAAATGGAATTGAAGCACCTAACGCAGAAGTCATAGCAAACAAACCACTATTTCTAAGAAATCCACGCCTACTGAGAGGATCTGTCTTTCTGCCCCAGACTATATCATCCGCTTGGATCGCATTCTTTGCGTATAAATCATGTATGCCTCTGTTTTTCTTCATTTTATTAATTCTTAAAATTGATTTTTTTTGCAGTCAACATGAAAGCTTTTAACATTTTTTCCAAAGTTATTATCAACTTTTTAGCTGATTCAGTATTATAGGTTAATGAGGTCTCATCCATATAGCAACTCTGTGCGATCTCGAGCTGAATAGCATAAATATGATTCTTTGGATTACCATAATTACGTGTAATAAAACCACCCTTAAATCTCTCATTACTAACAACAGAATATCTCGACCTCAAAGCTATATTTAAAACTGCATCCTCGATAGTTTTTGGGCAAGTCTCACCAGAATTTGTACCAATATTTAAGTCTGGCAGCCTACCCTCGAATAAATCAGGAACAAAGGTTTTTATTGAGTGAGCATCCCATAATAGTGCATAACCATATTTAGCTTTTTTCTCATTAAGTATTTTATGTATTTTCTTATGATAAGGACTCCAAAAAGAAGAAATACGTTGTTCGATGTCTTGAGAGTTAATTCCCTTCAACGACTTGTATATATTCTTTCCAGAAAATGTTTTTTCAGGAAATAAGCCTGTTGATATATGATTTTTATAAAGGGCTGAATCATCCACAGATCGGTTTAAATCAACAACATATCGAGAATAATCGGCACTTATTAAACATATATCCATCTGTCGACTGAATGTATAGAGTTCATTAATATTCCAATCTGTATCTGGAAGAATCAGCCCCTCTTGTGTCATACGTGAAGACATATCTGGTAGTAATTTTCTCCCATCATGAGGTATGCTTATTAGGAGTGGTGACTCTCCCTTAATAAAAGTAAAAGAATCTAAATTCATCATAATTATTTTTGTGAAAAGATCTCATGTTTTGGGTCAGAAAACTCTCCATTAATGATCATTTGAGATAATAATTTTATATCAGAAGCAAGAGACCTGTCATACTCAAAAGAACCAGAAATCTTGCGTATTTTCTTGATTGTTGAAACTAAATTAGCTGATGTCCTTAAAGGCTCATGAAATTCAATTCCTTGGGCTGCACAAAGATACTCAATCGCAACCACACATGCTAAATTTTTATTCATCTGCAGAAGTCGATAGGCCGCATATGTAGCCATACTAACATGATCCTCCTGATTTGCTGATGTTGGAATACTATCAACACTAGCCGGATGTGCGAGCCCTTTATTCTCAGAAACTAGAGCAGCCGCTGTTACCTGTGGAATCATGAGTCCTGAATTTAAGCCACTCTCTTTAACTAAGAATGCAGGTAGTCCACTTAAATTAGGATCTATTAAAAGCGCGCATCTTCTTTCAGCAATTGAGCCTATTTCTGCTATAGCTAAAGCAAGATAATCAGCTGCAAAAGCAATTGGTTCAGCATGAAAATTGCCTCCAGATATTATCTCTTTAGTATCCGTGAAAATAAGTGGATTATCTGTAACAGAATTAGCTTCGACCACCAGAATTGAGGCTACATGTTGCATATTATCCATACAAGCACCCATAACTTGAGGTTGACAACGAATAGAATAAGGATCTTGAACACGATCACAATTATCATGAGAAGTCATAATTTCACTGCCATCTAATAATTGATTAAGTTTTCTGGCTACTACTTTTTGCCCATGATGTCCTCTAGCATCATGAATACGAGCATCAAATGGTTTTTTACTACCCTTTATAGCCTCTAATGACATAGCACCAGCAGTCAGCGCCGCTTGAAATAGATTCTCTACTTCAAAATATGCATATATTGCAATAGCTGTCGAAGCTTGCGTTCCATTCAGAAGAGCCAAACCCTCTTTAGGACCCAGGATTATTGGCTCAAGAGAGCAAATCTTTAAGGCATCTTTGGCATGAATTATCTCCCCATTATACATAACCTCACCTTCACCAATCAATGCTAATGACAGATGTGCTAAAGGAGCAAGATCACCTGATGCTCCTACTGATCCTTTTGAAGGGATACAAGGAAATATTTCATGGTTTATGAAATCACTTAATCGCTCAATAATCTCTATACATACTCCTGATAAACCTTTAGAAAGAGCCATAATTTTGAGAACTATGATCAATTTAACAATTTTCTTTGGCAAGAGATCACCAACACCAGCTGCATGTGAACGAACAAGATTCTTTTGCAATGCAGCTAAATCATCTTTCTCAATTCTTTTATTTGCTAGTTGCCCAAAACCCGTATTTATTCCATAAACTGTCTCATTATTATCAATCGACGCATGAATTTGTTGAAAGGCAAGTTTAACTTTATTTCTAACACACTCATCAATTGAAATCGTTAAAGATTCATTATTAATATCTCTTAAATTGTCTAAATTTATTTGTGTATTATCGATGTGCAAATTCATAATTAAGCCTAATTTTTTAGCATTGGTAAATTAAGATCATGCTCCTGGGCACAATCTATTGCTTTATCATATCCAGCGTCAGCATGTCGCATTACGCCAGTAGCTGGATCATTCCATAATACTCTTGCAATTCTTCGATCTGCTTCTTTAGTTCCATCACAGACAATCACTAATCCAGAATGCTGTGAATAGCCCATTCCAACTCCACCACCATGATGCAGTGAAACCCATGTTGCGCCCCCAGCAGTACTCAAGAGTGCATTCAATAAAGGCCAATCTGATATTGCGTCAGAACCATCTTTCATTGCTTCTGTTTCACGATTTGGACTTGCTACTGATCCACTATCTAAATGATCACGGCCAATAACAACAGGAGCACTTAGTTCTCCATTTCTTACCATCTCATTAAATGCCAGTGCAATTCGATCTCTTTGACCTAAACCTAACCAACATATTCTGGCGGGTAATCCTTGGAATTTTATTCTCTTTTGTGCCGCATCAAGCCATCTGTGCAGATGTTTATCATCAGGAATTAACTCTTTTACTTTGGCATCAGTTTTAAAAATATCTTCAGGATCACCAGACAATGCAACCCATCGGAATGGCCCTATACCACGGCAAAAAAGAGGCCTCACATATGCGGGCACGAAGCCAGGAAAAGCGAACGCATCTTTTATACCTTCATCATAAGCAACTTGTCTCAAGTTGTTCCCATAATCCACAGTTGGGATACCTGCATGATGGAAATGTAGCATTGCTTCAATATGTTTTGCCATTGACTTTTTTGCTGCCTTGGCTACCTCATCAGGATCTGAAATCTGCATTTTGTACCATTTTTCAACACTCCACCCAATCGGCAAATAACCATTTACAGGATCATGCGCTGATGTCTGATCGGTTACAATATCGGGTTTAATTCCGAGTCTAATCATTTCTGGCAGAATTTCTGCTGCGTTGCCAATAAGCCCAACTGAGATCGGTTTTTTATCTCTTAGTGACTGATTGACTAAATTCATGGCCTCATCAATTGAATCAACGGCACAATCTAGATATTTAGTTTCTAATCTTTTATTAATTCTCTCGATACTACACTCGATAGCTAACATTGAAGCACCTGCCATCGTGGCTGCGAGAGGCTGAGCACCTCCCATTCCACCTAGACCAGAGGTTAGTATCCAACGGCCATTTAAATTTCCATCAAAATGCTGTCTTCCCATTTCAACAAATGTCTCATATGTTCCTTGCACAATACCCTGACTGCCAATGTATATCCATGAACCAGCTGTCATCTGGCCATACATTATGAGCCCTTTTTTATCGAGTAAGCGAAATTGATCCCAATTCGCCCAGGCTGGTACTAAATTTGAATTAGCAATTAACACTCTTGGTGCATCAGCGTGAGTCTTAAAAACACCTACTGGTTTACCTGATTGAACTAACAGGGTTTCATCATTGGTCAATTCACATAATGTTGACACTATCGAATCAAAGCATCGCCAATCTCTAGCAGCTTTTCCAATACCACCATAAACAATTAATTCATCTGGATTCTCTGCTACATCAGGATCGAGATTATTCATTAACATTCTCAAAGGTGCTTCTGTCTGCCAACTTTTTGTTATTAATTTTGAGCCTCTAGGAGATTTTACTATACGTTTTTCATTCATATTTCTCTCATTTTTAATTTCTGTTGTTAAATTTGTAGCTTTTACCTTGCAATGGCTTGTAATGACCCACCAGCTCATAGCGATCACCAGGATGAAAAAATCTTCCATAAGTGACTGGCTTTTCTTTCACCCAAGTTCTTCTCGTAATCAACAAACATGGCTGTCCTTCTCTCATCATTAAAAGATCAGAAATGAATTTCTTTGGAATAATAGCTTTAACAGCTTGCTCTGCTTCTTGCAGTGGTGCGATAGCACTCAAATAGGCACTGGGAGTATTATTTGAAAAATCTTGTTCCATTAAATTTGGTGCAAAGTTTATATCTACAAAACGATCTTCCACTTGTATTGGCATCTCATTTTCAAAGTGCACCAATAAAATATGTGCGACTGAATAATCTTTGCTCATTTTCATAACCTGAGCTACATCTTTAGGAATTTTTTCTTTTTCAAACTTGATCACTTGTGATGAATATTTATTACCTCGCAATATTACTTCATCAGCAATATTCCTTACTTCAAGCAAATGTGATGTAGACTTTAAATCTGAAACAAATGATCCAATTCCAGCTTTACGATCCAAGTAACCCTCATCATTTAACTCGCGTAATGCTCTGTTAGCAGTCATTCTTGACACTCCCATCGATGCAACTAACTGATTTTCTGAAGGTACTCTTTGCATAGGTTTAAGCATGCCATTTGAGATCTGATTTATAATTAGTTCTTTTAATTGCTGGTAACGAGGAACTCTATTTTTATTCATAAGGATGTCAATTTATAATTTTTAAAAGACAATAAAGCTTGTTTATAACTTTCAGAGATACTAATGTCTGTATTCAACCATTTGCCATTAATCATTACTTGGTCAATTAAAATATTATGATTAGAAAAAATAATTGCATCTAAGAGTGTTTTGTTTGTATGTCCAATAAGTGAGGGATTTTCAGAAGAAAAAGTTACCAGATCTGCATAGCCACCTTCCCTTATAAATCCCAATTTGTTATCTCCACTTGCTATTATTCCTCCTTGCACAGCTTTGCTATACAAACAATGCCCAGATCCATAATTGTTAAACGAAGATATATTACGTTTTTCATGAGTTAATCTTTGAATGTATTCCATCCATCGTAATTCTTCGAATGGATCAATCGAGATATTACTATCTGACCCTATAGCAAGATTACCTCCATATGCTAAATAATCCTTTAACTTAAAAATCCCATCCCCTAAATTTGCTTCAGTGGTAGGACAAAGACAGGTTACCGCTCCTGATTTAGCAATTAATTTTAATTCCTTATCACTTAAATGTGTAGCATGAACAAGGCACCATTTTTCATTCACATTGAAATTCTTATACAACCATTCAACTGGTCTCATATCATTTGTATTATAAAAATCATCAACTTCTTTTTGTTGTTCTGCAATATGTAAATGAATTGGAATATCTTCTGCTATAGAAAAATCTATAATTTCTTGTAAAGCATATTTATCAACTGCACGAAGGCTATGGACGCCAATTGCTATTGAATGAGTTTCAGTAAGCTCTGTTTTAGCAGACTTATAATGCTCAACTAAATTCTGAACAGTAAGATAAAATTGCTCCTGCTGAGTTGATAACTTTTCATTATTGAAACCACCTCTTTGATAAAGAATAGGAACATATATTAATCTTATTCCTACTAAATTAGCTGCATCAGTAAGCGCATTAAATAACTTATTATTAAGTTCGTGACAGTTTTTTTGATGATGCAAATAATTGAATTCAACAACTGAGGTATATCCATTTTTGGCCATCTCTGTATAAGCTTGGGCAGCGATAGCTGATAATATCTCTGGATTGATTTGTTCGACTAATTGGTACATGACTGCACGCCAGGTCCAAAAATTATCATTTTCATTAGAACTTTTAAACTCTGTGAGCCCACTCAAAGCTCTCTGGAAAGAATGACTGTGAGCATTACATAGCCCTGGGATGGCAATATCTACTACACAATCACTATCTGAAATTACATCAAAATCAATTGCTTGAATAATTCCATCTGTTATCTGTAAACGAACATCTCGCTGCCATCCATCTTCTAAAAAAATATTTTTTACGTGAATTGATTGCATAATTTTACTTAAATAGGTTGTATATACAGGCTATTACATGCTACTTTTTTATGCAAGCATTACTGTCAAAGGATAAATATTATGTCTGAATGGGATCTCTTAATCACTGATGCTCATATTGCAACCATGGCCAGCAATGGAGTACCTTATGGTGTAATAAAAAATGGATCACTCGCAATCTCAGAGGGATTAATTTCGTGGATAGGACCTACAAAAGAAATACCCAATATAAATACAAGAAAGAAAATATCAGTTCAGGGTAAATGGCTAACACCAGCATTAATAGATTGTCATACACATATAATATTTGCTGGTAACCGTGCCTGGGAATTTGAAGCTCGAGCAAATGGTAAAAGCTATATAGATATCGCTAATGAGGGAGGTGGAATACTATCAACCGTCGATGCTACGCGAAACAGCGATATAGAAACACTAACTTATAGTGCACAAAAAAGGTTGCTCGCCCTTCGTAATGAGGGTGTTGGAACCGTTGAGATTAAATCTGGTTATGGTTTAAATCTAGAATCTGAAATAAAAATGCTGCAAGTAGCACAAAAACTTGAAGAACAAAATATCTCAATACATAAGACCTTTCTGGGAGCACATGCAATACCAAACGAATATAAAAATAATAGTGATAATTATATTCATCACCTTTGTAATGAGATTCTACCAACAATCAATAGTTTAGGATTAATTGATGCTGTAGATGCCTATTGTGAGCAAATTGCATTTAACACATCCCAAGTTACAAAATTATTTGAGAAAGCTGCATCACTTAATTTACCTGTAAAATTACATGCCGATCAACTTTCTGACACAAATGGAGCTCAGTTAGCAGCAGATTTCCATGCGCTTTCCGCTGATCATCTTGAATACACCTCTCCAAAAGGAGTAGCAGCGCTAGCAGCGGCAGACTGTGTTGCAGTGCTACTCCCTGGAGCCTTTATGACTTTATGTGAAACACAAACGCCCCCCATAGATGAACTTCGTAAATCTGGTGTATCTATGGCTATAGCCACAGATTGTAATCCAGGAACCTCACCACTTTGCTCCTTGCGTTTAG
>MDTC01031377.1_pt1 | contig 53034 bp, 50 predicted proteins | sample 811181 | NCBI WGS metagenome assembly MDTC01 (sample SAMN05326644, study PRJNA326480) | marine metagenome | isolation source: seawater | place: Pacific Ocean: North | collected 2011 | reverse complement strand
TTAGGAATAACATTTATTTGTCTTGATACATTCATGAACATGGCCTAGTTTACGTTATACTTAGCTAACTTAAGTCAATTAATAGATAATCTGATAAATTTAAATAACTTTATAGATGTAAATATGCAACTAAATTTTCACATAAATTGGTTTTTTATAAGAATTATTCGTTCATTAGTACTTGTGGTAATTCTGATTTCCACTGCTGGTTGCAGTAATAATGATGAAATACGCTCAGAAATAGATAATTATGTAGAGGCTTATGAAACTGCTCAAGAAGCAATAGAAAACTACGACTATCCAAAAGCAATTGGAATTTTTGAAGCCATTCAAGCTCGATTTCCATTCAGTGAGCTGTCTCGTCAAATCCAATTAGAGCTCATACATGCTTATTATAAAAGTGATCAGCGTGAATTAGCAGTAGAAACTGCCGATAACTTTATTCGTGAAAACCCGATTCATGAGCGTATAGATTATGCTCTTTATATAAAAGGTCTCTCCTACTTTGAAGATGAAACCAAATTCTTAGAGGAAAAATTTAAGCGTGATTTAACAAAACGACCAACGGGTGAAATGGATTTGGCTTATTCATCATTTCTTCGATTAGTTGAACGCTTTCCAGACAGTAAATATTCCGCTGATGCACATCAACGAATAATTGCCATTAAAGAAAGAATGTCGTTTTATGAAAATCACGTTGCAGATTACTATCTAAGACGTGGAGCTTATGTAGCATCAATAAATCGAGCTAAATCTGCTTTGGAAAAATATAATGGAACCTCCGGAAATGCTGAATCTCTTAGAATATTAATTGATGCTTATGATGCTCTTGGTCTCAATGAGCTTCGAGATGATGTTAAACGAGTTTTAAAAGAAAACTTTCCGGATGATGGCTTACCTAGGAATGAAGAATCAGAAAAGGGATTTTTAGAATGGATAAATAACGGCCTTCCTTTTAAAAACTAAATTAAGATAATATAAACAATTAAATCAATGGCTTGTGATAATAAAATGTTTAAATTAATAATTTTGAAAAAATGTGTAAATGTTCTTTTATTGGTAGTTTTTTCATTTCTCAGTGCTTCTTGCGATTATTCGAAAGGATCAAATACTATTGTTCAAATATATGGATGGTCAGAATGGGATTGTACAGACAATGAATTCAGAATTTTACAGCAAAATCCAGGTTTAGATTTTTTAGGATTATCATTTATAAAAGTAAAAAAATGGTATTCACTAGAAGAATTTCACAAAGCTCATTATGAGGCCACGTTAGAGCCATTCAAAGATTTACCATATAGTGATGAGACTCTAAGTGAGATAGCTCCCACTTTTGATGATAGCACAGCAATATTGGGTGAATTAATTGCTGAAGTTGATTGTGATTATCCTGAAGACATACTGTTTTAATTATTTCAATACATAACCCGAAGTAATCGGATAACGCCAATCTCTTCCAAATGCGCGGCCTGTAACTCTTACGCCTGGAGGTGCTTGTCTACGCTTATGTTCATTACGTCTAACCATGTCTATAACTTTAATAATTATATCGCGCTCGAACCCCAGTTTTGTGATTTCATCCACAGAAAGATCTTTTTCAATGAAAGCCTCAAGTATAGAGTCTAGAACAGTATAGTCAGGCAAAGAATCACTGTCTTTCTGATTTGGCCTTAATTCAGCTGATGGCTCTCTAGTAATAACTCTCTCAGGAATGGCTAAATTTAATGAATTTCGATACCTTGCCAATCGATATACTAGTGATTTAGAACAATCTTTTATTGGAGCAAAACCACCAGCCATATCGCCATATAATGTTGAGTAACCAACTGCCATTTCACTTTTATTACCAGTAGTCAATAGCATAAATCCAGTCTTATTAGAGATAGCCATTAATAATAACCCTCGGCATCGAGATTGAATATTTTCTTCAGTCACATCTTTCTCAGAGTCTTCAAATATTGGATTTAACTGTGTAAGTATTTTCTCATAAATGGATTCTATAGAAATTACGTCATAACGAATTCCTAATATTTTGGCTTGTTGAGCAGCATCTTCCTTACTTATTTTTGATGTATAGAGAAAAGGCATCATTACAGCATGAACACGATCTGCACCAATGGCATCACAAGCAATAGTTGCTACTAATGCCGAATCTATGCCTCCTGACAAGCCAATTACAACACCAGGAAAGCCGTGTTTTTTAATATAGTCTCGGGTACCCATAACAAGTGCTTGGTATGCACTAGCATCTTCATTTAATAATTTTGCTGATGTATTTTTTTTTATTTTTACTTTTGATTTTTTTGATTCTAAATCAACTATAAATAAACCTTCTTCAAATAAAGGTGCGCGAAATTTGATTTCTTTATCCGCTGACATTGCAAATGATCCACCATCAAATACGAGTTCATCTTGTCCTCCGACCATATTCAAATAAATAACTGGTAACTTAATATTTGCAATTTGTTTTTTAATCTGATTTTCACGAGCAGTTTGACTATCTTTCTTAAAAGGCGATCCATTGATGGCAATTATGCATTCAGCACCATCAGACAGAGCTCCTTCCATAGGTCCAGGACCCCAAACATCCTCACAAATGTTAAGCCCTATAGATATTCCATTTATACTAAAGACTGAAGAATTATTTCCACTTTTAAAATAACGCTCTTCATCAAAAACATTATAGTTGGGTAGAATTTGCTTACGATAATGAGTAATCGTCTCGCCATCATTAATGACTTCACATGCATTAAAAATATGATTCTGACTATATTCTGGAAAACCAACAATAATATTAATGCCAAAAACTTTTTTGCGAATTTCAATTAAGGCATCTTCAATTAACTTATGAAAACTTCCATGAAATAAAAGATCTTCAGGAGGGTAGCCACAAATGCTTAGTTCTGGAAAGATTACTAAGTCAGCATGAAATTCATCACGAGCTTTTAGAGAATAATTAATAATCTTTTTAGTATTGCCAGCAATATCGCCAACCACTAATTCAACCTGAGCTAAAGCAACTTTAACAGTATGATCCATAGTTAGTTCTGCATCACCAAAGCTTATGAGTTGATAACTTCCATCATTTTTGCACCAAGTTCAGCTGGAGACCTAACTGTTACAACACCAGCCTCGTCTAAGGCTTGGTATTTCTCATCAGCTGTTCCTTTACCACCAGCAATGATAGCTCCGGCATGTCCCATTCTTTTTCCTGCTGGAGCTGTAACTCCAGCTATATAAGTAACTACAGGTTTGGTTATATTATTTTTAATAAATTCGGCAGCAGCCTCCTCATCCACACCACCTATTTCACCTACCATGATGATACCCTCTGTCTCTGGATCATTCTGAAACAGCTTTAAACAATCTATAAAGTTCATGCCTCGGACTGGGTCACCCCCTATGCCTATACACGTACTTTGACCTAAGCCATTTAGTGTCGTTTGATGAACTGCTTCGTAAGTTAAAGTGCCTGATCTAGATATAACTCCAACACAACCTTTTTTATGTATAAATCCTGGCATAATTCCAATTTTACATTCTTCTGGAGTAATAATTCCGGGACAATTTGGGCCAATCAAATAACAATCATTATGTCGCAATGATGACTTTACTTTGACCATATCATTGATGGGAATGCCCTCAGTTATACAAACTATCAATGAAACACCTGAATCTGCTGCTTCAAGAATTGCGTCAGCTGCAAAGGATGGGGGTACGTAAATCATACTGACATTAGCACCAGTTTCTTTTACAGCTTCTTGCATAGTATTGTAAACAGGTACTCCTAGATGCTCAGTACCTCCTCGACCTGGCGTCACACCTCCGACAATCTTCGTACCATAATCTATACATTGCCTTGTATGAAATGATCCTTGTTTACCGGTAATTCCTTGGCAAAGAATCTTACTTTCTTTATTAACCAAAATACTCATTTTTTTTCTCTAAGTCGATGCCGCAGTAACAGCCTTTGAGGCTGCATCGGTAAGATTATCAACCGCAATAATGTCAAGCTTGCTATTTGTTAAAAGCTCACGACCTTCATTTGCATTTGTGCCTTCAAGTCTGACTATTATCGGAACGTTTATACCAACTTCTTTGACTGCACTTATAATACCTTGCGCAATAAGCTCACAACGAACTATTCCACCAAAAATATTGACCAAAATCGCATTAACATTTTTGTTAGAAAGAATTAACTTAAAAGCCACAGAAACACGCTCGGCAGTTGTATTACCACCTACATCTAAAAAATTTGCTGGATTTCCGCCATGTAACTTAATTAAATCCATAGTTGCCATAGCAAGGCCGGCGCCATTTACCATACACGCAATATTTCCATCGAGTGAAACATAATTTAAATCATGCTCTGATGCTTTTCTCTCAGTCTCATTCTCTTGGCTTAAATCTCTTAGATTTGCAATCTCGTTTTGTCTAAATAAAGCACTACCGTCAATATTAATTTTTCCATCTAATGCTACTAAATTTCCTAATTTATTGATAATTAGTGGATTAATTTCTATCAAACTTGCATCTTTTTCTAAATACAATTGATATAAATTATTCAAAAGTAGAGAAAATTGTTTAATTTGTTCTTTATCAAAACCTAATTTAAAAGCTAATTGTCTTATCTGATAATTTTGCAATCCAACATCTGGACAAATTGATATCGTAAATATCTTTTCCGGAGTTTTTGCGGCAACACTCTCAATATCAACTCCACCTTCAGCTGAAGCAACAAATGATATTCGACCATTATCTCTATCTACTAGTATGCTTAAATAAAGTTCGCGTTCAATTTCAGAGGCCTCTTCGATATAAACTTTATTTACTGGAAGCCCTTCTGGTCCTGTCTGATAGGTAACCAAAGTCATACCTAACATTTCATCAGCATACTTACTTACTTCATCAAGAGAATGAGCTAGCTTTACACCACCGGCTTTACCACGTCCGCCTGTATGCGCTTGAGCTTTGACAACCCATATATCTGCATCAATACCCTCTGCTGCTTTTAGAGCATCAAGAGAAGATTCAACAGCAACACCTTTCGGGACTTTAATGCCGTATTCACTAAATAGAGCTTTAGATTGATATTCGTGGAGATTCATCTATTTTAAAAATGTAAGTTTAATTGTAAGAAGTTGTCATGTATTTTGTAGGTTTAATAGACATATGTCTATATTCAATCGAATTTCATCTCAAATTGTTCAAATAACAAGACACCAAGACAATGAAAAAGACTTTTATTGTAGAAAATATCCTTAAAATATGACCAAACTTAACCATCTATTAACTAAAAAGACTTGATTAAAATAGTCAACATTACTTAAATTATGATTATAAGATAATAATATTAACAATAGTATAAAATTAATTTTTTAGGTGATGCCAGATTACTTGCTTAGTAAACTTATGGAGAAAGTGAGTGCCAAATTTTTTGAGTGAATCTCCACAATTTTTAATTATAGTAATTTTTTTTGTTGCGCTTCTAATTGGAAGCTTTTTAAATGTTGTTATATATCGTCTTCCGATTATGTTAGAACGTGAATGGCACTCTCAAACAGTTCCTTATGAAGATTCAAATATAAAACGTTTCAATTTGTTACTACCTCGGTCACACTGTGTTCACTGTAATGAATTGATTACTATGCTCCAAAACATTCCAGTAATAAGTTTCTTGTGCTTAAAAGGGCGTTGTGCGAATTGCAACAAATCAATATCCCTCAGATATCCTTCTGTTGAATTACTTACTGCATTTTTGTTAACAATTACTGCAATCCATTTTAATTTTGGAATAGAAGCGCTGATGGCAACGATTTTGACAGCAAAATTGATTGTAATTTCTTTAATTGATAAAGACACTCAAATCATTCCGGACTCAATAGTAATCCCTTTACTTTGGATAGGTCTCAGCATGAGTCTCTTTCACCCTTTACCAAGCACTTCTAAACTCTTTATTAGTCCATCTGATGCCATTATTGGAGCGCTTGTCGGTTATCTGAGTTTATGGAGTGTTTTCTGGTTCTATAAATTATGTACAGGAAAGGATGGTTTGGGATATGGTGATTTTAAACTATTAGCAGCTCTTGGCGCGTGGCTTGGCTGGCAGCAAATATTATTGATTATAATGTTATCTGCAATTGCAGGTTTATTGATTAATTTTGCCTTAATTTTATTAATGAAAAAAAATAGTAAAACTCCAATTCCATTTGGGCCATATTTATCTTTTGCTGGATGGATAGCAATGATTTGGAGCGAAGAAATAAAAAATTACTATTTCAACTTGATTCTCTAAAGTGGCTAATAAAAGAATTAAAAAACTTTATCGCATAGGAATAACTGGTGGTATAGCCTGCGGCAAATCGACTGTATCAAGTTATTTTAAAAAATATGATATTTCAATCATAGATACAGATTTAATTGCCAGGGAAATGGTAAAAAAAGGTCAGCCGGCACTTGAGGAAATTAAAAGAGAATTTGGAAATATAGTTTTTGATAGTAATGGCTGCTTAGACAGAAAAGTTATGAGATCAATTATATTTTCTGATGAAAATGCTAGAAAAAAATTAGAAAAAATTTTACATCCAAAAATAAAAAAAGAAACTATAAGTCAAGCCGACAAAGCTCAAAATGCATACCAAATAATCATAATACCTTTATTAACTCAATCAGGTCTAAAAGAGTTTGTTAACAGAATTCTTGTTATAGATTGTTCTGAAAAAACACAAATTAAGAGATTAATGAAACGTGATAATGAATCCATAGAAAAAGCGAAAAGTATCATAATGGCTCAAGATGACCGAAAAAATCGTTTAAAGATCGCTGATGACATAATTAGTAATGAAGAAGAAGAAATTTCGCTGGAAAAAAAAGTTGCTAACTTACATAGATTATATATTCGCCTAGCATCAAAGCATTAATTCCTATGAAAATAGTAATTTTTTTTGCTTAACAATTTGCTAGTACTGAATATCTGAAGCAAAATAGTTAAATGATTAGCTTTTCTGAAAAAATAGATTATGAGAATGTCACTTCTATTGGTTGTATTGAGCAACCAGTTACTGAGCGTATGCGTACCTTTTTAAGACTTGAGTTTCTCTATTACCCAATATTAAAAAACATTGAAAAAAATGATGAGTGGTCCACAAGAACATCAATCTCTTTTTTATTAGAAATTCAATCTATTCTCTCAAGAGGTGATGTTAGAAACGATTTATTAAACGAATTAGATCAGCATATATATAATTTTGAAAGATTTGAAACCTGCTCAGATGTAGATAGCAATAGATTGGATGACGTAATAAAAAAATTATCCTTCACTCGCGACAAGGTATCAAATATTGGACCTGGTTATTTAAGACCTCTAAAAGAAAATGTTTTTTTAAATTTAATTAAGCATAGAAGCTCAATTCCAGGTGGAACCTGTGAATTTGATTTACCTGAGTATAATTATTGGTTAAAGCAACCTCTGTTAAGAAGACTGGAAGATTTGAATAAATGGATAAAACCAATCAAAATATTATGTGAAGGGGTAAATGAAGTACTATGGCTTATACGTGAAATCGCGCAACCAATCGAGGTTAAGGCGATCAAAGGTATGTATCAACATAATATGCAAAAAAGCAACAACTGTCGTTTATTGAGATTGAGATTGAAAGAAGAATTGAATTTATTTCCAGAGATAAGCGGAAGTCAGCACCGTTTCACAGTGCGTTTCTTGCAGTGGTCAACTGTTGAAAGTCGTGCTGTACAAACAACAGATGATGTACCATTTCAACTTACAATATGTTGATTTTTTTAAGCTTAATATAAGAATTCATTCTTGAGAGCTTTCACCACAGATATATTAGCTGGCAAAAATTTATACTCATCAAGTGAGCTCATAGATACCCAACTTAATTCTTGTCCTTCCATGCTTAGCGGTTCTTTGTCCCAATTTCGAACAATGAAAAACTGAATAGAAATATTTTTTTCTTTATATTCATATTGTACTTTCATGAATTTTGAAAAATTTATTGTTTCTATGCCGAGCTCCTCTTTGAGCTCTCTAGATAGAGCATCAAATGCTTTTTCGTTAAATTCTACTTTGCCTCCAGGAAATTCCCATAAATCATTGTAAAAATCGCTACTAATATGTTTAGCTAGTAAAACCCGATTATGAGAATTTATCAGTATTCCAGCGACAACATCGAAGTGATCTTTCATGAAAAATTAATCATCTAATTGACCACAGCAATGTTTAAATTTCTTTCCTGAACCACAAGGGCACGCTGTATTTCGACCAACTTTCCTTTTGTCTCTTACATAAGGCTCACGTAAATCAGCCAATTTAGTTTTTTTACCTTTCTCATCCAATCCACTGGGTGATGCATGATGAAATTTCATAAAATCAGATGATTTTTTTTGTTCTGATATTTTATCTAAGTCTTTTTCACCCTGAACACGAATACGCGCAAGTATGCTGATTGTGTCATGCTTAACTTGTTCTAACATGGCACCAAACATTTCAAATGCCTCTCTTTTATATTCCTGTTTTGGGTTTTTTTGAGCATAAGATCGTAGGCCAATACCCTGACGAAGGTGATCCATAGAAGCTAAATGTTCTTTCCAATGATGATCCAATTGATGAAGCATTACCTTCTTTTCTACATTTCGCATTAACTCTTTGCCAATATCAACTTCCCGTTTTTTGTAGTTAGCTTGTGTCTTTATAATACATTTTTCCACAATACCATCAGCGCTTAAGGTTTTGTCGTCTTTTACCCAGCGAGCGATATCTGCTTTTACACTAAATTCAGAATCAAGCACTTTGGTAAGCCCATCTAAATCCCACATTTCATCTAGGCTTCCAATTGGCACATATTGTTCTACAGTTAAACCTACGACTTCTTCAAGAATAGCTGATACTGAATCCTCAATTTCTTCCGCATCCATTAGCTCAGTCCGCTGATGATAAACTACTTTTCTCTGGTCATTTGCAACATCATCATACTCAAGTAAGTTTTTACGAATATCAAAATTGTGAGCCTCAACTTTTCGTTGTGCCCTTTCAATCTGACGAGACAAAATTTTACTTTCAATAGCTTCACCCTCTCGCATACCAGCCTTGGAAAGTAAATTTTTAGTACGTTCAGGATCACCAAAGATTCTCATTAATGAATCTTCCATTGATAAATAGAACCTTGACGAACCAGGATCCCCCTGTCTTCCTGAGCGACCTCTGAGTTGATTATCAATACGCCTAGATTCGTGACGCTCAGTACCAATAATATGTAGGCCGCCAGCCTCTAAAACCTGATCATGACATTTTTGCCAATCTGCTCTCTTTGACGAAGAATCTGAGATTCCACCCAACACGATATCGGTACCTCGACCAGCCATATTTGTTGCAATTGTTATTGCTCCTGGTTTACCAGCATTTTGTACTATATGTGCCTCACGCTCGTGTTGCTTAGCATTTAAAACGTTATGTTTAATATTTTTCTTTTTTAAAAAAGAGGACAATAATTCGGAGGCTTCTATTGATGTAGTTCCAACTAAAACAGGCTGTCCGCGCTCAGAGCAATCAACAATATCATTAATAATTGCTTCAAATTTATCTTTTTCAGTCAAATAAACAAGATCAGATTGGTCCTTACGAATCATATCTTTGTGTGTAGGAATCACTACAACTTCAAGTCCATATATTTGTTGAAATTCAAAAGCTTCTGTGTCTGCAGTACCAGTCATTCCAGAGAGATTTTTATACAAACGAAAGTAATTCTGAAAAGTAATTGATGCAATCGTTTGATTTTCTTGTTTGATAGAAACTCCCTCTTTTGCTTCAATAGCTTGATGAAGGCCATCACCCCAGCGACGGCCAGGCATGGTTCTACCTGTAAATTCATCGACAATAACTACCTCGCCACCCTTCACGATATAATCTATATCTCGTTGATACATAGCATGAGCTCTCAAAGCTGAATTCAAATGATGTAACAGTTTTATATTGGTGGCATCATATAAACTCTCATTTTCTTGAAGCAAACCAGCCTTGCTCATCATAGCTTCAACTTTTGAGTGTCCTTCTTCTGTTATGTAAGTCTGCTTTGCCTTTTCATCAACAGTAAAATCTCCGCGCTCTATAATCTTACAATTTGCAATTTTTTCAATAATTGAAACCATCACTAAATCAGCATTTCTTTGTTCTGCAAGTTCTATTGCTTGTTCCAAAATTAAAGTTTCAGAGCCTTCTTCATCAATTACAATCTTATTTGAAGGAATTTCAAAATTGATATGATTATCAAAATCTTTTTGTTGATTAAGATTGGGAATCATTTTATTAATTTTTGAATACAGGTCAGTATTTGATTCCGTTGGACCAGATATAATCAATGGAGTTCTAGCTTCATCAATTAGAATTGAATCTACCTCATCCACTATTGCAAAATTCAGAGCTCGTTGGGATTTATCATTTGTTGAAAACGCTAAATTGTCTCTTAAATAATCAAACCCAAGTTCATTATTAGTTGCATAAGTAATGTCGCTTTCATATGCCTGACATTTTTCATTAGATGTTTGACCGCTCTTTGAAACACCAACAGTTAGGCCTAAAAATTCATAAATGGGTCTCATCCAATCGGCATCACGTTGGGCAAGATATTCATTTACTGTAACAATGTGAACACCATTACCACTTATTGCGTTAAGGTACGCAGGTAAAGTTGACATTAATGTTTTACCTTCACCTGTTCGCATTTCAGCTATATTTCCAGCATGAAGCACCATTCCACCAATTAACTGAACATCAAATGGTCTCATCTTCATCGTTCTAACAGAGGCCTCGCGAGCAACTGCGAAAGCCTCAGGCAAAAGTTGATCTAGAGTCTCACCATTATTATATCTTTCTCGAAACTCCAAAGTTTTAGCTTTTAATAAATTATCATTGAGCGCGATCAGGCCTGATTCAAGTTCATTAATGACAGAAACTGTTTTTTCATAACGACGGATCAAGCGATCATTTCGACTACCAAATATGCGTGTCAAAAAATTAGCCACAAAGATCTCCTGAAATTATGATTATAAAATCCATTATTTTAAAAGCGGAAAGAGAAATATCCAAACTGAGTCATATTAAATTAGATGAATAGTAAGTTATTGGGCCCAAACAAGAAAAGTATAAAGTATTTTGAATTAAACTTTGATTTAAAATTACTTAAATCTTCTACCTACTAATATAGTTCAAAGGATTTATTTGATTACCATTATGAAGTACCTCAAAATGCAAGTTCGGACCAGTTGCGCGGCCTGTTTCACCCATTAAAGCAATAATCTGGCCTTTTTCTACAATATCACCCACAGAAACAAGATTTTTTAAATTATGCGCATATCTTGTTAAATATCCATTACCATGGTCAAGCTCAATCATGATGCCATATCCATACCTATTTGAAGACCAGGTTACAACACCGTCCGCGACAGCAATTATTTCAACTCCACTTTTACCAGCAAAATCAACACCAGTATGATTTGCTACTTTTCCAGTAAATGGATCATTTCTTTTGCCAAAATACGATGAAATCCAACCTGACTTTACAGGTCTTCCCTGAGGAATTACACGATTATTCAAAATTTGATTTGCTAGATATCCTTCAAGGATATCTAATTGAGTTTCTTGCCTATTCAGCTGCTCATCTAAGAAGTTAATCCTATTGATTATTTCAAAATCTAAATTATTTACTCCAGAAGTTATTAATTTCTCTGGTCCACCTACTGGCGGATTTAAATCAAAATCAAACTCACTATCGTCAATATTAGATATTTCAGTTAAACGTCGCCCTAAAGCGTCTAACCTTATAATTCGGGCATTAATTTGTGCAATGTGAACAGAAAGCGCATCTAATGTATCTTCATTTTCTTGCCGGGCTAATCTAATTTTGTTTCGTTGATCCTCCAAGCTGACTGTTAAATCTTTGAACGTATTTAAAAGAGTGTTTGAGCTGTTTATTGAGGAATACCACGATCCTATAACAAGACCTAAACTTGATACGAGCAATAAACAAATAATTAAAGATAAGGAAATAGACAGCAAACTCATTTTACGAGGTGATTTCAATCCCTTATCGAAAATTACTATATGCATTTAGCGCACCATTATTGCAAATCAATTAATTTAGCATCTTAAAAAATACGAAATAAATAAAGTTATTCAATAAGTTTACTATAATTTTTGAAATTTTTTTAAAAAAAATTATTTATTTAGTTTAAAAAGTACTAATCTAAAAAAATTATTTTACTTAAATTAAATTATACTTTCGTGCCCACATATAAACTCAAAAATATTCTGAATTCAAAAGACCAACATGATTTGGGAAATCTTGTTGAAAACACAAAACTAATGGCGAAACTTACCAAAAACCTCAGTTTCGCTTTACCTAAGAATGACAGGCATGCAATTATTGCAGCAAACATAAGGAATAATGGGGAATTAATTGTTATTTGCACCTCGTCAGCTTGGGCGTCTCGCTTACGCTATAAAACTAAAGCGCTTCTCTCTGCAGCTAATGAAGCAGGAATAAAGGCTAATTCTTGTAAAATTCGTGTTAGTGAAGGCTAACAGCTATGCATAAGACTGTGTTGCGTAAGAAATTGGTACATTATTGGAATCGTCGAAAGTAACTACCTCCCATGCACTCTCATCTTCTAACATAGCTCTTAATAATTTATTGTTGAGATCATGACCTGATTTATAAGCACTCAGTTCACCTACTAGGTTATGTCCAAGCAAATATGCATCACCTATCACGTCAAGAATCTTATGTATTACAAATTCATTTGCATATCTAAGGCCATTCTCATTAAGAATTCGATAATCATCAAGGACAATAGCATTGTCCATGCTGCCACCTAGAGTGAGATTTCTCTCACGTAAAGCTTCGACGTTACGAAGAAAACAAAAAGTTCTAGCTCTACTTACTTCTTTCAGAAAAGATGTTGATGAGAAGTCAATAGTAGCTTTTGGGTTTAATTTCTTAAAAACAGGATGGTCAAAATGAACTTCAAAATTAACTTTAAAACCATTGAAAGGCGATAATTCTGCCCATTTATCATCATCTTCAACCCGAATCTTTTTCTTTATTTTTATCAATTTTTTTGGTGCACCTTGCTCTTCGATCCCCGCTGATTGGAGGAGAAAAACAAAAGGTCCAGCACTTCCATCCATAATTGGAACCTCAGGTGCGGATAAATCAATATGTAGATTATCAATACCTAAGCCAGCTAGAGCAGACATTAAATGCTCTACCGTGGCTACTCTAATACCATCTTTGATAAGTGTTGTTCCAAGCATGGTTTCGCCAACAAGCTTCGGATCGGCTTTGATAGTAAATGGACCATTAAGATCCACTCGATGGAAGTTGATACCAGAATTTATAGCTGCAGGTCTCAAAGTCATATAAACTTTTTCTCCAGTGTGAAGGCCAACACCAGTAGCTCTAATTGCAGTTTTTATTGTTCTTTGTTTTAACATTTCTTGAAGGTTAACATAATTATAATTATCTTCCAAAAACTCTCCAGAATTCAGTCTGTTATCTAGGTGATATTATGTGAGATAACAACTCCAGATTCTTTAGGTCCAACAGACAGATTTTCTCTGCATAATTGAATTACCCTACTTAAACTTCTGTTTCTTTTAGAATTGGCCTTGAAACCATGATCTCATTCGTTCCCATGTTTCACCCAAGCTGCCGTCAATTGGAGTGCTTCGTTGATCACCATGCAAAATACTCTCGAAACCATATTGCAGTAACCCGACACCAGTCGCATGAATTGGATTTCTTATTACCTCTACCAAGCCTTTTACATGTTGAGGAGAGCCCAGCCTCACTGGTATATGAAAAACTTCTTCAGCAAGCTCAACAGCTCCTTCCATTTTTGCACTGCCCCCGGTTATAACTATCCCGGCAGCAATTAATTCCTCAAATCCACTCCTACGTAATTCATCTCTCACTAATCCAAAAAGTTCCTCGTATCTTGGTTCTACGATCTCAGCAAGTGTTTGACGGGCTAATCGTCTTGGCGGGCGATCACCTACACTTGGTACTTCAATTGTCTCATCAGGATTAGCAAGCTGCGAAAGCGCACATGCGTACTTGATTTTTATTTCCTCTGCATACTGTGTTGGTGTTCTCATTGAAACAGCTATGTCATTGGTAACTTGATCACCTGCAATGGGAATTACTGCTGTATGCTGAATGGCACCGCCAAGAAAAACTGCTATATCAGTTGTGCCGCCTCCAATATCAACTATGCACGATCCAAGCTCTTTTTCATCATCCGTTAACACCGCATAACTAGATGCGAGTTGCTCAAGAACAATATCATCAACATTTAGGCCACATCTTTTCACACATTTTACGATATTTTGTGCGGCACTCTCAGCGCCAGTAACCATATGCACTTTTGCCTCGAGGCGAACTCCTGACATTCCAACTGGTTCTCGTATATCTTCCTGGTTATCAATTACAAACTCCTGTGGAAGAATATGTAGAATTTTTTGATCTGCGGGAATTGCAACTGCACGAGCAGCATCAATGACTCTATCAACATCATTTGCACTGACCTCAGAATCTCTGATTGCAACGATTCCATGTGAATTCAAGCTTCTTATATGACTACCTGCAATGCCTGTATAAACTGAGTGGATATCACAGCCTGCCATTAATTCAGCTTCTTCCACAGCACGTTGAATTGAATGAACTGTAGATTCAATATTAACAACAACGCCTTTCTTTAATCCACGTGATGGATGTGAACCAATTCCAACTATCTCAATTTCCCCGTCTTCACTGACTTCACCAACAATTGCAACAACTTTTGAGGTACCAATATCAAGTCCAACAATTAAATTTTTATCAGGTCTCTTAGACATTTAATTTTCTCCCCTAGCCATGAGCAATTTCTGTTCAGAATTTTCCGGGTCACTTTTAGGTAAATGCGAATCATCCTTCCACGCAATTGCAAATCCATTGCCATATCTCATATCAATGTATTTAATTTTTTCTCCACGGCTAACGATAATCTCCGTAACAACATCAAAAAAAAGATTTATTCTTTCGTCAACTAATTTACTACCAAAACGAACATTAATTCCATTTACAAGCGTAATCTCCCAAGAGCCGCGGTCATTAAGGTCGACTCTTCTAACATCCAAGCCTCTTGAGATTAATTGTTCACGAATTTGAAGGTATCTATGACCAACCTCGTCAGAAGTATTATTTGGTCCACTAAGCCTAGGTAATTCAGCTGGAATATGACGAGCAGACTGCAAGAACAATTCACCGCGTGTATTTAAAAGACCATCTTCATGCCAAACTGCAGCCGGTATTTGCTCTGTAATATTGATTAAAATATGACTCGGCCAACGACGGGCAATGCGCGCCTGATCAATCCATGGCAAGGAAACTATCAAATCTTTTATTTGATCAATATCAGCACCAATAAATCCAGCATTGATCTCTTCGCTTATTGCGTCTTCAATATTTAAGGCAGTAACTCTATTAAATGGACCACTAATTTCTATGGAAGTAATTTCCCTGTCAAGAGCTAATAATCCTAACTGGTAAGTTAAAAATAAAGCAATGATACATAGTAATGATGCAAAAATATTACCTATTTTGAAAGTAAATAGATCATTATTTTTTGAATTTGTTGACTTACGCCGTTTTGCTTGTTTACGAATCATTTGAAGATACCTCAATTCGATTTTCAAAACTTGTTTCTAAAATACGCCAACATAATTCTTCAAAACTGATTCCAATGTGGTGCGCTGCCATCGGCACTAAACTGTGACTTGTCATACCTGGAACAGTATTAATTTCTAGTACTTGTGGTTGACCATTGGATGCAATCATAAAATCTACTCTACCCCAACCTTTGCAACCTAGCTTTTGAAATGCGTTGATTGCAATATCAGCATAAAGTTTTTCTTCGGCATCATTTGAAGTTCCCTTGCAAACATATTCGGTACGGTCAGATTCATATTTAGCATGAAAATCATAGAAAACACGTGGTGTGATAATTCTAATACTTGGCAAAGCCTCACCTTGAAGTACTGAAATAGTAATTTCCTCTCCATTAATACATTCTTCAATAAGAAATATCTTTCCATACAAAAGTGCTTTTTCAACTGCATCTTTAAGATCCGCTCTCTCGAATACCTTTGACATACCAACACTTGAGCCTTGACATAAAGGTTTTATTATCAAGGGATACCCTATCTTTTCAATTGCTATTGAGGCATCTTTATAACTTTTAGCTACTTCGAAATTAGGTGTAGGAATATTGGCTGATCGAAATATATTTTTACTCAATAGCTTATTCATTGCGGTAGCCGAAGCTTTTACACCGCTTCCAGTATAGGGTGTATTGAGACGTTGTAAATTATCTTGAATAACACCATCTTCACCATTAATGCCATGCAGTGCTATCCAGGCACGATCAAAACCAACTTTTTTAAAATCTTTCATTGGTTTCTCATAGGGATCCCAAGAATGGGCTTCCACACCTCTAGACAAGAGGGCCTTTAAAACTGCTTTACCACTTTTTAGGGATATTTCTCTTTCACTTGAGCTACCGCCATACATTACAGCTACACGCCCGAAATCTGACGGATTTTCAATTATATTTCGAGTTTCGCATATCTCTGTAAAACTACTCATTATGCGTCTCTCCAATAATGTGTACTTCGTTCTTCAAATGCACACCATACTTTTCAATTACAGTCTTTCTGACGTATTCAATGAGTTCTTCAATATCTCTAGCAGTAGCGTTTTCCCTATTGATAATAAAGTTTGCATGTTTTTCCGAAACTTCTGCCCCCCCAATGCGATAACCTTTTAAACCTGAAGCTTCTATTAATCTTGCTGAATGGTCTCCATCAGGATTTCTAAAAACAGATCCGCAACTTGGTAAGCCCAGTGGTTGTGTTAACTTTCTTTGCTCTAACATTTTATTCATATTTTCAAAGCTTGGTTTGATATTTTCTTTAAAATTCAGTACCGCGCCAAGAAACCATTCTTTTGATGGGCCAGTAACACTTCTATATTCAACTGCATAATCTGTTGGCAGTCGTTTGTGAATATTGCCATTGCGATCAATAGTTGTAACTAATTCAACAAGCTCCCAAGTCTCATTACCATATGCCCCAGCATTCATTGCTAAAGCTCCACCAAGCGTACCTGGAATACCCGCAAAAAATTCTGATGGTCCTAATTCCCAGCGAATACATTGCTTCGCTAACTGCGTGCAAGGAAGCCCAGAGCCCACAGTAATTTTTCTGCCACTCAAACGCTCAATAGACCGTAAAATTTTTGCTGCTGATATAACAACCCCCGAAAGTCCTCCATCTCGAACTAAAAGATTGCTTCCAATTCCATGCCAAAAAATAGGTATAGATGTATCAAGTTCTTTAAGAAAATTAGAGAGGTCTTCTATGCTTTCGGGTAAAAAGAATATTTCCGCAGGGCCTCCAACTCGCCAAGACGTATGTCGGCTCATTAATTCCCCATATAAAAGCTTTCCTCGAAAATTAGATTTTTTCTGGATATTCATGATTTACTAACATTTGATGATGGAGTTTTTTTAAGTAAATTAGGTAAATCTGAAGCATAATTGCTTATGTCGCCAGCACCCATTGTTAGGATAAAATCTCCATCTTTTATAAGATCTAATAAAATCTTTTGTAAATTATTAAAAGAGTCAGCGAATATTGGCTCAATAGATGCTCTTGTTCGAATAGCTTTGGCTAATGCCCTGCCATCTGCTCCAGGTATTGGCTCTTCTCCGGCTGCATAGACATCTAATAAAATTAATACGTCAACCTCTGATAGAACATTCACAAAATCATCCATTAAATCTTGTGTTCTTGAATATCGGTGCGGTTGAAAAATTAAAATAATACGTTTGCCTGGCCATCCTGATTTTGCTGCAGCTAGAGTAGCTTCTATTTCTGTTGGATGATGACCATAATCATCGACTAACATCACAGTACCTGACTCAGTTTCAATATTACCTATTAGTTGAAAACGACGATCTATCCCTTCAAATTCACTGAGTGATTTAATAATAACTTTATTACTAACTTGCAATTCATCAGCAACTGCAATAGCAGCTAGAGCGTTCCTGACATTATGCAAACCTGGAAGGTGAAGCTTAATGTGTAAAATATCTTCACTGGATTTTTTTACAACATCAAATTCTGTAGTTGATGCGTTAAAAACTATATTAGTTGCACGTATATCTGCATCATCGTTAATACCGTAAGAAATTACTGAGCGTCTAATTTCATGAATTACATCATTAACGCCAAGGTCATCGATACAAATAACTGCTAAACCGTAAAAAGGTAAATTTCGAAGAAACCTTATAAAACTTTTCTTTAATTTTTCTATATCACCATCATAAGTTGACATATGATCTGCATCGATATTAGTAACAACTGCTAGCATGGGTTTGAGATGAATAAATGATGCATCACTTTCATCTGCTTCTGCTACTAAATATTCACCCTGACCTAATCTTGCATTTGTATCAGCGCTCTTTAATCTTCCACCAATTACAAAAGTTGGATCAAGACCACCTTCAGCTAAAATACTTGCTATTAAACTTGTTGTTGTTGTCTTACCATGTGTCCCAGATACTGCAACTGAGTACCTAAAACGCATTAACTCAGCTAACATTTCAGCTCTACTGACGACCGGCATCAATTGTTTCTTAGCATAAGTAATTTCAGGATTATCATCCTCGACAGCACTTGACACGACAATTGCATCAGCATCTTTAATATTTTCGGAAGCATGCCCAATATATATACGAGCACCTAGATTTTCCAAACGTTCAGTTTGGTTATTAGAATTTAAATCGGAACCTTGAACTTCATACCCAAGACTAAGCATTACCTCGGCAATACCAGACATACCTGATCCACCTATGCCGACAAAATGAACGCAATTTATACGTCGCATTTTTTTAATCATAATTCTTGTCCAATTTTTTCAAACATATGTCTGTTATCTGAAATAATGAATTAGGTTGCGCAAGTGACCTTGCCTTATTGGCTTTTTCAAGTAGCAAACGCCTAGACTGCAACCAATCTAAAAGAAGGCTTGATAGCAGCTCAAGAGTTAAATCATTTTCTTGAATTATTATGGCAGCTCCAGCCTTAGTCATTAATTTAGCATTTTCTGTCTGATGATCGTCAACAGCTGATGGATATGGAATAAATATTGCGGGAACACCGGCAGCACAGAGCTCTGCAACAGTTAGTGCACCTGCTCTACAAATTACTAAATCTGCCCAAGCATAAGCTGAATCGATGTCTTCTATATATGTTGATAATTCAACATCTAAATCATAATTTTTATAAGCCTTATGAGCTTCCTTAAAAGTTTTCTCCCCACATTGATGGCGAATAATTGGTCTATATTTAGGATCTATTTGAGCTAATGCAGCTGGAATCTTTTTGTTTAAAGTTAAAGCGCCCTGACTGCCACCCAGAACTAATAACCGCATTCGACCCTTTCTTGCAGAAAATCGATCTTTTGGTAAGGGAAGATCAGTAATGTCCTCACGAACTGGATTACCTACAGTCTTGGCATTAATTCTTGAATTAAAAGTATTTGGAAATGCTTCAAAAACAACTTGTGCTAAAGGAGCAAGTAAGCGATTAGTAGTTCCTGCAACTGCATTTTGTTCATGGATAAAAAGAGGTTTACGGGTTAGCCAGGCAGCAATACCTCCTGGCCCACTCACAAATCCACCCATACCTATAACAAGTGAAGGTCGATAACGAATCATTACGGCAAGTGATTGCAATAATGCCCAAATCAATTGTAATGGAGCAATAATTAGAGCCATTAAACCTTTTTTACGCAACCCCCTAACATTAATTTTTTTTAAATCAATTCCAGCATCAGATACAACACGTGCCTCCAATCCATGATGCGTACCTAGCCATAAAATATTTTTTGATTTAGAACGTAGTGTCAGTGCGACAGCCAGAGCAGGGTAAACGTGACCACCTGTTCCGCCTGCCATTATAAGTATTGGCTTGGATTTCATGACATATTATCCAATTTACTATGTCTTTGATTAATGGTGGACTTTGTATTTATTGTTAATTCATGGTGAATTCGAAATAATAATGCAATACAGATTATTGTAATGATTAAACTACTTCCTCCATAGCTGATCAGGGGTAATGTTAATCCTTTTGTTGGCAACAAACCCATATTCACGCCAATATTGAAAAATGTTTGAATTCCAAGCCAAGTCCCAATACCAATTACCGTATAAGACTCAAACAAGCGCCCCAAATTTGCAGCTTTCATAGCAAGCCTAAAAACTCTCCAAAGCAATGCTAAATATAATGAAATTAAGAGTATAGAGCCTAACAACCCAGTCTCTTCAGCATATACTGCGAAAACGAAATCAGTGTGTGCTTCGGGTAAATAAAAAAGTTTTTGCACGCTATCTCCAAGGCCAACTCCAAACCATTCACCTCGACCAATCGCAATGAGTGACTGAGTAAGTTGAAACCCGGTATTAAATGGATCAGACCAAGGATCAAGAAAACCTGTAATACGCTGCATTCGATAAGGTGATGCAATAGCAACTACAGTCAATACCATCATGCTAGTAATTATAAATAATAAAAAATCGCGTATTCGAGCTCCAGCAACGAACATCATAATCATTGTCGTTGACAATAAAACTACTGTGGCACCGAAATCTGGCTCTGATAACAACAATGCACAAGCTAAACTTAGAACAATCATTGGTCTAAGAAAACCCGTAAATTCCTCTCGTAATGATTTATTTCGTCTAACCAAATATCCAGCTAAATAGATTATGAAACAGAGCCTTGCAGGCTCTGAGACTTGAAGGTTAAATATTCCTAAATTAATCCAGCGAACACTCCCATTTACTTCATGTCCTATTCCAGGAACTAGAACGATCATAAGAAGAAAAAATCCTATGCCAAGAATTAATGGACTAATTTTCAGCCAAAATTTCATCGGAATTAACAGACAAATAAATCCTCCTGAAATGCCAATTGCAGCAGCAACTATTTGTCGTTGTAGGTAAAAGAAAGAATTATTTGCTGTGCTTTCGGATACAGATATCGATGCTGATGATAAAATGACAAAGCCAACCATAATTAAAGCAAGCACAATTGTTAATAAGACAAAATCGAATCGAAATTCTGTCTTAAAACTTATTGGAAATGGATTTGCAGCGCTGCGAAAAATCATTATTCTAACTCCTTCACAGCCGAACAGAAGATCTCTCCTCGCTGGGCATAGCTTGAATACTGGTCTAGGCTAGCGCAAGCAGGAGATAACAAAACAGTATCTTTATTTCTAGCGCAACTAGCAGCTTTTTTTACAGCTTCACTCATATTTTTTGCAAAAAAAATAGGGACTTTAGTATCGATGACTCTAGCTAATTCTTTGGCATCCTTACCCATTAAAATAGCACAACGAAGTTTTCCCTTTGTTGCTATTCCAATATCTTTAAAATTTCCACCCTTCCCATCACCACCAGCAATAAGTATTAATTTTGATTTAATGGATTTAATGGAGGCAACAGAAGCTGCAACATTCGTAGCTTTTGAATCATTCACATAATTGACAGTTTTTATTCGTGCAACGAATTGCATGCGATGCGGTAATCCAGAAAAATTTTTCAGAGCTTCAAGCATTGCTGATTTTTTAAGTCCTAACAAATCACCAGCTGCTAATGCAGCTAATGCATTTAATTGATTATGAATTCCTTCAATCTCTAATTTATTAATTGGCAATAAAAGAGATTTGCCACATGCCAGATAAACCTCACCATCATGAGAACGAAGCCCATATTGATGTTCGTCTGGAGCATCAAGACCAAAGCTTATAATCCGACTACAATGCTGTGAATTTTTAATAGCTTTACTATCAGCACGATTAACAACTGCAAATTCAGCCTCCCGATAAATACGATATTTTGCCTGACGATATTCACTTTCATTAGTGTGCCAATCTAGATGATCTGGGGTAATATTTAGTAAAATTGCAACTTTAGCTGGCAATCTTTTTGTTCGATGTAACTGGAAACTTGAGAGCTCAAGAATATAAATATCAGAATCTTTTTCTATTAATAAATCTAAAGCGGGCTCACCTAGATTACCTCCAGCAAATGAACGTAATCCATCCGTAATACACATCTCATTAAGAAGTGTTGTTACTGTGCTTTTTCCATTTGATCCTGTTATTGCCACAAAAGGTGTACTCACTTCTTGAGAAAATAATTCAATATCAGAAATAATTTCAATATCTTTATTTCTTGCTTCTATTAATAAAGGATATTTCTCAGGTATACCTGGTGAAACAATTATCCTATCAATGCTTTTGGGAAGATCGATATCCCCAAGTATTAATTTTGATTTTGGTAAAACACCTTTTAATTCTTTGGCTCCTGATGGAGCTTTTCTTCTATCAAAAAACACTGCATTCAAATTCCTTCGCTTCAAATATCTAGCGATTGATAATCCTGTCACTCCCAAGCCAAGAACAAGATTTTTACTATGAAATGAATTTAAACTGATCATCGTATTTTAAGACTTGCAATACCAATCAAAACCAAGATAACTGTAACAATCCAAAAACGAACAATAACTTTGGGTTCAGCCCAACCTTTTAATTCAAAGTGATGATGTAAAGGGGCCATTTTGAAAACACGCTTTCCCCTTAACTTAAAAGATAAAACTTGAACAATAACCGACAATGTTTCAACAACAAATACCCCTCCCATAATTGCTAAAACAATCTCTTGTCGAACAATTACGGCAACAGCACCGAGTGCTGCACCCAATGATAAAGCACCAGTATCTCCCATAAAAACTTGTGCTGGATATGTATTAAACCAGAGAAAACCTAAGCCAGCGCCAGCCATGGCAGCACAAAAAACCATGATCTCACCGGTACCCGATATATAGGGTATACCTAAATATTCAGAAAAATTTACATTTCCTGTTACGTATGCAAAGAGACCTAATGCACCTCCAACTAACACAGTTGGCATAATAGCGAGACCATCCAAACCATCTGTTAAATTTACTGCATTACTAAAACCCACTATAAAAAAATAAGTAATTACAATTTGAAGAATACCGATTTGAATTGATAAATCTTTGAAATATGGAATCAATAATGCAGTTTGTGCTTCATTATCTACTGTTAAATATAAAGCGACAGCCGCAATAAGAGCTACTATCGATTGCCAAAAAAATTTTTGTTTTGCAGAGATTCCTGAAGAATTTTTTAAAATAAGTTTTTTATAATCGTCTAAGTAACCAATAATTCCAAATGAAATAGTTACAAAAAGAACAATCCATACAAAGTGATTCTCAAGATCTGCCCATAATAAGGTAGATATTGAAATTGCCATTAAAACAAGTGTACCACCCATTGTTGGAGTACCCACTTTCGACATATGCGTCTCTGGGCCATCAGTTCGAACTGGTTGATTATATTGATTTACACTTAGACTTCTTATCATTACTGGGCCAGCAATTAAGCAAATTAACAGCGCTGTTAAAGTGCCTAAAATAGCCCGCATAGTTAAATAACTAAAAACATTAAAACTTGAAATAAATTGCCCAAGGTATTCAGTAAGATAAAGTAGCATTATTAAATTTCTCCTTTATCAGTTTCGGAAAATTTAAGAGCCTCTACAATAAGCTCCATACGCATTGAACGAGAACCTTTTACTAAAATATTTGTTTTATTGTCAGCTTCTTTTAAATCATTAATGAGTTCACTCAAATCTGAATACCATTTAGCACCACCTCCAAAAGCATTAACAGATTCTTTTGTAAGATCACCAAATCCAAATAGTCTTTTTATTCCATTTGATTGAAGCAAAGCACCAACTTCATAATGAAATTTTTTTTTGCTTTGTCCAAGTTCTTTCATATCTCCTAATACAAACCAACTATCTCCATCCAAGCTTGATAGAAATTTTGCTGCTGCGATTGTCGAGGATGGATTTGCGTTATAAGTGTCATTATAAATTTTCGAATTATTAATACCCATAAGTGGTTGTAAACGCCCTGCAACTGGTTGGATATTCTCTAATGCAGATTTTATATGCTTCACATTTAAATCTAATGCAACTGATACAGCCGCTGCTGCACATGCATTTTGAACATTATGAAGACCAGCTAAAGGTAGAGAGATATCAATACATGTATTAGACAAATTCAGGGTAAAAGTTGTAAAAGTTGAATATAACTTGATGTTTGAAGCAAAAATATCGGCTTTGTTTGTGAGGCCAAAACTTAATGTCTCAATATCTTCAACCAGTGAAATCCAATATTTGTAATAATCATCATCTGCATTCAAAATGGCATACGTTGGGCGATATTCTGTCTCAAGAATTTCACCTTTAGCATGCGCAACTCCCTTCACTGAGCCAAAACCTTCCAAGTGTGCAGCCGCAGCATTTGTAATAACAACAATATCAGGATTTACTAAGGATGAGAGATACGCAATCTCACCGGAGTGATTTGCTCCCATTTCAAAAACTGCATACTCATGTTCCTTTTTTATTTGAGTAAGCATTAATGGAATGCCTATTTCATTATTGTAATTTTTGTAAGTTGAGAGTGTAGGAGCTTTTTTACTTAAGCATGCAGCAACTAATTCTTTTAAAGTGGTTTTACCATTGCTGCCAGTGATGCCAACTACACACGGATCATATGTCCGCCTCCAAGCTGCTCCAAACTTGCCAAGCGCTATACGAGTATCATCAACTTGTATTTTAATGGTTTTATCTGGCGATTCATTACTAACAACTGAAGCGATTGCTCCATTCAGATGTGCATCTTCAATAAATTCATGACCATCAAAATTAAGTCCCTTCAATGCAAAAAATAACTCTCCAATGTTAATTGTACGAGTATCTATACTAATACCATTAAAATTGTGATCTTCGCCGAAAAGTGTCCCCTCCATTACATCTGCAGCCTTAGCTAATGTATCAATCATTTAATCTTCCTCAATGATTTGACAGCGAAATTAGCTTGAACAGTATCAGAGAAAGGTTGCCGCTCTCCATTTATTTCTTGATAATTTTCATGGCCTTTACCTGCAATCAAAATAAGATCGTTTTTATTTGAATTTGAAATTACCCAATTTATCGCCGAAGCTCTATCTTCAATAACTTTAACGATATTTTTATTTTTTATTCCGTTAAGAATATCTTTTATTATACTAATAGGATTTTCTTCGCGAGGATTGTCACTTGTTATAACGATGTGATCTGCATATTGTTCTGCAATTTTTGCCATCAAGGGGCGCTTACCTGTATCACGATCTCCTCCGCATCCAAATACACACCAAAGTTTGCCTAAACAATTAGGTCGTAATGCTTTTAAGGCTGACTCTAGAGCATTTGGTGTATGTGCATAATCTACATATATTGTTCTCTCGTTAGTTTGCAATTTTTGCATTCGCCCAGCTGGAGCTTTAACTGAATTCAATGCATCACAAGCTTTATTCAAATTAATCCCATTAGCCAGTAAATAAGCAAGAACAATCGCAGCATTTTCTATGTTAAAACTACCTGGCAATGGAATTTTTAACTCACCTTCGCCCCATGAGCTTGAGAAGAGAACTTCTGATCCCTGATAATTCATTGAGACTGATTTTATAATTACAAAGGGATTTTTATTAACAACTGTCTCAGGATTTGAAGATACAATAATGGCATTATGGTTGCATTGCTCAATCAGTTTTAAGCCATACCTTGAATCAACATTTATAATTTTTATTTTAGGATTATGTTCAAGAAATAGTTTTGATTTGACATCAAAATACGTTTGCATATCACCATGATAATCAAGATGATCTTGAGTTAGATTAGTGAATATACCAACATCAAACTGAACACCATTTACTCTTCCTTGAGATAAAGCATGCGATGAAACTTCAATAACTGCTGATTTTGCACCATTTTGTACAAATTGAGATAGCGTACTGTGTAATTCTATGGCTGCTGGAGTTGTCATTCCTTGATTATCTGTAAGTTCATCAATACCAGAACCGAGGGTCCCAATATAAGCACAACAATCACCTACATAATTTAAGCATTGCTTTAATAGCCAAGCAGTAGTCGTTTTTCCATTTGTTCCAGTAATGCCTATGGTGTTTAAGTCATGAGAAGGATTTTTATAAAATCTGTTTGCAATTTCTCCAAGATGCTGAAATAAATTATCAACTGCAACCAATGTGGTATCAGTCTTATTAGGAGCAATAGAGGTACTTGAATCCCATGCAACAGCAGATGCGCCAGCTTTAACAGCCTCCTTTACATAATCAATACCATGAGTATTAATCCCTTTGCATGCAAGGAAAAGAAAGCCGCTCTTCACTTTTCGACTGTCGCTTGTAATGCCTGAAATACACATCTCAGGTGCATTGGCAAATCCTTTCATTAATTTAGATAAAGAATACTGATTTACATTTACAGCAGATAATGTCATTGGAGAGTATCCTCATTAATCATTGCTTGTATTAAATCATTAGATTTACTTGAGGATACTGCATCTGGAGGAATTGCTAATAGACGCAGAGATTCTGACATAATTTCAGCAAAAACTGGAGCTGCTACATCACTTCCATAATAGAGGTCGCCACCTGGCTCATCAATTACAACAACTGTAGCTAATTTCGGGTCACTAGCAGGAGCTAGTCCAGCAAATATTGAAAAATATTTATCTTTTGAATGACCGCCTTTTGCAGCCTTCCAAGCTGTACCAGTTTTGCCTGCAATACGATAGCCATCTACAGAAGCTTTTATTCCAGTTCCTCCAGGATGAACTACTTTTTCAAGCATTTCTCGAAGAGCAAAAGCTGTCTCAATAGAAATTACACGTTCACCCATATTGGGTTTCTCTGTCGCAAATAATGAGATTGGTTGCAATACACCGTTATTACCAATCACAGCATAAGCTTGCGCCAGCTGAAGTGGTGTAACAGCAATTCCATAACCATATGCAATAGTTGCTTGGGAAATTGGGCGCCAATTACTAAAATGCGTCAACATTCCAGCAGATTCACCAGGAAATCCACTGCTTGTTATTTCTCCTAAACCAAACCGAGACATTGTTCTCCAAAGTTGATCTGATTCTAAAGTCATTGCTAATTTAGTCACTCCAACATTACTGGAGCGAGCTAGCATTGTGGTTAAATTTATATGGCCTAGATTTTTATGGTCCTCAATTTTTTTATTACCAACAGTGATGGAACCTGGTGAAGTATCAATCATACTATTTGGTCGGTATAATTCACTTTCTAAAGCTGCAGCAATAATAAAAGGCTTAATACTTGAGCCTGGTTCAAAAATATCAGTGATTGCTCTATTTCTATAACGTGCAGCGAAGAATTGTGACCTATCATTTGGGTTATAAGTTGGCTGATTTGCCATAGCCAAAACTTCGCCTGTTTGAACGTTTAGAATAACTATTGAGCCTGAACTTGCATTATGTTTTTTTACTGCTGCTTTTAATGTTCGATATGCAAGATATTGCAATCTAAGATCAATGCTTAATTTTAGATCTTTCCCGTGACGTGGCGGCCTGATACTTTCAACATTTTCTATAGTTCTACCTAATCGATCTTTTAAAATCAATTTTGCACCTGGTTCGCCCTCTAGCCAATGATTCATAGCTAACTCTAGCCCTTCTTGACCCTTATCATCTATATTCGTAAAGCCCACTAAATGTCCTGTTACTTCTGATGCAGGATAATAACGGCGATATTCACGTTGAATATTAATGCCTGGAAGCTTGAGAGTCATTACACGAGTCGCCACAGTGGGATTAAGATGCCTTTTTATAAATAAAAACTCTTTATCCATATTACGGCTGATTCTATTTATTAATGTTTCAGAATCTACATCAATAATCTCCGCAACTAGAGGAAACCTTTCAATGGAGTTAACAATTTTTTTAGGGTTAACCCAAATGCTATCAACGGGTGTGCTTATTGCGAGTGGGTCACCTTTTCTATCAAGAATACTGCCGCGATGTGCTGAAATTATTTCTGTTCGAAGATGTCGAGTATCTGCTTGTTGATTCAGAAAATCCTTATCAAGAACTTGTAATTGAACAGCGCGTAGTATCAAACAACCGCTCATAAATAAGAAGAAAATCATAACCACCACTAACCTGTTGGTTATTCGCTTTACAGTTCTTTTCTTAGTCTCTGCACCGCGTGTCATGGTCTCTCGATTAAATAAATTTCAGATGTTGTTGGTCGAGTCATAGATAAATCATCAATAGCTAAGCGCTCAATTCTTGCGTGTGTTGCCCAGGTACTTTGCTCAATTTGCAACTGACCCCATTCAATATTCAATTCATCTGTTTCGCGTGTAAGACGCTCAAGTTCAATAAATAATTTTCTTGATTCATGCTTTGAATAAATCAAACCCATCGAACTTAAGGCACAAAAAATAATAAGGAAAAATAAAAAGGAGAAATCTTTAATTTGCTTATCTGATTGCATTAAATTCGCCTCCCTATTCTTAAGCGTGCACTGCGAGATCTTATATTTTTGTCTATTTCTTCAGTTGGAGCCTTAATTAAAGTTTTGATAGTTTTTAGTTTTGGTTGAAACTCCTCTGGTATATTTGGCATACCACGATATTGCTCAGACTCGCGAGACATATCTCTCATGAAGCGTTTCACTATTCTATCTTCAAGTGAATGAAAACTTATGACACATAGACGACCATCTTTTTTCAACACCTCAATTGATTGCAACAATAATTTTTTTAGTTGGGTAAGCTCATCATTAATAACTATTCGTATTGCTTGAAAAACTTTTGTTGCAGGGTGTTTTTTTCTTGGCTTTTTCGAGGGCGGAATTGCGTTATCAATAATTGTTGCGAGTTGTAATGTTGACTCTATTTTCGAAGTCTTTCGTGCATCGCAAATAGCTTGTGCTATTCTAGATGCATATGTTTCTTCGCCAAATTCTCTGAATATATTTTGCAACTCAGTTTTTTCCATATTTGAAATTAATTCACTTGCGGGAATACCTGAACTTGGATCCATGCGCATATCGAGTGGTCCATCACGAAGAAAGCTGAAACCCCTTTTTGCCTCATCCAATTGAGGTGAAGAAACTCCGAGGTCAAATAAAAGACCATCAACTTCGCCTTGCAAACTTCTTTCCATAATATGCTTTTTAAGATTTCCACTCTCACCTTTAATCAATTCAAATCTAGGATCATTAATCAAAGCTATTGGTGCTGAAGCTATTGCATTTGGATCCCGATCAATACCAAGTAACCTGCCTTTTGAGTTAAGACGCTTCAGAATCTCTATGCTGTGACCACCGCGACCGAATGTTCCGTCAACATAAAAACCATCTTTTTTTATATCCAGTCCCTCTAAAACTGGCCCCAACAGCACCGGGATATGCTCCTTGCTGCCCATGAATGAGTTTTAATCAGCTTGTCGTCGCAGAAAAGCTGGTATATCTAACAACTCTTCTTGTAGGCCGCCCTCTTCTAGACTATCTCCAACAGCACGTTGACGCTGAACAGTGGGCTTGTCTAATGTCTGATAATTAGGCTCTGCTTTAGTGTTTTTTTGTCGGATAATTTGCATTGGTGCCTCTGATTTATTTGACTGATGACCTAATCCAGTTGCTACGACTGTTACACGTATTCGATCATTCATTTCTGGATCTATAACAGTACCGATGACAATAGTTGCATCAGGGGATGTGTATTCTTTGACAGTGTTTCCAACCTCTTGAAACTCGCCAATTGATAAATCGGTACCTGCTGTGACATTTACTAAAATACCATTTGCGCCTGCTAAATTTATATCTTCTAATAAAGGACTCGAAGCTGCGGCATCAGCTGCTTCTCGAGCTCTGTCATCACCAGATGACGAGCCAGAGCCCATCATTGCCATACCCATTTCAGACATAACAGTTTTTACATCAGCAAAATCTACATTTATTAATCCTGGACGTGTTATTAACTCTGCAATTCCCTGAACAGCGCCTTGAAGAACCTCATTTGCTGAGCGAAACGCATCTAATAAAGTAGTTTCACCTCCTAAAACTGAAAGTAGCTTTTCATTTGGAATAGTAATCAGAGAATCTACATATTTTCCGAGTTCTGTAATTCCATAATCAGCTATTTGCATACGCTTATTTCCCTCCATCTCAAAAGGTTTGGTAACAATTGCCACTGTCAATATCCCTAACTCTCTAGCAACTTGTGCAACAATTGGAGCAGCTCCTGTTCCAGTTCCTCCGCCCATGCCTGCTGTAATGAATAACATATCGGCACCCTCTATAACTTCCAGGATACGATCACGATCTTCCATTGCTGCCTGGCGACCAATGTCAGGGTCAGCACCAGCGCCAAGTCCCTTTGTAATATTGCAACCAATTTGCAATGAAGTTCTCACTTGCGTTCCTTGAAGAGCTTGAGAGTCAGTATTTGCACAAATAAAGTCAACGCCTTCTATGCCGGTCTCAACCATGTGCGCTACTGCATTACCCCCACCGCCGCCAACGCCAATAACCTTTATGACAGCAGTTGAACTGTGCGCATCCATTAATTCAAACATTGTGTCTTCCTCCAAAATTAAATTAGCTTTTTAAAATGAGATTAGTTCAAGATCAGCTGGCATATCGTCGTCGTCGTCGTCACTTAACCATGCATCACGTTTTTCATTCCAAGTTGGTTCATCCCACAACTCAAATTTATTTCCTTGACCTAAGAAGATTCCCTGCCTATCAAGACTTGCGAATTCCCTAAGTTCTCTTGAAATAAGAATTCGACCATTTCCATCCATATCTACTTCTGTTGCATAGCCAACCATTATCCTCACTATTCGGCGAGCTACTTTATTCATGCTTGGTAATCGAACCAATTTTCGCTCAAGCTCTTCCCAATCAGGTAATGGATATAGGAGGAGGCAATGATCTTTGTCCACTGTTAATATTAAATTTCCATCACAACGAGTAAGAAGCCGCTCACGATACCGAGTTGGTATAGCCAAGCGCCCTTTAGCGTCGAGTGATACTTTTGAGGCCCCTCTAAACATTTTTATTAAGACTTGATAAATACCACTTTTAAAAATTATTGACCTTTTTAGTATGATATTTACTCATAAAGTCCATAAACTCCCACTTTTTTCCACATTTCAACACTATAAAGATGACCCCTATCATGTGCAACAACAAATACCAAATAATTGTTGTTGTACAGTTACTTAGAGATGAATCGACAATACAAAAAAATGAAAAAAAGAAGTATCGGTATTAAGAAAATCAATAATTTATAGATTCTTCTTAAATTTGAACTCACTAGAAGATTTATCGTTAAAAAAAAATATTGGTGTAATCATATTATTAGAATTCTTCGCGCAGGATGCGCTCTGGAGTTGATTATCTTAGGATAAAAAAATTATATCTATATGTTTTTATTAAAAATAAAAAAAGTGAGAAAGTCAGAGTTAGTAATAAGCCGGGTTCTGTCATGGACAATCATTCATCTAGGATGATTGTCACCAATCACCTCAAGCAACCTACCCGGGAGACCGCTCGGAACTGACGGTGCAGGATTGCCTGCTATCTCCCCTATTTGGTCTTGCTCCGGGCGGGGTTTACCATGCCACGAACTGTTACCAGTCGTGCGGTGTGCTCTTACCACACCATTTCACCCTTACCTTGAATTATTTTAAAATTACAAAGGCGGTATATTTTCTGTGGCACTTTCCATAGGCTCACGCCTCCCAGGTATTACCTGGCGCCCTGTCCGAAGGAGCCCGGACTTTCCTCTATAGTAAACTATAGCGATTGTCTAACTAACTCTAACTTTCTCGCCGGCGAGTCTACTTTATTTTTCATTATTATTTACAATAATTTAAATTTGATTAATTTAAATTTTAGTATTTTATAAGGTCAATTAACTAGTTGAGGTTGAAAATGCAAGCTCAATTTTTTAGCTTTAAAATTTCTTTATATAAAATATTCCGCTTTATTCCTGAAATTTCAGCTGCAATCTTTGATGCGTCTTTGGGAGATAAATATTTACTTAAAACTTTAAGAAGATATTCAGTTTCTTCAGAAAATTGATTTTTTTTTGTTATTCCAGTTATAACAATTACAAATTCTCCTTTTTGTGGAATTTCTCCGTTATTAATTTTTTCAAGAAGCTGTCCAAGCGATTCATTAATACATTGTTCATGCAGTTTTGTTAGCTCACGACCAATAAATGCCTTCCTATCTGATCCAAATGTTTGCACCAAATCTTCCAAGCACTCTTCAATCCTGTGGACTGCTTCATACATTATTATTGTGCGATCCTCGGTGGAGAGTTTTTCAAGCGCTTTTATCCTAGCTGCTCTCTTTGATGGCAAGAAACCTTCAAAGCAAAAATGGGATGCGGGAATGCCAGCAACTGATAAAGCTGCAATAGCAGCGCTTGAACCTGGAACTGGAGAAACAGTAATATTATTTTCATGTGCCGCGCAAACTAGCAAATATCCCGGATCGCTCAATAAAGGTGTTCCAGCATCACAAACTAGGGCTGCATTATCTCCTAAATTTATACTTTTAATAATTCTTTCAGTAATTTTTTCTTCATTAAATTTATGCAATGATATAATTTTTTTATTGCAGCCAATATGAGATAACAATCGTCGAGTTCGCCTAGTATCCTCAGCTAAGATAAAATCAACTTCAGTGAGTGTTTTATTCGCTCTATTTGTGAGGTCTTCAAGATTGCCGATTGGTGTTGCTACAATAAAAAGTTTACCGGTCATTAAAAATGAGCCTTATAGTAAATAAATTTAGAGAATAACTATACGATGAATAATCAAATACATCTTGCAGGAATTTTAAAAAGATTGCTTAATATTTTATCAATCTCTTTGTTAATATTTTTTCTAGCAGCTTGTCAATCTTCAGGGGTAAACCGTTTAACAAGCTCAGGAGAAAGCCGTGCGATAGAGCTAGCTAATGAAGCTCGGCACGAGGAAGCTGCAAACATTTATATAAAATTAGCAAATAATTCAAATCGCATTGAAAAAAAACGACTTAGATTTTTAGCTGTTGAACAATGGCTAGATGCTGGAAATTTAAATGAAGCAGAAAAGGCGATGATTGATGCTCAACCTCCAACTAGTGAAGCATTGACTCTTATTTGGAAAACTAATTTAGCTGCTCTTAACCTTTATCAAGGAAATGCTGATGAGGCTCTGGAGATTTTATCGCCCATGAGTGAGGAGTCTTTACCATTAAGAGATAGACTTCGCGTTGAAATGTTACAAGCAGACGCATGGATTCAAAAAAAAGATCTAATACGAGCAGTAGACTTAATGGTTAAACGAGAAGCATGGCTAACAGACCAAAATAAAATTAAAACAAATCGTAAACGTTTGTGGAAAGGGTTGTTATATAGTGATGTAAAAACTCTGAAGAATGCTTTAGATAATGACATTGACCAACAAACACGTGCCTGGATAAGTCTTGGGTTACTTGCAGTGTCAACTGGTCAACAAGGCATAGGATGGAATAATGGATTTTTCCGATGGCGCTCCGCAAACCCTGACCATCCAGCATTAGCAGCTATTGATGAAAAAAAAATCTCTGATGATGAATTATTAGTTTATCCAAAGAAAATTGCACTTCTTTTGCCATTAAGTGACTCTTCTTCCGCTTTAGGAAAAGCAATCCAAAATGGTTTTTTTGGCGCTTATTTTGCCTCAGCGTCAACATTGGAAGACCAACAATCTATTCTGATTTATGATATTGAATTTGAGGGAAGTGCAAGTCAGGCATATCGAAAAGCAATATCCAATGGTGCTGAATTTGTTGTCGGACCACTACTCAAAAAAAATGTTAATGAATTATTTAACAATGCCATAATTTCAATTCCAGTTTTAACATTAAATTATCTTTCAGATGATTCATCAACGCCACCCAATTTATATCAATTTGCACTTGCTCCCGAAGATGAAGCAATATCAACAGCTGTTCGTGTAGTTGGGGATGGGTATTCCAAAGCAATAGCATTGGTTCCTGATAATAACTGGGGAAGACGTGTTTTAGACAGCTTTAGCACGGAATTTGAAAATCTTGGTGGTACATTATTAGAGCATGTAAGTTACTCTTTGGACAAACAAGATTTTTCAAATGAAATAGAAAAACTTATGGGCCTCTCCGAGAGTGTAAATCGATATCAAAACTTACGTAGAAATATCGGAAGTAATTTACAATTCAATCCTCGAAGACGTCAGGATTCTCAAATAATATTTCTTGCTGCCGCAGCGGGTCCAGGTCGATTACTTAAATCACAACTTAAATTTCATTATTCTGGTGATATTCCAGTTTATTCAACATCATCCATTTACTCCCTTGATGGTCGTTCAAATGCAGATCTAAATGATATTAAGTTTGCTGATGTTCCATGGTTGATTGACCCTCAACCTTGGATTAATTATTTACCTGAGATTTATTCTAAGGATTGGCCTGAGGAGCGACGTCTCAGCCGATTACATGCAATGGGCTACGATGCATTCAATTTAATCACTTCTTTATTTGCAAATCAAAATAATGAAATGATAGAAATAAATGGCGCGACAGGTAACTTATTTTTGGATCAACAAGGGCGCATTCACCGCCGCTTGGCGTGGGCGCAGTTTAAAGGTGGCAAAGCTGTTGCATTACCTAATCAAGAAAATATTGGTGGTCCTATTCAATATACATCTGATTAAGATATAAATATTGATCCAAAAAAGAGAAATATTTTTGAATAGTTATTTGAAAAAACTTAAGAAACTGGAGAATCAATGGATCCAATAAAACGAGTTCACAATCATTTTAAAGAAAGCATTGAAACAAAGTTATTATCATTAGAGGAAATCGCTGAACACATAGTATCGGCAGGTAAAATAATGAGTAATGCGATTTCCAATGGTGGTAAGATTTTAAGCTGTGGAAATGGTGGATCTGCCGCAGATGCACAACACTTCTCTTCTGAGCTACTAAATCGCTTTGAAATGGAACGATCTGGTTTAGCAGCCTTAACATTGACAGCTGATAGTTCGACATTGACATCAATAGCAAATGATAATGGCTATGAAAAAATATTCTCAAACCAAATATATGCTTTGGGGAAAAAACAAGATGTTTTGTTGAGTATTTCAACGTCAGGTAATTCAAAAAATATTATTGATGCAATAAATGCAGCGCATGATTGTAATATGCAAGTAATAATGCTTACAGGTAAAGATGGTGGTCAAATTGCTAAATTAGCAAAAGAAAATGATATTGAGATTAGAGTAAAGTCAGAGCGAACGGCTAGGATTCAAGAAGTACATATAGTTGTAATACATTGTTTGTGCGATCTTATAGATTTAGAACTTCCAAAAAAACTTAAATAAGAAAATCCAATTATTTTAAGATTACAAAATAGAGATAAAAAAACCAATGCGTAAACTAGAAATAAAACAAATTATTAGAGACGTATCTCTTCCTCTAATTCGGTCATACTTTCTTTGAAAGAAGGACGCGCAAAAACTCTATCCATATACTCTGTGATTGGTTCAGCATCTTTGCCTAAATCGATGCCATAAACTGGTAGACGCCATAATAAAGGTGCAATTGTACAATCGACTAAAGAAAAATCTTCACTTAAAAAATGTGGTCTAGCACCAAATAATTCTATGCTTTGTAAGATACTTTCACGCAACATTTTTTTTGCCTTTGTACCTAATTTTCCGTCAGGGCTATTTTCTGCTTGTTCAGCAATAGAGTACCAATCTTTTTCAATACGAAAAAGAACTAAACGAAATTGAGCTCGAGTTACAGGATCAACGGGCATAAGTGGTGGATGTGGGAAACGCTCATCTAAGTATTCGATAATTACACGTGAGTCATAAAGAGTTAAATCTCGATCAATTAAAGTGGGTACACTGTGATAAGGATTTAAATCCATGAGATCTTCAGGTAAATCGGGACCAGGAATATTTGAAATTTTTATATTGATATTTTTTTCAGCCAAAACTAGCCTCGTACGATGACTATGAATATCTGTCGGTCGCGAAAACAATGTCATTATTGATCTACGATTAGGTATAACACTCATTTTTTAACATCCCTCCAAATTTGTTTCTTTAACATTCGTGCAAGAATTAAGAAGAAAACAAGATATGCGATTACCCACTTACCTAAAGTTATTCGAAATCCTTTTACTGGTTCAGAAATGTAAGAAAGAAAATTAACTGTATCACGAACAAATTCTTCGTAGTCTTCTGAATCAAGAGCTCCCGTTGATAATTGTTCAAATCCAGAAAATGACATAGTCTCTGAACCATCACTATTTTTATAGCTATCGAAATTGGCAGACTGATACCCCTGCAATTCCCACAATACGTGTGGCATGCTCGTTCCTGGTAAAACTATATTATCCACCCCGGTTGGACTTTCATCGTCAACATAAAAACCTTTAAGAAAAGTATAAATATAATCAACGCCTTTTGCTCGTGCCATGAGTGATAAATCAGGAGGTGCTGTACCATACCATAATGCTGCATCTTCACTCGACATTGAAGTTTGAATTGTGTCGAAGGTATTTTCTGCATTAAACATTAAATTGTCTTTCAACATTTCTTTTGTCAGGTCAAGATCTTCGCCAATAGTTTGATATCGAATATATTTCGCTGAATGGCAACCAGAACAATAATTCATAAAATTAGCAGCACCGCGCTGAAGTGAACTTATATCGTTTGGATCAATATCAGCTTTTTCGAGATTAAATCCACTGCTAGCAGCAAATCCCAAAGATGAAAATAAACATAAAATTATAGTTGTAACAAAGCAGTTGCTCTGAAATTTAACCATGATAAGAAACTCTCTCTGGAACAGGTTTTGTCTTATCAATTGATGTGTAATACGGCATTAATAAAAAGAATGCAAAATAAATTACAGAAAATATTCTTGCTGCAATTACATATATTGGATCAGCTGGCATCGTTCCTAACCATCCTAACGCTAAAAAAGATACCACAAAAGTTGATAAAGCGAGCTTAGAAATCCAACCGCGATAACGAATAGATTTAACTCGGGATCTATCTAGCCAAGGCAGAAACAGAGGCAGTATTACTGATAGGCCAAAGAAAATAAAACCTAAGAGCTTATCTGGAACTGCTCTTAAAATCGCATAAAAAGGAGTAAAATACCAAACAGGGGCAATATGCTCTGGGGTAGCACTCATATTGGCGGGCTCAAAATTTGCGTGCTCTAAAAAATAACCTCCCATTTCTGGAGCAAAAAATACAACGGAAAAGAATATAATAAGAAAAATTATAATTGCGACTAAATCTTTACTCGTATGATATGGATGGAAAGCGACACCGTCTAACGGAACTCCATGTGCATCTTTATAATCTTTGATTTCAATACCATCTGGGTTATTAGACCCGACCTCATGTAAAGCAACTATATGAACAAATATGAGGCCTATTAGTGCTAGTGGCAACACAATGACGTGAAGAGCGAAGAAACGATTCAAGGTGATATCAGATATCATATAATCACCGCGAATTAACTCAACCATTGCATCGCCAATCCAGGGTATAGCGCCAAATAGTGAAATAATTACTTGAGCACCCCAATAAGACATTTGTCCCCATGGTAATAAATATCCTGCGAATGCCTCAGCCATTAACACCAAAAAAATAAGCATTCCTATTATCCAAATTAACTCACGCGGCTTTTTATATGACCCATAAAGCATTGCACGGAACATATGCAAATAAACTACTACAAAGAAAAATGAAGCACCGGTTGAATGCATATAGCGGATTAACCAGCCCCATTCAACATCACGCATAATGTATTCAACTGACGCAAAAGCATCTGCAGCCGATGGTTTATAATTCATTGTTAAAAATATACCGGTGAACAGTTGGATGAAAAGTACTACAAATGCCAAAACGCCAAACACATACCAAATATTGAAATTTTTTGAAGCATAATACTCGGTAGCATGATATTTCATAGTTGATGTGAAAGGAAAACGATCATTTATCCATTTCATCAATCCGGCATCTTTTGAATTTTCATTAGTTTGAGTTTTTGCCATCTAAACTGCTCCTGTATCCTGGCCAATCATTATCACATCATCTGTTATAAATCGGTAAGGTGGAACTTTAAGATTTGTCGGCGCCGGAACACCCTTATAAACACGCCCAGCTAAATCAAATTTAGAACCATGGCATGGACAAAAAAAGCCGCCACTCCAGCTTTCAGCTGGTCGCACCTCAAAATCCTCAACTGGAGCGCAACCAAGATGAGTACAAGCGCCTTCAACGATTAAATATTCAGGCTTTAAAGAGCGTGTATCATTAGCTGCATAATCAGGTTGCTGATCAACTTCAGCAGATTTAGGATCCCTTAAATTTTCTAAATTCGCTGAAAGACGTTGAAGCATTTCTTCACTTCGGCGCAACACAAATACAAGTTTGCCACGCCATAAAACTCGAATCAGCTCGCCTGGCTTCATGGATCCAATAGATACCTCAACAGGGGCACCAAGTGCTTGCGCCCTGGCGCTTGGCTTAAGCGAGGAAATGAAAGGTATAGCCGCAGCAGTTACTCCTGCAGCGCCAGTTACCGCAGTTGCTATCGTAAGAAAATGACGCCTGTTATGGTCAAGGTCATCTTCACTCATTAAGGTACTCCTTTCCGCCGCTCTAACATTGTTATCTTTAGTTAGAGATTTATGGGGCATTTTTTCAAATGTTCAAGTTTGGTAGATTTTAAATCGGTTAGTTTTGTCAGAGTGACAATTTATTTCTATAGTGTTTGGTTTATATTATACACTTGATGAAACCATGATAGCGAGTTCAATATGAATTTTAATATAAAAAAATCATTCGTTGTTAAGATGTAGTGTCAACCAACGCGCCGAATGGAAGCACCTAATTGTCGAAATTTTTCCTCAATACACTCATAACCACGATCAACATGATAGATTCGATCCACAGTAGTCTCGCCTTTAGCAGCTAACCCAGCTAATACAAGGCTTGCTGAGGCTCTTAAATCAGTTGCCATTACTGGTGCCGCCTTTAGATTATCGACGCCTTCTATAATTGCCGTATGCCCATCGATTTTTACTTTTGCTCCCATACGTTGCAACTCTAATAAATGTTGAAACCGATTTTCAAATACTGTCTCTTTGACAATTCCAACACCTTGGGCAATTGCATTCATTGCACAAAATTGTGCTTGCATGTCTGTTGGAAAGCCAGGATAAGGGGCTGTTTCTATATCTACAGATTTAAGTTGAATGCCTTTAAAATCAGCTTCAATCCAATCATCACCAAGAACTAGTTTTGCACCTGCTTCTTTAAGTTTAGATAAAACTGCAGCTAAAGTATGCGGAGCAGTATTCATTGCTTTAATCTTACCTGCAGTCATGGCAGCAGCTATTAAATAAGTTCCAGTTTCAATTCGGTCTGGTAATACTGAATGTTCTGTTCCACCTAACTCCTCAACACCTTTAATTACTATTGTGCTAGTTCCAGCACCCTGAATATTTGCACCCATATTTATAAGAAAATTTGCTAGATCAACAACCTCTGGCTCGCATGCTGCATTATTGAGAACTGTTTCTCCATCGGCTAATGTCGCCGCCATTAGTAGATTCTCAGTCCCGGTGACAGTTACAGTATCAAAATCAATTTTTGTACCTTTAAGTTTTCGGGCGCGTGCTTTTATGAATCCATTCTCAACCGAAATTTTTGCGCCCATGGCTTCTAATCCTGAGATGTGTAAATCTACTGGACGCGCGCCAATGGTGCAGCCACCTGGCAATGATACATTTGCTTTGCCAAATCTGGCTAACAAAGGACCGAGCACTAAGATTGAAGCACGCATGGTTTTTACTAGATCATATGGTGCCTCGACACTAATAACATTACTTGCATTTATTTCAACAATAACAGGATCAGCTAAAGTCACCTCAACACCAAGCATCTGCAATAAAGACAACATGGTAGTCACATCATTTAAGTGAGGAACATTTTTAATAGTTGTTTTCTCAGTTGCTAATAAAGTTCCAGCCAAGATAGGAAGAGCAGCGTTTTTAGCTCCGGAAATTTTAACTAATCCGGATAGTTTATGACCACCATTAATACGTAATTTATCCAAAATCAGGTACTCCATTTGAATGATTTTTCCATTCATCAGGAGTTAGTGCATTAATTGAAAGCGCGTGTATTTCATTGCCCATTAATGATCCTAAGCATTTATACACCAATTGATGACGCGCTAGTAATCTCATTTCATAGAATTCCTTTGCTATAACTAAAGCACTGAAATGAGTGTTATCATCACTTTCAACTTTGACAATTGGTGAATCAAATCCAATTTCTATCAAGTGCTTAATCTCTGCTGGTTTCATAATTTAATACTCATTAAATATTCAAGCTAATCATTATTCATTGAAAAGTCTAACTATAAATATTGGTTATCTGATAGTTAAAGTTTTTTTTTGTGTATTATATTTGATTTATAATAATAATTAGTTTTTTAATTTTCTTCTCAATAGCAATTTATTTGGCTAAAAATTAGTAATTTATGATTGATGATATAGATATTTTACATGTTGGATTGATCATTAGTGGTCTTATTCTACTGATATGGGGGTCTGACCGATTTGTATACGGTTCCTCAGCCTTAGCTAGAAATTTTGGCGTAACACCTTTATTGATTGGATTAACTATAGTTGCTTTTGCAACATCAGCCCCGGAGATATTAGTTTCAATTATTTCCGCAATTCAAAGAGAACCTGGAATTGCATATGGAAATGCACTTGGCTCGAACATAATAAATATTGGACTTATATTAGGATTAACTGCGGCGATTCGCCCAATCCCTATAGAGTCAACGTTAAACAAGAAAATGCAAATCTTACTCACAATTTCCATAGTTATAGCATTACTTTTCTTGGATGCCAGTATTAGTCGTCTCGATGGTATCATCATGCTTTTGGGCTTAATCGTAACTATGTTTTGGTTTGTAAAAATTGAGACTAGATTTGCTTCAAAAAAACCGGTCAAAATTGATAGTGAAAGTGATTGTTCAAAAAATATATCAATAAAATTAACAATTTTGTGGCTTTCTTTGGGCTTATTGGCATTACTTATAGGTGCAGACTTATTAGTTGATGGTGCTATTGGAGTTGCAAGAACGCTGAACATAAGCGAAATTATTATTGGAATAACAATTGTTGCGCTAGGAACTAGCCTGCCAGAGCTGTCAATATCAATAGTCAGTGCAATTAAAGGTGAATATGGTCTTGCGATAGGAAATATAGTTGGTTCAAATATCTATAATTTACTAGCAGTAATTGGGGCTGCAGCGGTCATTTATCCCTCAGATATTGATTACAGAGTTTTATCTTTTCATTTTTTAATTATGATCATATTCACAATCGCATTATTTTTTATGACTTATAAATTCAATAACAAGACATTACTTTCACGAGCCAAAGGGGCTCTGCTAGTATTTGGCTTTACAGCTTATACAGTGTATGTAGTCATTTAAATACACAACTTAATATTTGAAGAATATTGAAATAATAAAATGAGGTTTTTTAAATTTTGACAGATAAACCCACAAATGAAGAACTAATTCATCTTGCGGATGAAGTATTGGCTATAGAGTCTCATGCTGTAAATGCTTTAAGGAGTCGATTAGATAAAAATTTCATAGAAGCTTGTAATCTATGTTTGACTACCCTGGGACGAGTTGTTGTATGTGGCATTGGTAAATCTGGGCATGTCGGCGGAAAGATTGCAGCAACGCTCTCCTCTACTGGCACACCATCATTTTTTATGCATCCTGCAGAAGCAAGTCATGGCGATCTTGGAATGATTACTAATCAGGATTTATTACTTGCGATTTCTTATTCCGGTGAAACTGAAGAGATAATTACAATTTTACCGATTGTAAAAAGAGTTTGTAAAAAACTAATAAGTATTACAGGAAATAAGGATTCAACTCTAGCAAAAGCTGCTGATGTTCATCTTGATGTGAGTGTTACAGAAGAAGCTTGTCCACTTAATTTATCACCTACTGCAAGTTCTACAGCTTCTATGGCAATGGGTGATGCCTTAGCGTTAACGTTGCTTAATCAACGGGGTTTTACTGAAGAAGATTTTGCGCGTTCACATCCTAGCGGCAATCTTGGCAAACGACTATTACTAAGAGTTATGGACGTTATGCATACCGGGGATGAGATACCAATGGTTTCGTCAGATGTAAATTTACGTGATGGATTGATGGAGATGACAAAAAAAGGGCTCGGCATGACGGCAGTTGTCTCAAATGAAAACACACTTGAAGGGATTTTTACTGATGGTGATTTGCGACGAAATTTAGATAAAGGAGCTGACATATTTAAAACAAAGATTTGTGATGTAATGCACAAGAATTGTAAAACCATATCAGCTAATGTATTGGCAACCGAAGCTCTTCGTTTATTGGAAAAGAATAAAATTACGTCATTGCTAGTAGTAAATGAAAAAAATAAGTTGATTGGTGCTTTGAATATTCATGATTTATTTCGCGAAGGTCTTATCTAAGAATGTCTATTGAAGATATATCAATTTCCTCACTTAGCTCTATTAAATTAGTTGCCTTCGATGTTGATGGAGTATTCACAGATGGGAGGTTTAACTTATCTGATGATGGTGTCGAATCAAAAATATTTAATACTCAAGATGGATATGGAGTAAGAATGTTAATTAGTTCAGGTATTCAAGTTGCCGTCATTAGTGGAAGGAAATCTAAAGCTGTTGTTAGCAGAATGATGGAGCTAGGAGTAAAGAATATAGTGGAAGGGTGTACAGATAAGGTTAGAGCTTTTAATGAAATAGTTGAAAAATTAGACATCCAAATTTCTGACTGCGCTTATGTTGGTGATGATATTCCAGATCTACCATTGCTTGAACATGTTGGTTTCTCAGTTGCGGTGGCAAACGCTGTTCCTAAACTTCATCAAAAGTGTGATTACGTAACATCTGCTAGCGGAGGATTTGGTGCAGTTCGGGAAGTTTGTGATCTTTTACTTGCCGCGAGAAAAAAATAGAATATTATGACTTCTCGAAGATTGCCTTTCATATTATTCCTATCCTTTGTTGCAATAAGTACATGGTATATAACTAGATTCAATAATTTCATCGAAGATGATGCGTTATCTTTTAATCCAATTTATCAAAGATATTATTTTGAGCAAGCAAAAATATTAGGTAATGATGACAAAGGTAAAATTCTTTATGAAATAAAAGCAGATTACGCCGAACAGATTGAAGATGAGAGTATACAATTTACAGATGTCAATATTCGGTATTTGCCAGATAGAAAAGTACCATGGGTTGTCAATGCAGATTTTGCAACTCTTCAAGAAGGAACTCCTAAAATAGTACTACGCGGATATGTTCAAATAATAAATCCGAGCGATGAAAACGAAACTAGAATTCAGACTAATTACATAGAATTAGATCCTGACAAATTTATTGCGGAGACTAAAGAAAAAGTAGAAATCCGATTTGGCACTCGCAGCGTAACTGCATTGGGCATGTTAGCATCATTAAATGATGACAAAATTGAACTTAAATCTGATATTCGTGGAACAATCGAACCCTAGTTATGAATATTACAAAATTTAACAAAATATTCTTTATTACCCTATTTTTGTCTTATGTTTGTGGTTTTGCAAAAGCTCAAACAACAGACATAGATTTGCAACGCTTGCCTTGGGATATATTTGCCGAAAGTATGGTATTTGATGGTAAAAGTTCGACATATATTTACAATGGTATTCAGTTTTCACAAGGGGCCATTTCTATAAAATCTGACGAAGGCAGAGCAATATTAGATCAAAATAACAGCGGAATATGGAACTTCTCTGGCAATGTTAATATTTACGTCAATAACGGTAGAATTAACTGTGATTTTGCGGAATTGATATTTGATGGTAATGCATTAACAAAAGCAACTATTACAGGTTTGCCTGCAACATTTTTACTGCAGCGTGATGGTGCAGAAGATGCAACGCAAGCTGAAGCAGAAAAATTATTTTATGATGTTCAAAATGGCACAATCGAGTTTTCTGTTAATGCATCTATCATGGAGGGCAATAACGAAATTTCATCTGAATATTTTATATACCACATCAATGAGAGAAGAATAAACGCAGACTCCATGGGCGTTAACGATAATCCTGTCAGAATTACTTACACACCAAATAATAATTTCATTAAAGAAGAGCTACCAATTGAATCTGAAGATAAAGGCAAATGAGCACTCTAAGCGTTAAAGATTTATCTAAAAGTTACAAGTCACGTAAAGTTGTTAAAAGCTTAACCCTCGAAATTAAGAGCGGTGAAGTTGTTGGTCTTCTTGGTCCAAATGGAGCTGGAAAAACAACAGCTTTTTATATGATTGTTGGGCTAGCATCTGCTGACAAAGGAAGTATTCTCCTAGATGAAGTTAATATTACCAACAAACCTATGCACGAGCGATCAAAAATAGGCTTGGGATACTTACCTCAAGAAGCTTCAATTTTTCGCAAACTTACAGTTGAACAAAATATTTTAGCAATTCTAGAGAATAGAAAAGATTTAGATCGTGCTGGGCGTGAAAAAGAGCTAGAAAATCTTCTTGAGGAACTTCATATAAATCATACGCGTAAAAATTTAGGTATAAGTTTATCGGGTGGAGAAAGACGTCGCGTTGAAATTGCTCGCGCCTTAGCTGCTAATCCATTATTTGTTCTTTTGGATGAGCCATTTGCAGGCGTTGATCCTATTTCAGTTCTTGATATCCAACGTATAATTCGGCACTTATGTGAACGTGGCATAGGTGTTTTAATAACGGATCATAATGTTCGAGAAACATTAGGTATATGTGGACACGCTTATATTTTGAATGATGGGGACTTAATAGCGACTGGATCACCTAATGAAATTTTAGATAATCAATATGTTAGAAAAGTTTATCTTGGGCAAGACTTTAAACTTTGAAGTTAATTAATGGTTGAAAAACTAAGCATAAATTTTAAATATTCTAAATATGAAATCTACTAATGCTTAAACCATCATTGCAACTTAAACAAGGTCAATCATTATCAATGACACCGCAATTGCAGCAGGCCATCCGACTGCTCCAATTACCTGTATTAGATCTGAGCGCACAACTCCAAGAAGAACTCGAAAAAAACATAATGCTTGAGGTAGAAGATCAAGATGATGTATCTCACTCCGACAAGATTACGAAAGATGAATCCCAAAACATTAAAGATGAAGAAATTTGGCCATCTACTGATTCTTATCAAGAAAATGATAATAACTGGAGCCTGGAAGATAAGCCTAATTTAGATTTCCCAGATGAGACACATGAAACTCTACAAGAGCATTTGATTTGGCAGTTAGAGATTGAAAAATTTTCTGAACGTGAAGTTTTCATTGGTGAAGCTTTGGTTGACTCCATCAACGATGATGGGTATTTGATTAATGATATTGAAGAAATTATTGAAAGCTTGGACATAAACCCTAAAGCAACATTTAAAGAAGCTGAAAAAATATTATTAAAAATACAAAGTCTTGATCCAGTTGGAGTTGGGGCCCGATCTTTATCTGAGTGCATTATTCGACAAATTGAACAATTTGATACCGACACTCCAGGTATTAATTTAGCTTTAAACATAGCTTCTGATTATCTCGATCTTGTTGCGAATCATGAATATGGTCAAATTCGTCGCGATCTTCGCATTTCAGAAGATTTTTTAAATGAGGCGCTCGCGTTGGTAAAAGGATGCAATCCTAAACCTGGCCTTGCAATCAACCCATCATCTGCTCAATATGTTGTTCCGGATGTGTTTGTCCGTAAAATAGATAATAATTGGCAAGTTGAGATAAGTCCGAGTGGAATACCAAAGCTTTCAGTTAATCAAAAATATGCTCAAATTTTACGTGGAAATAATGGGCACCAAGCTCTAAAAACACAACTTCAAGAGGCTAGATGGCTTGTTCGCAGCCTTGAAATTAGAAATGATACATTAATGAAAGTTGCTACAAGCATTATCAAGCGCCAAGTGAGTTTCTTAGAGTTAGGTGATGAAGAAATGAAGCCAATGATACTTCAAGACATTGCGGATGAAATTGGTATGCATGAATCAACAATTTCACGTGTAACGTCTAACAAGTATATGCACACACCTCGCGGTGTTTTTAAATTTAAATTTTTCTTTTCGAGTCATTTATCATCTGACGATGGTAAAAATCGTTCATCCACATCCGTAAGAGCAAAGATTAAAAAATTAATTTTATCTGAAGATCCAAAAAAACCCTTAAGTGATAATAAGATAACAAATTTATTGAAAAATGAAGGAATTTCGATTGCTAGAAGAACAGTCACAAAATATCGAGAAGCATTGAGTATTCCACCATCAAGTGAACGCAGGGCTAACAGAAAAAATTAATTATGAAGAGATTAAACTATATCTATTTAAAAGAATCTAATGCGACTCAAAAGTATTATTAAACCTCAAAGTGTACTTTGTAATATAGAAGCGCGCAGTAAAAAACATTGCCTTGAAATTCTTAGTGAATTAATGGTTCAAATATATCCAGAATTTACTTGTGATCAAATTTTTAAATATTTAAATAAGCGTGAGAGGCTTGGCTGCACAGGTTTAAATAGTGGTGCAGCATTTCCACATTGCAGAATAGGTAATCTTAGGTCAAGTAGCGCAGCTCTGATTAAATTATCCGAACCAATTGATTTTGATTCTTCAGATGGTGAGCTTGTTGATCTGATATTCGGAATGTTAGTACCAGAAGATCTTAATGAGACACATTATGCGGATATTAAAGTTATAACTAAGCTTCTGAGTAATGACAAGCTACGAACCAGTTTGCGTTCAGCAAATTCGAATATTGAACTCTATAATGCACTGATCAACGATTCTGGGTTAGATATTCAAGATTAAATTGTTTTTTAATTATAAAAAAATAAACAGAGGCTCGAATCATTGATGGCTAAACTGGTAAACTCAATGATTATGGATGCTATAAAAACAACTAAAAATAATCTTGATAAACTCTGGGAGCAGCTGGATAGCGGAAGTATGCGCCCGGCCAGAATAATGATTAACAGCTTGCATCCATCTGAAGTCGCTCGATTATTAGAATCTCTACCACATAAAAAACGCAGCGTTTTATGGGAGTTAGTTGATCCAGAAATTGAGGGTGATGTTCTAGTAGAAGTATCAGATGAAGTACGAGATGGTCTCTTAGAAGGAATGCAAACTGAGGAATTGATAGCTGCTGCTGAAGGTATGGAGGTTGATGATTTAGCAGACTTATTGGTGGATCTTCCAGAAACTTTAACCCAAGAGGTCCTTCAATCTCTGGATAAACAGGATCAAGAGCGGGTTACACAAGTTCTCGCATATGATGAAGAGAGTGCTGGCGGTCTAATGAATGTGGATATCGTAACTGTAAGACCTGATGTTACTCTAGAGGTGGTGTGTAGGTACCTAAGAACAGTTGGAGAGGTTTCTGATGGAACAGACTCAATTTATGTTGTTAATCGGATGGGGAAATACATTGGTTCTCTTTATCTCTCAACGATTCTTACAAACGATCCTTTAAATACTGTAGCAAATGTAATGCAAACAGATGTATTGCCAATATCAGCAAATACATCATCTACTCAAGTTGTCTGGGAATTTGAAAATAGAGATCTTTTATCAGCTCCTGTTGTCGATGATGAATCTCGTATGCTTGGAAGAATTACAGTTGATGATGTAGTTGATGTAATTCGAGATGAAGCAGAACATTCCCTTATGGGTGCAGCTGGACTTGATGAAGAAAATGACATGTTCGCACCAGTTGTTAAAAGTGCCAGCAGACGTGCTCTCTGGTTGGGTATAAATTTATGCACTGCTTTTTTGGCGGCAGCCGTTGTCGATAGATTCCAAAACGCTTTAACAGAAATAGTTTTATTAGCTGTTCTTATGCCTATAGTTCCAAGTATGGGTGGAGTAGCAGGTACTCAATCATTGACTATAATCACACGTGCTATTGCTTTGGGACAAATCAATAAAGACAATGCTTTTGGAATTTTACGTAAAGAATTTATGGTTGGATTATTAAATGGTATTGGATGGGCAATAGTAATATCCCTTCTCACCTTCTTATGGCTCAGTGATTGGAAAATTGGTGGAATAATTGGTGCAGCAATAGTTATTAACATGGTCATTGCTGCGCTTGCAGGATTTAGCATTCCTCTAATATTAAAGAGAATGAAGATAGATCCAGCCCTTGGAAGCGGGGTAGTTTTGACAACAATCACAGATGTTATTGGTTATGCAACATTCCTTGGCTTAGGTGCTGCAATTTATCTGTAAAGACTAAGAATTTTTTCCAAAAAAACTCATATCTTTTCTTATCCAAACAGGTGCAAATAACCTTGGTATTTTCTTATTTTGTATAAAAGCTTCTAACTCATCTCTTATATTCATAGCATCCCTATAACCTAGCTCAATAAGCTCTCTTGTGTAGGACTCATCAAAAAGAAGGAAGCTTAATAATTTATTTTCTTTTTCGCTCTTTCCGGTTACTCCACGCAAAAGAGTGCGAATAGAAAGTGGTAATTTATCTTTATAAAAATTAGCAATTTCTTTTAGATCCTCACTTGGAACAATGAGCATATTATCAATGGGTCTTAGATTCTTTATTTTCTCTATATTATTTCCCTTTGAAAATAAATCGATTAATTCATTTATTCGAGTAACTCGCTCTAAATCTGTATATAGACTATCCATGAATAGTGTATCTAAAATATATCCAGCAATCTGACCGAAACTTGGAGACACTGTTGATTGGGATCTTTTTAACTCACTTAATTCATTACGAATACCTATAGTAAGTATCCTATCAGCACCCAGATGAATTGCAGGACTTAATGGTGTAGCTTGACGCATAGCTCCATCCCCATAATATTCATTATCAATTTTTTGGGGAGGAAAGATTATTGGAACAGCAATACTTGCCATCAGATGATTAAAATTAATTTTTGTTTTAACGCCCTGTCTGCGTATTCTGCTCCAATTAAGATTTTTAGAAGAGCCCTCAAAAAAGGATTTTGAGTGAGTTGATTTATAACCAGCCATTGTTACTGCAATTGCATCAAGATAGCCATTGTCAATGGATTCTCTAATTCCGGAAAGATGAATATTTTTAATTAATAATTTTCGCAGAGGTGAGTTATCTAACAAAGATTTAGGAGTACCTAATATCAGACCGCCGCTTACAAGAGCTAACATCCAATGCAAGCTACTTTTAAACATTGTTACGTGGTCAGTTTTATAAACATGACTGCATTTAAAGTTAGCCCAGATTTGCTCCAATTCCAAAATACCTTGACGAAAATTTGACGCCCGAGATGCAAGAACTGCAGCATTAATAGCGCCAACTGAAGTTCCGCTGATTATAGAGAAAGGATTTATATTTGAATTTGGCAGAATCTCAGAAATAGCTTTCAGTACACCTACTTGAAAGGCACCTTGAGCTCCTCCACCAGGAAGAACAAGTGCCGATTTGTTTAATTTATGCAAAATTTTCATAAGATTTAATAATTATATTTCATACCTACCAAGAACGTATTATAGTTCGGAAATAATTTTTTTAATTTTGTATTTCATATTCTTAAAAAATAGGCCAAATTTTATGAACCAATTTATTGCAATTACTGCTTGTTTATTTCTTGTTATGATTGCCTTGTTAACATACTCATCAAAGGGCTTAACAAGTAATCAAGTTATGGTCGGAGAAATTGCTCCTAAATTTGAACTTCCTGATCAAAATGGAAAATTACATTCATTAGATGATTATCTCAACCAGTGGGTGGTACTTTATTTTTACCCTAAAGACGACACTCCTGGATGCACGACTCAGGCATGTGAGTTTCGCGATAATATTTTTGAATATCGCGATCTAAATGCTCAGATTCTTGGTGTAAGTCTTGATGATGTTGCTTCTCACAAAGAATTTGAAGAAAAATATGGGTTGCCTTTTCCTATCTTAGCTGATGTAGAAGGAACAGCATCAGAGGCATACGGTGTTAAAACCAGCATGCTTGGTATTGATATTGCAAAACGCCAGACATTTATTATTTCTCCTAGTGGAGCAATAGCTAAACATTATGAAAAAGTAAACGTTTCAACTCATTCTGATGACGTACTGACTGATCTTAAGAAATTAGCTATAGGCAGTTAAAATTTTATTTAATTTTGTTAATTAAATAAAATTTTAAACAATGCCACCCGAGCAATAATCAACCAGGAGCCCTTACTCATGAATCCGAAGTTATTTTAATGACTGTCATTGAATTTGTGCTTCCTGACACACCATTTAGATCACCTTTGGTCAATATAGCAAAATCTCCAACTTTTAAAAGTTTATTAGAAAGAATAGTATCGAAAATATCATCATTCAGACTTTGTGGATTCTTACCATCAATCTCAAATAAAACAGGATGAACACCCGGATACATTGCAACGCGGCGGCTTGTGGAAACATAAGGCGTAAAAGCAAATATAGGAATGTCAGATCGAATGCGTGACATCCAACGTGTTGTTGATCCCGATTCTGTGAGAGCAATTATAGCTTTAACAGACATATGATTTGCCGTATACATCGCTGCCATTGCAATAGCTTCATCAACCAATCCAAAGTGATCCTGCATACGATGACTTGTTTGGCTTGTTTGACGTGGAAATTTTTCAGCTCCTACACACACTTCGGCCATTGAAGATATTGCACCTGCTGGGTAGGCGCCCACAGCAGTTTCCCCAGATAGCATTACAGCATCTGTACCATCTATAACTGCATTTGATACATCAGAAACTTCAGCACGCGTTGGGATTGGGTTTTGAATCATTGATTCCATCATTTGTGTTGCAGTTATTACGATTTTGTGGGCTTTACGAGTTTTGCTAATAATCTTTTTTTGAACGCCAATTAATTCCGCGTAACCTATTTCAACACCAAGGTCTCCGCGAGCAACCATAATTACATCAGAAGCTTCAATAATAGAATCAATGTTCTTTACTGCCTCAGCTCGTTCAACTTTCGCAACAATTAGGCCTTTTCCACCAGCTTCCTTAAATAAACGCCTTGCTTCCTCAATATCCTTTCCTTTGCGAACAAAAGAAACAGCAAGAAAATCAAGATTCATTTTTGCAGCTAGGATAATATTTTTTTTATCAATCTCGGTAAGTGCTGCAGCAGATAACCCGCCACCTTTAAGGTTAATGCCTTTATGATCCGATAAAATACCGCCATTAATGATAGTTGTATGAATGCGTGTGCCCTCAATACTTGTAACTTCTAAAGTAATCATCCCATCATTTAAAAGAAGAATATCTCCAGGTGATAGATCTTCGTGCAACCAATCTAAAGCCACACCAACTCCATTTTTATCGCCTTCCATAAGGCCTAGAGTACTATCTAAGAAAAACTTTTCGCCATCTACAAGAGAAACACTGTGATCTTTGAATCTTCTAATTCTAATTTTTGGACCTTGCAAATCTCCCATAATGCCCACTTCGCGACCGCACGATTCTGCCGCTGATCGTAATAAATCTGCTCGGCGAATGTGATCTGCAGCATCTCCATGTGAAAAATTTAATCTCGCGACATCAAGACCTGCATTGATCATGTCGCACAACGATTCCTTGTCATCAGATGCTGGACCCAATGTTGCAACAATTTTAGTTCGTCTTCGCATATGCTCAACTTATTTTTATAAATTATGTTTTTCTAAAATATTATTTTTAATAAATAATAACTAATTATTTCGAGCGTTTTTCAAGAATAGATACAGCTGGTAATTTTTTACCTTCAACAAATTCAAGAAAAGCACCTCCCCCAGTAGAAATATAAGAAATTTTATCTGCAACACCATATTTATCGATAGCTGCTAATGTATCACCCCCACCAGCAACTGAGAATGCAGAACTATTTGCAATAGCTTTAGCAATCGCTTCTGTACCTAGGCCAAATTGATCAAATTCAAACACACCAATCGGTCCATTCCATATAATTGTACCTGCATTTGAAAGAATTTCTGAAAATTGAGCGATTGTTTCGGGACCAATGTCCAGCACTAATTCATTGCTGGCAATTGATTCAATTGATTTTTTATTGGCTTTAGCATTTTCATTAAACTCATTTGCAACAACTACATCAGAAGGAATAGGAATATTTGCTTTAGCATCCTTATTTTTAGAAAGAGTTTGAGCTGTTTCCAGCATATCTGGCTCAAAAAGAGATTTACCAACATCATAACCAGAAGCAGCAATAAAAGTATTGGCTATACCGCCGCCCACAATAAGGTGATCAACGATATCTGCCATAGCATCTAGCACAGTAAGCTTTGTTGAAACTTTTGATCCGCCAACTATAGCTACAAATGGGCGAGCTGGATTTTTCAGCGCCTTATCTAGCGCTTCAAGTTCAGAAACTAACAATGGTCCAGCGCAGGCTATTGGTGCATATTCTGCAACACCATATGTACTTGCCTGTGCCCGATGTGCCGTTCCAAAAGCGTCCATAACAAACACATCACACATTGAAGCCATCTTCATTCCTAAGCTTTTTTCACAAGCCTTTTCACCTTCGTGAAAACGCACATTTTCAAGGAGTACTATATTGCCTGGATCTAATTCAATTGAACCACTAGTGATCCAGTCATTTTTTAATGGCACCTCACGATCAAGTAATTCACTCAAACGGTCTGCCACAGGTTTCAAAGAAAATTTTTCTTCGAAAACCCCTTCAACCGGTCTTCCAAGATGAGACATGAGCATTACTGCCGCACCTGCATCAAGTGCAGCAGTAATCGT